>Ga0326728_10015806_pt1 | contig 15577 bp, 16 predicted proteins | sample MB3enrmetagenome_FD_207602 | JGI IMG/M metagenome (GOLD analysis project Ga0326728, IMG submission 207602) | Lab enriched peat soil microbial communities from McLean, Ithaca, NY, United States - MB31MN | ecosystem: Environmental > Terrestrial > Soil > Wetlands > Peat | place: USA: New York...
GCGGTGGCCGCCGTAGCCGGAGGTGTCGCTTTCGCTCACCGCGACCTCAGCTGCGCATGACGGCCCGGCTGGGTCGGCCGTCCTTCCACCTGGCGGCCAGTTCGGGCCGGCCGTCCCCACCTGGACCGGTCGCGAGCTCTAGGAGTCGAGCGCCTCTCGGATCACCTTTCCAATTCCTTCATGCTCGACGAGGAAACCGTCGTGACCGATGACGGACTCGACCACGTGCACATCGCCGGCACCTCCGAGCAGCTTGGCCAGTTCCCACTGGAGCCGCAGGGGGTAGAGGCGGTCTGAGGAGATCCCGGCGACGGTCACCCGCGCGCGAACTCGGGAGAGAGCGGCCTGGGCTCCGCCGTAGCCCCGGCCGAGGTCGTAGTGGTTCATAGCCTCGCTGAGGACGAGATAGCTGTTGGCGTCGAAACGGCCCGTCATCTTCTTGCCGTGGTGCTCCAGGTACGACCTGACCGCGTAATGGCCCCCACGGAGCGGATGGTCGTCATTTTGGGGGTTGTTCGCGAACCGCTGTTGCAGCTCCACCTCGCTCCGGTAACTCAGGTGACCGATCCCGCGGGCGATCGCCAGGCCGGCCGACGGTCCGTGCTCCGCGTCGTAGTAATCGCCGCCCCGAAAGTGCGGGTCGAGACGGATCGCCTGGCTCTGCAGCCAACAAAGGGCGATCTGCTCGGCACTCGCGGCCACTCCCGTCGATATCGCGATCACCCGCTCGACTTCGTCGGGGAAGTCCACGGCCCATTGCATCGCTCGCATCCCGCCCATCGAGCCACCGGTGACGGCGTACCAAGTTCCGATGCCGAGCTCGGAGGCCAGAGCGCGCTCGACGGTGACTTGATCCTTCACGGTCACGACAGGGAAACGCGATCCGTACGGCCTTCCATCCCCCGCCCACGAGCTCGGGCCCGTCGTCCCCTGGCAACCTCCGAGGACGTTCGGGCATACGACGAAGTAGCGACTCGTGTCGATCGGCGCACCAGGGCCGACGATCGGACCCCACCAGCCCGGGGTCAGATGGCCCGGTTCGACGGGCCCACTGACGTGCGAGTCGCCGCTCAGGGCGTGCAGCACGAGCACGGCGTTCGTGGTCCTTGGGTTCAGTGTGCCCCAGGTCTCGTACGCGACCGTGACTTCGTCCAGGTGGCCGCCGGCCTCCAAATCCAAACCGTTCCCCAGACCACGCCCGCCGCCGAACAGCGACACAAACTTCCGTCGTCCGGGAGGATCTCCCGGACGCCAGGCCCCGGTGACCGGGACGTTGATCATGAGGTGCTCAGTTCAGGCGCCCTTGGCGGATCGGAAGCCTGTGTCCAGATCGGCCAGGATGTCGCTGAGGGTCTCGAGCCCGATGCACAGCCGGATCAGGTCCGGGGTGACGCCGGTTGTCACTTGCTCTTCCTCAGTCAGCTGCGAGTGTGTGGTCGTCGCAGGGTGGATCGCCAGGCTGCGGACGTCGCCGACGTTCGCGAGATGGCTGAACAGCTCGAGACCTTCGATGAAGCGACTGCCCGCCTCCTTGCCGCCCTTGATGCCGAAGCTGAGGATCGCGCCACCACCTTTGGGGAGGTACTTGGCCTGCCGTGCGTGCCAAGGGCTCGAGTCGAGCCCGGGGTAGCTAACCCATTCGACCTCGTCCCGGGTCTCGAGCCACTTGGCCACTGCGAGGGCGTTGGTCACGTGGCGCTCCATCCGGAGGCTGAGCGTCTCGAGGCCCTGCAGGAAGAGGAACGAGTTCAGCGGTGCGATGGCCGCTCCGACGTCGCGAAGGTACTGAAGGCGTGCCTTCAAGATGTACTGGGCCGGGCGGAGCGGTTCGGGCAGCTCTGAGAAGACGACACCGTGGTAGCTCGGGTCAGGTTCCGTGAAATTGGCGAAACGACCGCTTCCGGCGTAGTCGAACCGCCCACTGTCGACGATTACGCCGCCGATCGAGGTGCCGTGGCCACCGATGAACTTCGTGGCCGAGTAGACGGCGACGTCTACCCCGTTGAGGAAGGGTTGGAACAGGTACGGCGTAGTCACGGTGTTGTCGACGACGAAGGGGATGCCGTGCTCATGGGCGATCGCCGAGACACTCTCGAAATCGAGCACGTCCCCTTTCGGGTTGCCGATGGTCTCGGCGTAGAACGCCCTTGTGTTGGACCGGATGGAGTCGCGCCACGCGTCCAGGTCGTCGGGGTTGTCGACGAAGCTCACCTCGACGCCAAGCTTGGGGAGGGTGTAATGGAGCAGGTTGTAGGTACCGCCGTAGAGCGAGGCCGACGAGACTATGTGCCCGCCGTTCTCGGCCAGGTTGAGCAGAGCGATCGTCTCCGCTGCTTGACCGCTCGCGACCGCCAGCGCTCCGACTCCGCCGTCGAGGGCCGCCATGCGATCCTCGAAGACCGCCTGCGTCGGGTTCATGATGCGGGTGTAGATGTTTCCGAGCTCAGAGAGCCCGAAGAGCGCTGCGGCGTGTGCGGTGTCGCGGAAGACGTAGCTCGTCGTCTGGTAGATCGGGACCGCTCGGGCCCCGGTGGTCGGGTCGGCTACGGCTCCTGCATGGATCTGTCGGGTCTCGAAACCCCAGTCGGCCATGTTCGCGGTCTCCTTGTTCTCAGGGCCAGCTTTGACGGGTCTCGTGACCTCGCTTGTGCGTGGACGGTAGTTGCACAAATCCGATCGGTCAAGTCATGATTGTTCGGCGGCAGGAGTTTCTCGTACCGGTCAGTCCGCAACCACAGGCGTGCGACGCCTCTGGGGACGGGACGTGTCACCCCAGAGACATGGCATCGTGATGACATGATGATCCGACCGGCCGCGGCAGCCGATCGCGACTGGGTCGAGCGCACTCTCGTGGCGCGATGGGGCTCCACCGTTGTCGTCAACCAGGGTCGCGAGTGCGATGCCGCCGCGCTGGAGGCGTTGATTGCCGTCGACACGGCCGGGGACGCGGACCCGGAGCGAGTCGGGCTGCTGACATATCGGGTCGACCGAGAGGGGCTCGAGGTGGTGACGATCGACGCCCTCCGTCCTCGATCAGGTGTCGGGACCGCGCTCTTGGCTCGCGCGACCGAGATCGCTCTGGACGCCGGCGCGAGGAGAATCTGGTTGATCACTACGAACGACAACCTGGATGCGATCCGTTTCTACCAGCGTCGGGGGTTCCGGATCGTCGCGGTTCACCGTGGTGCTGTCGACCAGGCCAGACTGCTCAAGGAATCGATCCCCCTCGTCGCCCACAACGGCATCGAGCTGCACGACGAGCTCGAGCTCGAGCTCGAGCTCACCTTGGCGTCCGATGCCGTCGATCGTGGCCGATACCCTCTCGGTTGACGACCCCTGATCCTGTTGCTGCTACCTGGACCAGCGTCCATGCTTCATCGCACTGTCGACGCGACAACGACGAGCACAGAACGCGCTTACGATTTCGAGTACCCCGCAGTCGTGTTGCATTCAGGTGAGGAATATCGAGTGTCCGGAGGATTGCGTGCGTGCTGATTCGGTGGTCCCAAAGCAACCGGGACGCGAAATCCCATGGCCGCGGGCCCTTTTTCTAGTAGTTGTCACCGGAGGCCTCGCGCTCGCCGTGCTGGCGGCACCTTGTGTCAGCGGCGCCACAACGCTGCACCATGCCGTAGGTGGACACACGGCTCAGCCTCCCAGCGTGTTCAGGTTGCCCGCCGGTTCGACGCTTGAGGAAGGGCAGTCGCTCGTCTCTCGCAACGGAAAGTACATGCTCGACATGCAGGGCGACGGCAATCTCGTCCTCTACTGGGAGCACCAAGCCATCTGGCAATCCCACACGCGTCGTGACGTCCCCGACTCCGCCATCATGCAGGCCGACGGGAACTTCGTCGTCTACGTGGGTCAGCAGGCGGTCTGGAACTCGGGAAGCACCCAAAGCGATCGCGGCGCCTACTCTCTCGTGGTCCAGAACGACGGCAACATGGTCATCTACACGGCGGCGAACAAGCCGATCTGGGAGAGCCACACCAATGTGCAGCCCGGATTGCACTACGGCGACTCGGGCCCCGCTGTCCTGATGCTCCAGGAGCGCCTCAGCTCGCTTGGCTACTGGCTCGGACCGCCCAACGGGGTCTTCGGTGACTCGACTCAGCAGGCCGTATGGGCGCTCCAGAAGGCCGCCGATCTCGATCGTGACGGTGTCGTCGGCCCTCTCACGGTGGAGGCGCTCGCAGCCGGGGTCGTCCCAACGCCGCGACCAGCGCCCGGCAATCTGGTAGAGGTGGACCTCTCGGACGACCTCTTGATGGTGATGCAGAAGGGCAAGCTCGCTTACACGCTCAACACCTCGACAGGTGGCGGCTACGTCTACACCGACATGGGCGTGACGTCGGTGGCAATCACTCCTAGAGGCGTGTTCCATATCTTCGGGTCGATCAACGGCCTGGACGTGGACTCGCTCGGCGCTCTGTGGCGCCCGAGGTTCTTCGTCTACACGGGGATCGCTGTCCATGGCGACTCGTACGTGCCGCCTTATCCTGTTTCTCACGGCTGTGTGCGCGTGAGCAACGAGGCCATCGACTGGATCTGGGCGAACAACATCATGCCCATCGGCGAAGAGGTGTGGGTTTACTGACTTGAGGGGAGCGCTCGTCCGCTCTCCGGGGAGGCTTCGCCCCCAGAACGTCCTGCGTTGACCAGACTGAAGCCAGATCACCTCGCCACCAGACCACCTCGCCATGGGAAAGGTGGTCGAGAAAGGTGATCAACTAGCGGGAGCGATAAGGCGATCGTCGCGGCGCCCGCCGCGGCGCACGTTGCGAGATCTGGAGGGGCGACGCGTGCTCAAGGCAGAGTTCGAAGGGTCACTCGACGTAGCAGTCGTGGAGTCGAAACGGTGGTTGGCTTCCCTCGATCAGCGGCCTGTCCGTCCTGACACCGACGCCATGACGATGCTCGGGGCGTTCGACGAGGAGCTTCCCTTCAAGGGCGAGCCACCCGAGTTTGTCGTGCGTACGCTTGCAGAGCGCGCTGGGCCCGGCCTCATGGCGACAGGTTCGGGGCGTTTCCACGGGTGGGTCGTCGGCGGCGCGCTGCCCGCGGCGGTGGCCGCCGACTGGCTCGTGAGCGCATGGGACCAGAACGCAGGCATGACGGCGACTGCTCCGGCAGTCTGTGCGATCGAGCAGGTCACCGCGCGCTGGATCCTGGAGCTTCTGGGACTTGCGCCGACGTGCTCGGTCGGGTTCGTAACGGGAGGCCAGATGGCGAACACGGTTTGCCTGGCCGCGGCTCGCCATCATGTGCTCGACGCCCACGGCTGGGATGTCGAGGCAGAGGGTCTTGTCGGCGCCCCGCCGGTCACAGTCGTCGTGGGCGCGGAACGTCACACCACCATCGACCGTGGGCTCCGGTTTCTCGGGCTCGGATCGCGCGCCGTGCGGACAGTAGAGGTCGACGAGGCCGGTCGCATGCTCCCAGGCGCTCTCGATTCCGTTCTCACCGGCGTGAGCGGGGCGACGATCGTCTGCGCGCAAGCGGGCAATGTCAACGGCGGCGCCGTGGATCCCTTTGGAGACCTCGGGGACGTGGTCGACGGGCGCAACCGCGACGACATCTGGCTGCACGTCGACGGGGCCTTCGGGTTGTGGGCCCGCGCCGACCCATCGCGGCGCCACCTTCTCGACGACGTCGATCGCGCAGACTCCTGGGCGACCGACGCCCACAAGTGGCTGAACACACCCTATGACTGCGGTATCGCCATCTGCGCCTGGCCGGAGGCGCAACGGCGTGCCATGTACGTCCGCGCCTCTTACCTGCCCGCGGGTGACGAGGAGGCCCTGCGCGACCCGGTCGATTTCAACCCGGAGTTCTCCAGGCGCGCCCGAGCCGTCCCGGTGTGGGCCGCCCTTCGCCAGCTCGGTGTCGACGGGCTGGCGAGGGTGGTCGACCGGTGCTGCCTGATGGCGGAGCGTTACGCAGAGTCGCTCAGTGCCGCGGAGGGGGTCCATGTCATGCACCAGGACCTCAACCAGGTCGTCGTCAGGTTCACCGGCGTTGCCGGCCAGGACGACAACCAGCACACCCGCGAGGTACTGAGGAAGGTTCAGAGCCAGGGCGTTTGCTTCCCCACCGCGACGGTGTGGCGGGGAGTCGACGCCATGAGGATCTCTGTGTGCAACTGGCGGACAGACGAGGACGACGTCGACCGGTCAGTGGGGTCCATCCTGGCGGCTCACAGCGGGTCATGAAGGAGCCTGCGTTGGACACGCGGCGTTGTTGGCTCTTCCTCTGCCGTGGTCGGGACCGGCATCGATCCGGTGACCTCGCGCTTTTCAGGCGCGCGCTCTACCAACTGAGCTACCCGACCGAGCGGACCTGACGGGATTTGAACCCGCGACCTCCGGCTTGACAGGCCGGCGTGCACTCCAGGCTGCACCACAGGTCCCGGCGGCCGGCAAGCCACTGCCGGCTGGGATGCGTTGCCACTTCTGCCGAGCCGACAACCTGCGTCGTCGGACCCGACTGCGAGATCCTAGGCGATAACGAGGCCATAGTCTGCGGCCGGCTTTCCTGCGGTTCTCCCCGGGAGCTAGTGAGCTTCGGCGACGACCACGGCGAGAACGAATCCGTCGTAACCCTTGGAGCCGACGGTCTGGATCGCCGTAGCACTGACCCTTGGCTCGCCGGCGAGCTGATCAAGAAAGCGCCTCATTCCCTGGACGTTTGGATCGTCGTCCTCGGCTTGGACGATCCTTCCTTTGCGTATCACGTTGTCGACGACGATCAGGCTTCCGAGGTGCGACAACTTGAGTGACCAGGCGAAATACTCCGCCGTGGACGGCTTGTCGGCATCGATGAACACGAGGTCGAAGGGCGGCCGATGCTGCGCCGCGAGCTTCGGGAGGCTTTCAGCAGCCGGCCCGACCATGATCTCCACGACGTCCGACAAGCCGGCAGCGGCGATGTTGGCTCGCGCCACACCGGCGTGCCGCGGGTCCGACTCGAGGGTGACCAGGCGCCCCGAGGCAGGCAGGGCGCGGGCAAGCCAGATAGTGCTGTAGCCGCCCAGCGTTCCGATCTCGAGGATGGTCCGGGCCCGGCTGGCAAGCGCCAGGAGGTTCAGCAGCTTCCCCTGATTGGGAGCGACATTGACCGTGGGGAGGCGGGCGTCGGCGCTGGCCCGGAGGGCCGCCTCGAGCACGGGGTCGGAAGCCAGCAGATGATCGGTGATGTAACCGTCGACAGCTGTCCACTGCTCTTGGGTCACGCAACCTTCTTATCATCGCCCGGGCGATGGCCGGTGCGCCCGTGCGAGCATCGCGACGGCACAGACGCGGGCAAAAGAGGGCCTTCGGCCCTAACCGGCTGTGGACCAACTGCATATTGTGAACTTCATGGACCTAAGCGCTTCGTTGGTAGTGGACCGCGCCGGTCTTGACGGGTTGATCGGAGCGCTCACTGCTCGCGGCTATCGAACCATCGGCCCAGTCGTGCGCGATGGTGCGGTGGTCCAGAGGCAGGTTTCCGGCACCGACGACCTTCCCCAGGGCTGGCATGATGAGCAGGCGCCGGGTCACTACCGCCTGCACCACGACGATGACCCTTCGCTCTTTGCCTGGGCAGTTGGGCCGAACTCTCCCAAGTCGGAGTTCTACCCGGCCCGCTCCCTGGTATGGCGCACGACCTCGACCGGTGAGATGGTGACGCTCGAGCAGCCGCCTGACGAGACCGCTCCGGCGGCTCTCATCGGGATACGCCCCTGCGAGCTCGCAGCGCTTCGCGTGCTCGATCGTGTGTTCGCCGGTGGAGAGATCCCCGATCCTCGCTATCGAGACCGGCGAGCGGCTTCGTTCGTAGTCGTCGCAGAGTGCGGGACGCCGGCGGGCACGTGCTTTTGCACCTCGATGGGCACCGGGCCCGGTGTGGAGGACCACTACGACCTGGCACTGACCGAGCTCACGTCGGCCGACGGGCCCCGCTACCTCGTCAGGGTCGGGTCCGAGCGGGGCGCGGAGGTCGTCGGGGAGATGGGCGGGTTGCCGGCTCAGCCCGCCGACTTCGCCGGCCGGGAGACCGTTCTTGAAGACGCTGCCCGCCGCATCGAGCGGAGGCTCGACGCGAGCCGGGTTCAGCAACTTCTCGCGTACAACTTGATGCACCCCCGGTGGGACGACGTTGCGAGTCGCTGTCTTGCTTGCGGCAACTGCACTCTGGTCTGCCCTACGTGCTTTTGTGGTGCCGTCTCGGACACGACCACGGTCGACGGCACCGTCGAGCGGCACCGCCGGTGGGACACCTGCTTCGATCTCGCGCACTCGCTGGTCCACACAGGTCCGGTGCGGTCCACGACGTGGTCACGCTATCGGCAGTGGCTCACTCACAAGCTCTCGACTTGGCACGACCAGTTCGGCACTTCCGGCTGCGTCGGTTGTGGCCGTTGCATCGCGTGGTGTCCCGCGGGCATCGATATCACTGTCGAGGTTGCGGCGATCGCCGCGAGCGACGGGGCTGTCCCCGTGCACATCGAGTCGGGAGGTAACCGGTAATGACAGAGAACATAGGCGCTTTGGTAGCTGAGCATCCGCTGTTCAGCGGGTTACCCGCTGACGTTGCCGAGCTGGTCGGCGGTTGTTCGCAGAACGTGGCGATCGCTACGGGCCAGCTATTGCTGGAAGAAGGCGAGCCTGCGCGGGCGCTCTTCCTGCTCCGCCGTGGCCACGTGGCGCTCGAAGTTCACGAGCCGGGACGCGTTCCCCTCGTCATCGACCGGCTGGGCCCGGGACAAGCCGTCGGTTGGTCCTGGATGTTCCCCCCGTACCGGTGGCACTTCGATGCCCGCGCTCTCGAGCCCGTCGGTGCCATCTCCGTCGACGCCGAGTGCCTGCGTGCAAAGTGTGACGCGGACCCGGCTTTCGGTTATCTGCTCATGAAGCGTCTCTCCGCAGTGATGCTCGACCGACTTCAGGCGACCCGGATCCGGTTGCTCGATGTCTACGGACGCGATGTTGTCCACTAAGGCGGAGGCGCCGTTGAACCCGCTCGTGCCGGCGACCTACCGGGTGGTCGCGAACCACGTCGAGACCGGTGACGTCGTCACCTTGTCGCTCGAGCCGACGTCCGACTCGACCATGGATTTCCTGCCCGGCCAGTTCAACATGCTGACTGCGTTCGGGGTCGGCGAAGTCGCGATCTCGATAAGCAGTGCACCGGGCGCACCCGGGCCCATCGAGCACACCGTTCGCGACGTCGGCGCTGTCACGCACGCACTTAGCACCGCGAAGATCGGGTCGATCGTCGGGGTGCGCGGTCCGTTCGGCACCGGTTGGGGCGTCGAAGAGCTCGACGACAAGGACGTGGTCGTCGTCGCCGGCGGCATTGGTCTCGCGCCACTTCGTGGTGCGATCAGCTATCTGGTGGACAAGCCAGGACGTACCGGGCGTGTCTTCGTGCTTGTCGGGGCTAGGGAACCGGACCAGATCACCTTCCCCGACGACCTCAAGAGGTGGGAGCGTGACGGAGCGGTCGTGATGGTCACCGTCGACGTCGGGGACTCCAAATGGCAAGGCCCGATCGGAGTCGTCACGACCTTGCTGTCCGAGGCCCCCTTCGACACGTCGCGGACCGTGGCGCTGGTCTGCGGTCCGGAGATCATGATGCGGTTCACCGTCCGCGGACTTGCCGGTCTCGGGGTCCCCTTCAGGTCGATTCGTGTGTCGCTCGAGCGCAACATGCAGTGCGGAGTCGGCTGGTGCGGTCATTGCCAGCTCGGGCCGCTTCTGATATGTCGCGACGGTCCCGTCTTTACCTACAGCGAGTCGTTGGAGCATTTGATCTCGGAGCACGAACGATGAGCGAATCCACAGTCGTAACCCAACCCACGCTTGCCGTCTGGAAGTTCGCTTCCTGTGACGGTTGCCAGCTGAGCCTGCTTGACTGCGAAGACGAGCTCTTGGGCGTCGTGGGCGCGGTGAAAATCTCGCATTTCACTGAGCTGTCGCGCGCGGAGGAGGAGGGGCCCTTCGACGTGTCACTAGTCGAAGGTTCCATCACGACCGCTTATGACATGGCGCGCATTCGCGAGATACGCCGAGCGTCGTCACTGCTTGTGACCATCGGAGCTTGCGCGACCTCGGGCGGGATTCAGGCCCTGCGCAATTACGCCGATATCGGTGGCTACATCTCGGCGGTCTACGCCCACCCGCAGTACATCAGCACGCTTGCACAGTCGACGCCCATTTCGGATCACGTAGCGGTTGACTTTGAGCTTCGCGGATGCCCGATCGATCGTCACCAGCTGCTCGAGGTGATCACGGCCTGCCTCACCGGGCGCAAGCCGGTGATTCCGGGTCACAGCGTGTGCCAGGAGTGCAAAGGCAGAGGCACGGTATGCGTGCTCGTCGCGCATGGCACGCCGTGCCTCGGCCCGGTGACCCGGGCCGGTTGCGGCGCGCTCTGCCCGGCAGTCAACCGTGGCTGTTACGGGTGCTTCGGGCCGGCCGACACGGCGAACACCTCGTCGCTCGCCCGGCAGCTCACCGCTCTGGGTACATCGCGCATCGACGTGTCGCGGTTGTTCCGGACCTTCAACGCCGGTGCGCCGGCATTTCGCGAGGAGAGCCTCACTTATGAGTCACCAGAGACCGGCCGATAGCCGCATCGTCAAGGTCGAGGGCCTGGCGCGCGTCGAGGGCGAAGGCACCCTGCGCGTCGAGGTATCTGACGGGGTGGTCGAGAGGGTCGAGCTCGAGATATTCGAACCGCCCCGTTTCTTCGAAGCATTTCTGCAGGGCAGGCGGCACACCGAGGTAACTGACATCGTCGCCAGGATCTGCGGAATCTGTCCCGTCGCGTACCAGATGAGCGCCTCTCTTGCCATCGAAGACGCTTGCAAGGTCGCGGTCACTGACCAGATCACCGCGCTCCGCCGTTTGCTGTACTGCGGAGAGTGGATCCAGAGCCACGCGCTCCATATCCACTTCCTCCACGCTCCGGACTTCTTCGGCTGTGCGGACGCTGTCGAGCTGGCGGGGCTGGACCTGGCGGCCGTACAGCGGGGCCTCGACATCAAGAAGACCGGCAACCACCTCATGGAGGCCGTCGGCGGCCGCGCTATTCACCCTGTCAACGTGCGCGTCGGCGGCTTCCACAGGGCGCCCTCACCCGAGGAGCTCAACGTCCTCGTCGAACCACTCCGCCGGGCGCGCGACGAGGCCCTGACATCGCTCGAGTGGGTCGCGGGCTTCGAGTTCCCCGACATCGAGATCGACTACCGGTTCGTGTCACTGCGCCACCCTGACTACTACGCGATCGACTCCGGGCGGATCGCGACCTCCGATGGCCTCGATCTCGACGCCAAGGGCATCGCCGAGCTCGTCGTGGAAGAGCACGTCTCGCGCTCGACCGCGCTGCACGCGCGACTGGCCGGGAAAGACGTCTACCTGACAGGCCCCCTGTCCCGCTACGCGCTGAACTCTGCCCAGCTCTCCCCGCTCGCGCGTGAGGCGGCGGCAGCCGCAGGTCTGGGCGCGGTCTGCAACAACCCGTTCCGGAGCATCATCGTGCGCGCCGTCGAGCTGGTTTACGCGTGTGAGGAGGCCCTGCGGCTCATCGAGGCCTATGAGCCGCCCAACCCGTCTTATGTGGAGGTTCCGGGAACGGCAGGCGTCGGTTATGGAGCCACCGAGGCACCCCGCGGCATGCTGTTCCACCGTTACGAGCTCGATGAAGAGGGTCTCGTGCGCACGGCGCGCATTGTCCCGCCCACCTCGCAGAACCAGCTCAGCATCGAGGACGACCTACGACGGGTGGCACAGGCCAACCTCTCGCTTTCCGACGAGGACCTGACGTGGCTGTGTGAGCAGACAGTGCGCAATTACGATCCTTGCATCTCATGCGCCGCGCACTTCCTGGATGTGTCGGTTGAGCGCCGGTGAGCCCGCGGGTGCTCGTCGCCGGGCTCGGTAACGAGTACCGCAGTGACGATGGCGCAGGTCCTGCCGTCGCTGCCTATGTGCGTGAGCGGGCGAACATCGACGCAAAGGTCATCGGAGAGCCGCTCGATCTGATCGGCGCTTGGGATGACGTCGATCTCGCCGTGGTCGTCGATGCAACCCGTTCCGGCGAGTCACCAGGGACGGTACAGCTCGTGGATCTCGGTGGAGACGAGAGTGCCGACTCGTATGCTGGGCCTGTGAGCACTCATGGCATGGACTTGGCACGTGTGCTCCGGCTCGCCCGGGCCATGGGTCACGCCCCGCGCCGGGTCGTGGTCGTGGGGATAGAAGGCGAGAATTTCTCCGACGGCGTCCGTCTCAGCCCGGCAGTGGAGGAGGCGGTTGGCGAGGCCGGTGAGCTTGTTCTCCAGGTGATCGGCGAGATGGCCTGATGTGCACGAGCAGGCTGCATCGGGCTGTCACCGATCCGGCTGACGGCTGGATGACGGTTGAGAACTCGGAGGGTCGGCTGCACCGGGTGTCTCTTCTCGCCTTTGATGGTCCACAACCGCAAGCTGGCGACTGGCTCGTGGTGCACAGTGGTTACGCGCTGCAGCGTGTCGACGCCGAGGAGGCAGCGGCGATCGTGAGCGAGCTCAGGGCCGGACCGGAAGCACTGTCCCAGTCATAGTGCCGTCCGGTTCCCTGTTCGCTCGCTACGCGTACCCACCGAACGCGCTCGGCTACTGCGGGCCGACCGACCCTCGGGCTCTCATCGATGCCGGATCGGCCGATGCAGATCCTCGCGAGCTGCGCTCGGTGGCGAGGCGTTTCAACGGCGCGTGGCCCTACCTCGAGTTGATCGCAGCCTCGAACGAAATTGCCGACCCGTTGGATTCTCGGGTCGTGGAGGCGTACTGGGTCGGCAGCAGCCTGCTGGAGGGTATTCCCGGGGCGTCATTGCTCGATGTCGTCGGGCAGCATCCCGACTTGCGCCCCAAAGGCGGGTCCGAGCTCCGGGCGGCGGTAATGGCCGGCGGCGTGGCGCATCACAGTTTTCATGTCTTTGCCGTCTACCCCTGGCTCGCGTTGGCGCGATCAGGCAAGCGGGAGCCTGCGCTGACTGTCCTCGAGCGTTGCCGGATTCGTTGGGGCCGGGTCGAAGCGGTCGACGGCGCGGACGTGCTCGTCTCGAGCCGGCCGCTCGGCCTTGACGGTCGCGACCTGGTCCTGCTCGAGGAGCGCGAAGAGCAGGTTCGTTGCGGCGCCGACGACGTCGGTTACGTCGAAGACCTAGCACCGGGCGATCTCGTTTCCTTGCACTGGGACTGGGTATGCGACCGGCTCGATCCGGCAGCGCTGGCGAACCTGCAGCATTTCACGGCCCGAAGCCTTCAGGCCGTGAACACGCCCGCGGTCGCGCTCTAGACGGTCGCGGGCCGGCCAAGCGATCAAACGACGGGGCCTCTTCCGGAGCTTTCCGGTTCAGGACCGAGGCTCGCGCGCTCGCGTATGAGCGCCTCGACCGCGTCGGGATCATCAGGGGTTATGAAGGGGCGTACGTAGTGGCCGACGTCAAGAATTAGCCCAACCTTCTTCTTCGGTCTCTGCGGGTCCAAGCTCGCCCAATAGCGCGGGTTCGCCGTACCCCAGATTCTCCCTCTCCCGCTGAGTGCACCGAGCTCGACACGGCGGAGCGAACGAATCGAATCGTAAGGGATTCGTTTTGTCCCCCAGGGAAAGTAGTACCCGCGGATCACGACACTGTCGGACGAGCATTCGATCCAACGGTCATGGTACAGGCTGTCCACGACGTCGCCTCCGATCATGGGTCGACTGGTGAGGCCTCAGGCACAGAGGTTACCGTGCGGCTTCGCCAACCACCGGCAATGTGGCTAACCGGATTCCGAGGCTCGAACGGTGTTGGCGTGCCGTTTTTGCACCCGCAATTCAGTTGTCTATCTCCACGGAACTGGCGTACCAGCCTTTGGCTGATGGACAGCGCCGCCTGTCGATCGCCCCCCGCCCAGTCCGAGACAAGCGTTGCAGCTGCTTGTGCGCCAACGGGCTCGGGCTCGTCGGGGATGACGATCGTGGTCGTCGTTGGAGGCTGGGTGGTAGTGGTCGTAGTCGTGGTCGTCACGGTGGTTGGCGTGGTCGTGGTGGCTGCCGTAGTAGGCACGGACGTCCCCAGCGAGGCGCAACCTGTCACGAGGACTCCAAGAGCCATTGTGACCAGGGCAACTCGGATGAGGGCGGAAGAGAACACTCATGGCAACTTAACCGCGCTCCGGGCAGATTCATAGTCAGGCGTCTTGCCGTGACGAGGATGTCGTCTACTGCGTGAACGACTGGAAAGAAGGGCGCCTCAGCGGCACCGGAGGACACGCACATGGTCGTCTCGATGGCCTGCCCAATAGCAGGACTAACATCGTCACGCAGACAGCACGCAACGACTCAGGGACCGTCCGCGATGAGCTGCTTTGACTGCAGCCAACTAAGCGTCTCCTGTTACGGGCAACTGGCCCAAAGCGGAAGGCCCAAGGGCTCGCCAAAGTCCGCCGTCGCACTCTCGATACTCCGCGTTGAATTACGGCCAAAGGGAACAGATTCCTGAGCGAGTTCGCTGATAGATGCGTTGCGAGGAGCTCAGGACCTCACCGGCACGCCAAGGTTACGGCACAGCGCGAGGGGGCCGTCAGTTGAGACGGCCAGCGGGATCACGAGGCGTTTGCCGGCGTGGTCGCCAAGGGCCTGTCGAGTGCCCGGGTGGGGAGATCAATCGCAGACGTTCGGCTTGCGCCGGACGTCGGGAGGCACAAGTCGGTACCCGACCGCTGGATCGCTCTGCAGGAACTTCCCTTCTTCGTCACCGAGCTTTCGCCTGACGCGATAGGCGTAGACCTTGAGGTAGTGCAGCTCGTTGACGTAGGCCGGGCCCCAGACGTTCTCCAGGATCATCCTGCGCGTGCAGACCTTCCCGGCGTTGCGAGCCAGGTAGGCGAGGAAGTCGAACTCCTTCGGCGTGAGGTCGATGGGACGTCCGTCGAGGGTCGTCTCGCAGTGGACGAGGTCGAGGTGGAGGCTCCCGACGTCAAGCTGGTCCAAGTCCTCACCGCTGGTCTGTCGGTGGCGGAGCGCCACTCGAACCCGAGCATCGAGCTCGCGCATGGCAAAGGGTTTGGTCATGTAGTCGTCGGCACCTTCATTCAGGGCTTCGACTTTTCTGTCCTCCGAGCTGTCAGCCGAAAGCACGATGATCGGAACGCTGCTCCAGGATCTGATCCGCTTGCAGACCTCGAGACCGTCTAGGTCTGGCAGCCCAAGATCGAGGACTATCACGTCCGGCGCGCGGATCGCCGATTCGGCAAGACCCTCGTTGCCCGTCTCAGCGCTCCGGACGTGATGACCGAGTGCCTCCAACCCGACAGTGCAAACGTTCAGCAGGTCGGGATCGTCGTCAATGATGAGAATCTTCGGCAAAGCGCAGCTCCTCGGGTAGGGACGTCGCGACCGGCAGCGTGAAGCAGAATTTCGCTCCCCCCTTTGGGGCGTCTTCGACCCAGATGCGCTGCCCGTGGGCTTCGACGAACGTCTTGGCGATGGACAGGCCGAGACCGGCGCCGGGGTCATCGACCCTTCGGCCGATCAGCCCGAAAATTTCGCTTCGCCGTTCCGGG
>Ga0326728_10015807_pt1 | contig 15577 bp, 17 predicted proteins | sample MB3enrmetagenome_FD_207602 | JGI IMG/M metagenome (GOLD analysis project Ga0326728, IMG submission 207602) | Lab enriched peat soil microbial communities from McLean, Ithaca, NY, United States - MB31MN | ecosystem: Environmental > Terrestrial > Soil > Wetlands > Peat | place: USA: New York...
AGGGCACGGACCGGGCCGGGAACTTCCAAAGGTTGAGTCATGATTCCTCCTTACGGCTATTATAGCCGTAAGAAGAAACCGAATCAAGCCTACTTTCCCCGAAATTTCATTTCCGTGTCGTGCACCCAGACACAGAGAAAAGCAATGAGAAAAGTAATCAAAAAGGCAATAATGCAGCGTCCATCAACATCTTCTCGCAATGGAAGGCTAATGCGGGCTGGCACGATGCCCCGTAGTCTGACGCAGGACTACCCGGCACAGTTCAAGGAGCGGAACAGTTCCCAGGGGTGCTGTCTGCGGCAACACCTCGCCGTGCTGGATCGACCGCGAAGCGGTCCCGGCTGCAAACCAAGATTTCCTCAAGGCCTCCTGTGCGCATCACGGGTGCTGGGCGCACAGAATGGATTGGGAATGATAAGTCGGCTTCCCATCATCTGGCTTCGGCCGGCATGGAGCAAACGGGATTCGGGAGTTGAAGGGCGTTTCACAGGCACAATCTGGAAGAGGTGGTCGGAGGGGCTGTTTTCCCTTGTTGTTATGCATGCCAGTCGATTCGGCAGCTTCGTATGTGCGGAACGGAATCGCATCGGGGGCGCACGTAAGATATGGGGGAGCCAAAAGCCGCAGGCGACCTTACGGCGGGAAGTTCATGTAGCGCAGGAGGCCCTGGAAACACGGACAGGAGCGCGGGCCGTGGCAGGCTATCCGCTACGGGAAGTCCACGTCGAGGGCGTAGATGTCCTGGGTGCCTGTGTCGCGGAGCAGCAGTGGAGAATCATCGGGAGTGAGGCCGAGCCAACAGCCGTAGGCACCGGTAATCGGGAAGTCCTTCAGATCGGCAACGCGCTCGACCTTGCGGTCGCTGATCCGGACCCGGAGCACGGCGGGATTGTCGGGCCAACGCAAAAAATAAACATGCCCCCCATCCACTGAAAAGCTCGGAAAAGCAGCGCTTCCCTTCAGGAGTTCCGACCACTTCCCTGTCTGGAAATCGAAGAGGGCGAGGCTCAGCGAGTTCATGGGCAAGGCGAGAATGTATCGTCCATCTGGTGACCAACGGGGCGCGCGGAGCCCTTGGGATCCGGGCAGCGTGGAAACTTGGTGGTTGCTCAGATCAAGCACACGGACGCCATAATCAGGATCAACCGAGGAACCCGAGAAGACGATCTTGCCACCATCTGGCGACCAGTTCGGGTCCAGTTGAGGCTTAGGGTCGTCCGGTATCAGTTGCTGGGTACTTCCGCCCTCGGACGCAACTGTATAGATCTTTCTGGACTTCCCCGGAGTATGGCCAAAGAAAACGATCTGCTTGCTGTCGGGGGACCAGCGAGGCGAGACGGCGTGAAGCGGCGGATAGGAAAGTTGTTGACGCTCGCTCCCGTCCAGCTTGCTTCGCCAGAGGGCGCCTTCGGGAAAAGCTACGTAGGCCACAGACTGGCCGTCCTTTGAAAAGGCGACATCCCCCGCCGAGATGCCGGAGAGGAAGGGCATGAATTGGCGGGCCTTCGACTCGTAGCGCACCAGCTCACCGCGCAAAGTCTGGCCTACCACGAATAGTTTCTTGCCGTCTTTGCTGGGAAGGGGCGAGCTCAAGCTGAGCGGACTGGAAGTTAACTGCATGGGCGTGCTACTCGGCTTCCGAAGAAAGCCTCCCTTTTCGGGAAGGGCCCAAATTTGTCCCTGCGACTGGAAGACGAAGTACTTTCCATCAGGGGTCCACGCGCCGCAGCATTCGCTGGGAGGGTCATGCCAGCCAGCAAGCAAGCGGTGCAGATTCGTGCCCTGCGCAGAAGCTTCCCAGAGCGACAGCGCGAAGGTTTGGTCGTATGCGCTCAATCGCAGCTCACTTCCATCCAACGACCACACAACCCCAATCGCCAAGCCCGCGACGGACAATAGCTTGTGGGGCTCAGTGCCGTCATTCTTGGCCAGGAACAGGTCGCTTCCATTGGTATAAACAAGCGTCTGGCCGTCGGGAGACCAAGCTCCACTATTGCCCGCAGTGTCTGCCAGGCGCCGCGGCGAACCGCCGAGAACAGGAACGCTCCACAGCGGCCCTGCGAAAGCCGAGCCCTGCAGCTCCCGCACGAGAAGCTCAGAGCCATCGGGCGAGACGCTGAGTGGCTGCATGGTTGCGAAAGGCGTCTGAATCCGTACCGGCTCCCCGCCGGAGACGGACACCTGGGCCGTGACGGACGTCTCGGCGATGCCCCAAAGGGTTTTGCTTCCCACATCGAGGTAAAGTCGCGAACCGTCAGTGCCCACCAACCGCTTCGGCCGGCCGTCGTGGGTGAGTTGCACGTAACTTGACACCTTCGGCATAGGAGCGGGTCGCGTCAACAAGTAGGCCAATGTGGCTGCGATCAGGATCACCAAAATGGCGACCGCCTGTATCCATCTGTTCTGCGGGACAGCGCTTGTTCCAGCACGGATCTCCGCCCTCGCCGATTCGCGTAGCTCATGCTTCGCGGAGGCGACGGTTGCGGCAGACCGGCCCGAATCCGTGCCGCGCTTCAGGCGCTTCAGGTCCGTCCGGATATCAGCGGCGTTCTGATAACGCAAATCGCGGTCTTTCTCGAGTGCCTTATTGATGATCTCTTCCAGCTTCGGCGGCACATCGGGATTCAACCGCACCGGTGAAGTCGGCGCTTTGTTGAGTATCGCGTCAAAGATGAGAGCGGAAGTTGTCCCGGAAAAGGCGGGGTGACCTGTCGCCATCTCGTACAGGACCGCGCCAAAACTGAACAAGTCCGTTCTCGCGTCGACCTCCTCGCCCCGCGCCTGCTCGGGCGACATGTAGGCGACCGTTCCCATCACCTCGCCCGGGCTGGTGAGCTGCTCGGGCTCGAGGGAGGCGGTGGGCAGCGCAGAGGCTCCCACCACTTCCGCTATCCGTCGTGGTTTCGGGGCCAACTTTGCCAGCCCAAAGTCGAGAATCTTCGCCTGCCTGCGGGTGGTCACAAAGATGTTCGCTGGCTTGATGTCCCGATGGATGATGCCCTTCGCGTGGGCCGCGTCCAGCGCGTCGGCAATCTGGATGGCGAGGTCGAGCAGTTCGTCCGTCTTAAACGGCTTGCCAGCGATGCGATGCTTGAGGGTCTGCCCCTCCAGCAACTCCATGGCGATGAAGGGCCGGCCCTCGTGCTCCTCAATAGCATGAATAGTGCAGATGTTGGGATGGTTGAGCGCGGATGCAGCTTGGGCCTCGCGCTGGAACCGTTCCAGGGCTTGCCGGTCCCTGGAGAGTTCTTCAGGCAGGAACTTCAAGGCGACGGTGCGCTTGAGCTTGGTGTCCTCGGCCTTATACACCACACCCATGCCCCCGCCACCCAGCTTCTCCAGAATGCGGTAGTGGGAAACGGTCTGACCGACCATGAGGCGATTACCTCACAGCAAGAGGACGCGAACTTCGATTGCGACCAGCATACGCCGCGTGTACCGGCAAGTCAACGCAATAGGATTATCCGGGACAGTTCAAGTAGCGGAACAGTTGCTAGGAGTGCTGTCTGCGGCAGCACCTCGCCGTGCTGGATCGACCGCGAAATCACCCTGGCAACAAAACAGAACTTCCCTAAGGGTCGCCGTGAGACTTATGGGTGCTGGGCACACAGAATGGATGTCGGCTTCCCGTCTAATGAGCGCCGCTCATTCGGCCGTATAAAACAGGAATTGGTGGGAAAGTCCCAGCGCCGTGACCGCCCGTGGGCAGGCAGCCGGGCGATGCTGTGGCGGCGGCCTCACTTGCACGGCCTCCCCTTCTTTATCGACTCGTAGCACGCATACCAGTCGCCCGCCAGAATCTCCTGGCCCCGCCTCAGGGTGACTGAGACCGTCGCCGGCATGTAGGAGTTCTTCTTCGAGCCGGGGATGCCGTAGCAAATCTCGTCGTGGATGAACGCCTCGACGACATCCTTCTGGCGAGCGCCCATGATCGTGCCCCGGACCACCGTGTTGTACGGCTCGGGCCAGAGGTTCCTCGGGTCCGTGGGGTCGCCGCCATCCTCGATGGGAATAAGGTGGTCCTCCTCGTAGCAGGCCGGGTTGTCGGAATGCGCCACGCACCGGGTGGTATCGACCTACCCCGTGTTTGGGTTGATGAGCTGCGCCCTTGCCTGGTGGACGGTGTCGCCGTATTCCCGAAGCTGCTTCCTTTTCAGCCTGCCCGTCTACTGCGCCGGGGGCCGTATGAGCCTCGTGCTCCAGCGGCGGCTGCATATGGTGTCCCCGATGTTCCGCTGACTGACCTGCGGGTTCGCAGCCCCTGGAGTCCTAACCGGGCCGGGGTAGATTTCCGCAGGGCCGATGCGGTGGCGCTGGGTCGGCGGCGCATGCGCCAGGAGCGTGCATATTCCTGCGGCAAGGATGGGGAAAAGGATACGTGTTCTCATACCGCCGTCTCCTCGGGAAACGGCACGAGGCTAGGGACAAAAGCATTCCCCCGCCCATGGCACCATTCGACAGCGTGCCCCCACGGCTTTTGTGCCGTTCCCCAAGCTTCCATCTACTTCTTCGGAGCGGGCTGGACCTTGGTCCATTTATTCTCGACCCAAGGCGTCCAGGTTTTGCCATCCGCAGAGATTTCGCCCCTCTCCGTCACGCTCATCAAATCCGCTGCGAGTATCACCGTGTCCTTGAACTGATACTGCTTTCCCGTGAGGAGAAACTTTCCAGCAATGGCGACTGTCTTTTCACTGACGGCTGACACTCCTGAAAATCTGCTTCCATCGGACAGGTACCAGTTACTCACAAAGTTCTTGTTCACCGGGTCGTACGCCTCGATGTCAAGGCCCCGCGTCTGTCCCGCAGGTCCCTTTTCCGTCCACCGGGCCTGGAAAAAGAACCCTCCAAGAATCATCTGACCGTCATATACGCCGGTCACCTTACCACCAGGGCCCAAGGGTCCGGCCTTGTATTCTCCTTCGTATGTCCAGTGGCCCACTAATGCACTTAGCTTTTTGAGCGCAGGATCGGTCGTCGGAGTCGGCGCTTGGGCGTGCATGGCCGTGGCAAAGCAAACCACTAAAACAAGCAGCAAAACACTGATTCGTTGCATGATTGGCCTCCTCGAAATGAAATTGTGATTTTCTTGCGGGACTGGGCCGTGGGGAAGGAGCGGGCAGTCAAGCCCCCGGCGCACCCTCGGAGCTTGAGGAGCGTGCGCAGCGCAAGACAGGAGCGGATGAAGGCTGCCATTACGCCATCCCTCTCGGCCTTGTTATGCAGCTAGGCTGATTGGCCGAATACTCTCACCCGGAAGTCTGGGTGTCAAGGTGAAACCGGAACGGAATTACCGAGGTGCATCACACCTCGCTGTCATGTGGGGGCTTGCCAGGCTCGGGTTCGGGGTACCGGCGTTTGAGTTCCAACGGCACCGGGCGGAGCAGCCCGTAGTCGGGCAGGCAGGCGATGAGGGCGACCTCCGCAACCGTGCGGGCGAAGGCTGGGGCGTTGCCCTTCTCTGAGGCCCGGCGGAGCCCGTTCCACAATTCGAGGTCGTTTGTGGTGAGGCGCTAACCAGTGCTGACCGAATGCAGCGGCTACCCGCGGCCGCCCGAGGCTTGGGCTCTTCAATCCCAGCGCTCGACATAGCCCCGTGTTTCCAGCGCCAACTCCGGCGGATTGGGGTACGAGAAATGAGTGCAGTCTATGAACTGGGTTTTGCTGCCGAGGCGCCATCTGGCATGGCAGCTTCGCAAATCGACTGAAGCTCCCGTAGAATGTCTGGGTGATGCTGCGTGAGGTACCGAACGATTCGGGCATTGCCGAACAGTTTTGCCAAATATCCTCGTGCCAGGACGAGGTTGAAGACCTCATTCCCATGGGATTCCTCGACCTGCTTCAAATCTCGCTGTAACGCCTCCATTTCTTTCTCCATCCTCGCTATCTGGTCGGGAGACAGGCCCTCGACTGCTTTGTTCTTCTCACTGTCGATGAGCATCTCGGACGGAGTGGCCGCCAACAGGGCCTTGACATACGGAACCGAATAGTTGCTTGCAGCGACCAGAAGCTCGGCGACCTCTATCTGCCGCACGGGATTCATTTTCCTCAACGACGAGAACGCCCCAGGGGGCATATGTTTGTTCTTGAGAATCTCCGCAACCTCCTTGCATATTCCCACTAGCAGGTCGCGTTTCTGTCTGATACTCGCGACATCCACGTTCAGGACTTTCGCTATTCTCTCCTCCGACACACCGCCTTTTATGGCTTTCAGAATCATCACGTGTTCCTGAATCGGTGCCAATCGATTCACGCGTTTGTTGTAGGTGTACGTTTCGTCGTCCGTGGAAATCAGGCACCGCGCCTCGGCTTGGCCAAGCTGCTTCAAGACTTCGAGTCTGACATGGCCGTCTAGCAACACGTACGTCCTTGCATCGCCTTGCGGGAATACGATTAGCGGCTCGATGACGCCGACTTCTCGAACTGAGGCAAGAACCTGCTGGTATTTCTTTGTCCCTTTCAGCGAGGCTTTAACCTGCTTCAGTGGTAGGATGCTCGCTATTGGCAGAACAGCCCCATTCGGGTTGAATCCCATGGACACTTCTTTCGCCATTCCTCACTCCTTTCTCGGTGACGTGAATTCGTTCGGCTAGGTACGCTGGCAACGTGTCCAGCTCCTCGGCACGCAACAGCGTGAGAAAGTTTTCATCGGAAAACAGGCGTTTCAGAGCGGTGGTGGCAAACAACAAATGGTTCTGCACCAGCTGGGACCGCCGCACCAGGAGTTGCTGGCGGTCCGCCTCCTGCCGATAGGCACGGACCAGAGCGTCCGCCGACGGCAGGGCCGCGTTTTTCCGATGGGCACCCTGGGCATAACGCTTGCCTCTTGCTTTCCGCAGTTCGATTATCCGCCGCACCCGAAGCAGCTTGTGGCCGCGAAGGGACTTGTCCTTGTAGCCCTCGCAGAGAAGTCTTTGCAGCCCGGCCTCGTCGGCCTTGGCGATCTGCATCGCCACGGTCAACGGAATGTGTCCGCTCTCGACTGCGCCAAGCAGCCGCTCCTCTCCGTGCTTCAGGAGGTAGATGATCCCTGCGACGTAACTGGCATGGACATCTATTTTTTTCGCAATCTCGGCCACGCCGTAACCTCGGGAATTCAAGCTGGCAATCTCCCGGAACAGTTCTATAGAGGATGGACGACGCCGGGCAATGTTTTCCACTAGGCTCATCAGAAGGCATTCCTCCTTGGAGGCCTCCTTCACGATTGCCGGAATTTCCGTTTGACCAAGCGCGATGAATGCCTCCAGGCGGCCTTGCCCGCACATTAAGTCATAGTGCTTGCCGTCAATGGGCTCCTTCCTTCGTGCAACGGTGATGGGTCTCTTCAAGCCCAGGTTGGCGATGTTCGAGACGATGCCTTGAAAGACAAGCATGTTCCGGCTGCGTGGATTCAGAACGTTTATCTGGCTGACGGGGATCATCCTGACCGTGGGTGCAGTTTCAGTCATGCGGCCTCCTGGGGAATTCTTGCCCTCTCAGCCATCCCAAAGAAGAAATCGAGCGTGTCGAAGCGGTAAATATCGAGTGCGATGCCGTTGTCCTCGGCGAGCATCAATTTGTCGAAGCTCATTGCGAGGGCCGGGAGAAGGTAATAGTCATATGCCTCGCGGTTTGCGGCATCCATTCGTAATGCGACGGTGATGTCCGGCATCAGGCTGGCATCCAGTCGAATCAGCCACCGATGGCTTCCCGACGCTGTCTGGCGGCAGCGGGCAATGGCAATCGACGCGGTGAACTCGTTGTTCACCGTAATCAGGTCAGTGGCAGGGTTCATGATGATCGCGCCGCCTAGCTGGCGAATGCGCTCGATGACGCCAGCGACGACCTTTGGGTGCATGAGGCGAAGCTGCCGGTTCGTTTCGAGGAACGCGTAGTCACGCTCCGGGGTATAGCCGACGAGTTGGTACGCCCGGAGAAGGCTGCTGAACCGGCTGCGATATACCGAGCTGGAAGCCACGTTCTCGGCTTCATCGATTAGCAGACCGGACAGGCGTCCCTGGCGCTCCAAAACTCTGCGGAGCTGATCGAGTAGCTCGTCGTCGCTGAACCTTTGACTCCGTTCTCGAATGATGGCCTGGACTTTGGAAAACAACTCCGGCGGCACGATGGGCTCAAATGCCCCGTCTCTGCGAATCAGCATGTCGGGCGGGTTGACGACGCGCTTCTTCTTGAGCTTGAACGAGACCTGATTATAAACATTGTTTCCGATGTACTTTTCGTTTATCAAAACCTGGTGGACGGTGCCCCTCGTCCATGGTCTGCCCAGATCAGTGGCACAGCCCCGTTCGTTCAGCTGAGTCGCAATCTCAGACTCCATCTTGCCCTCGCCAGCGAATGCGTGGTACATCCAACGGACCGTCTCCACCTCGTCGGAGGGGCCTGGGACAAGAACTACCCGGTCCGTCTGAATGCTCTTCTGCTCGCCTCTCCTGAGCACGCCCTTACGGTCGCCGTTGATGCCGCACAGCATTCGTCGGAGCCCGAATCCGGCCGAGCCGCCTTGACGGAATCCAAGCTCGATGAGCCGACACTGACCGAGGAAGACCTTGGCGGAAAGCTCGCGGCTGTACTCGCCAGCCATGGCTCGCTTGACCCCTTTGACAATCGTCGATACGGGGCTGCCATCGTTCTCAAACTGTTCGGCACAGTAATGGACTGCGATATTCGCACGACGGCATATGTGCTCGTAATATGCGCTCTCATCTGCATCCTGGAACCTTCCCCAGCGGCTAACGTCATAGACGAGGATCGCCTGGAAGTCGGCACCGCCCGTCTGAACATCCTGGATGAGCTGCTTCAGGGCGTCCCTGCCGTCGATACGGAGCCCGCTTTTGCCAGCGTCGGTGTAAGTTCTAATGATCGTCATGCCCCGCCGGTTGGCGTAATCCCGAATCATCTTCTGCTGGTTTTCCGTCGAGTACTGCTGGTGTTCCGTAGACATGCGAACGTATTCGGCGGCGGGTTTTGCCGCCGGTTCGGCCGGTGGTAGAGGTGACGCAGCCCTATCGAATCCTGGCATGTTCCCGTAAACCCTGCTTGTGAGCAAAACAAGGCGAACGAATTAGCGAAGCACGCTTCCGCTTCCCAAGTCCTAACCCTGGCTTTTCGTTGCCCCCGAAGAAGATTCACACGCTGGCCAAGCTCTCGTTATAGCTCTGAATCTGCCAGAAGTTCAAAGAGTTGTTCTTTTCATCCCCTCCTCGGCAGAAGGGCTCGGATAGACCCTTGCAAGACAATGAGTTTCGCATGGGCCAAGGTGTTCTTTTCAAAAGCCAAGGTGTTCTTTTGTCTGGCAGTGTTTTCTGGGCAGACGAGCAAGATGGTTGCGTGGGAGGACTTCAGGTCGAACACGCGGTTGTTCCTTGCGAGGTCCAAAAGCCTCTGCAGTCCCTTAACCACGCCGGAATCGCGTGCCGAAGAGCGTTTTAGAGTCCGCCGGCTCGCAAGATAGTCCTTCATGTAGTCAGGGTTTTCGTCGCGCCACTTCTTTTGGCTGTGACGGCACTGCTCCAGGTACGCGGGGTCGCTTGCGAGTTTCCGTTTGTGATAGTCTGCGCGGCGTCGGCGCTGGCAGTCGGAGGAAGCGCAGACTGTTTGCTCAGGATGGAAACGTGATGGGCGGAACTTCCGCTTGCAGTAGGCACAGGTCTTTTCATTCATGCCTTAGGCTTGCACACACTGGCTCCAGTCTGCATTGAATGGCCCAACGGAGGCCGAAAGTGCTCCACTTCCGCCTGTCCACGTTATAGGTCAATACCGTTGGACATCACGCTCAAGCTTGTGCCGTATAATACAGGCTAGACTGTGGTGGAGCGATTATGACTCGGGACAAAGCGCAACGAGCGCAGTCCACATTCAAGGCCTTCCTAGCCTCGTCCCCAGCACTGGCGCGGGATATTCTTAAGTGGGACATCGACCAAGAGGACCGGCGCGCAGACGTAAACTGCATGATGACCGACGGGTCGTGTTTGGACTTTCAGCTTGTCGGGTGGTTGGAAGCAGGGCAGATGCGAGAGTCTCTCCGTCGAGACAGCGCTGAAAAGGACATCGTGGGCAGGCTTCTCAAACACTACCCTCAGCCCCTGCCTCACCTCCAGCCAGCCGTCGTGGAACCAAAGCCGGACGCCCGCTCGCCGTCTGCCGATCACCTCGCACGCATAGTCAAGGAGTTTGGAGACCTGATAGCGGAGGCCAGCGAGGAGTGGCCACGGCACCCGGAGTGGAACAGTCCGCAGGGCTACCTGTGTCGCGACCTAAGGAAATGGCCAAGCCTGGACAGTTACCTCTCGGAAGTCCATTTTAACGTCTATGGTCCAGACCCAGCCTGGATAATGTTCCCCCTGCACGGGGGCGCATACGCCCCTGCACGTAGTCTTAAAGTGCTTTACGAGGCAGTGGGGAAAAAGGCAGCACACTACGGGCCACCAAATGCGACGATCCCCCTGGACCTTATCGTGCATTAGTCGAGGGCCGCTATGTACAACACCCCTTACTACAGTCCCGAAATTCAAGAGCTGAAGGACGTAGCCGGATGGCTGGCCCGGCAAGTGCCGCACTTGTTGAACTCCCTTGGCACCTGCCCCTTTCGAAGGATATTTCTCCTGGACGAACGGTGCCCCAGCCCGCAGGCGTTCCTTGTCTACCCAGCATTTCAGCGCCTGCAATCATAGGTCGAAGCAAAATGAACTGATCGGCAGACGTGATACCAGCCAAGCACCCACCGCAAAATGCCTACAGGGGTGTGTCGGCGACGACGCTCAGGCATACCTTTCCGCCTCGTCGCCGAAGCCGACCACGACGCAGTCCGCCGCCCTCACGGGCCACTTCCCGCCCCGCCCGTCACGGACCCTGTACCCGCCGCTCAGGCAGCACAGCGAGCCGGGATGGTAGTTCACGGCAACGATGCGGCAGCCGAACTCCTCCGCAATGTCCGGGGGCAGGCCGTTCCGCAGCAGCCCGTCGCAGTCGGGCAGCCTGATGCGCCGTCACCGCCAGTCGTGCGGAATCCTCCACACATGCCCGGACGGGCCTCTCCAGAGAACCTTGGGGATTCCTCCGGGCGCAACGCTCACTTCGACGCAGGCTGCGCCACGCTCCCCATGTGCGGCCGGCATGTCGTGGATGTTCACGTCCCAGAGGTCCCACCATGTCGGCGGGCACCAGCCTTCGAGCCAGCCCGGCCTGTGCATGACCTCATAGCGGCTGGCCTCAATGACGGGGGAAACACCACCGGAGAGCCAATGGCGGGGCAATCTCCACGTGCGGCCTTCTGCGTCGGTGTACAGAACCCGCGCGGCCCAAAAGGCATTCCACGGAAGCGTGCATGAATACAGGTCGTGCCGGCGCTTAGATCCCCTGTAACGGCGTGTTTACCGATGCCCAATCACTTGGTAATGTAGGCATATGGGGCGCACGCTCTCTCAGCTCACCCACGAGTTGGGAGTCACGAAAAGGACTGTCCAGCGGGACATTGAAGTCCTGTCAGAAGCCGGCTTCCCGATCACCTCGGAGATGCGCAATGGCACCGTATTTTGGCACCTGATCGAAGGGTTCCGTGCCGAGGCGCCAATCTCTTTCACGCTTACCGAGCAGATGGCACTGTATTTCAGCAAGGGACTCTTCAAACCCCTGCAGGGATCGCCGATCTACGAGTCGCTGGAATCCGCCATGCAGAAGATCGGCTCGCAGCTCCCGGCGCAAAGTTTCAAGTTCTTGCGCGGTCTCGGCCAGGGGATTGCGATCTCGAGCTTCGGCTGGAAGGACTATAGCCACTCCAAAGAAGTGATCGACACTCTGACCCGAGCCGTATTCAACAAATTCACGGTGCGAATATTTCACCGGTCGCCTCAGCGCGAGAAGGCTATCGAGCGAGAGGTTAATCCCTACAAGCTTTGGTACGTGAACAACGGCTTGTACCTGGTCGGGCACGATCACAGGGAAGACGATCTGCGGACTTTCGCTGTTGACCGCATTCAATCCGCGAAGTTGACCAACCGCCGCTTTGAGATTCCACCAGACTTCAATTTCGAGGAGTTCCAGAAGACGGCGTTCAACGTGATCTGGGGCGAACCGCAGGAAGTGAAGATTCGCTTCTCGCCGTCGCAAGCTCCATACATCCGCGAGCGCACCTGGCACCCAAGCCAGAAAATTGAAACTGAGCAAGACGGCAGCATTATCCTGACGCTGCACGTCGCCGATTTGGACGAGGCCAAACGCTGGCTCATCGGCTTCGGGGCGGAGGCAGAAGTGTTGCAGCCAAGGGAGCTGAGGGACGTTGTCGCTTTGGAGGTCAACCGGCTGGCAAGGGTGCAAAGTAGTTTGGCATGGGCAGGAAGGAGTCATGATGAACAGCTTGGATTCCTTGGAGCCTTTCTTTAGTTTCCTGGGTGAACGACTGACAGATGAGAACGACGCGTCGGACCTTCTCTATGCTGCTTTTAAGGCGTGCGCTGCATTCCGGTCCGTTGTTCTCGATCATTTGGGGGTCCCCAGCACAGCACCTATTGAAATCACCCGCGAGAAGACGATAGAGAGTTCTCGTCCAGACTTCTATCTAGTCATCGGAGAGGCGGCGTGCATGCTGGTGGAAGTGAAGCTCTTCGATAGGAACTACCACTATGATGAATATAGCAAACTGACCATCAATGGACTGAAACCACAAATCGCTCTCCTCTCGGCTCACAGGCCCGATCGCGATCTCCCCGGCTGGCGCGTTATCGAGTGGAGGGAACTTATAGAAGAGGCAGAGAGAACTGGGGACGCCTTCGCGTCAGCACTTGCACAGTATTTCAGGAGGGTCACAATGAGTGAGAAACTGGAGCGTATCTCTTTCGGGAGACCGAGGGGAATTCTGTCCCTGAACCGCGCTCTAAAGCGCGTAATCCTGGATTACCAGTCGGACAATTTTCGCACGCAGTTGTATAGAAATGCCAAGGACTCTTTCAGCGAGGTCTCCTCAGGTTACTGTTACAAACTGGAACATCGGGGAGAGCCGAGCAGATGGGCTTACCCGTACTTTTGCCTCCAATACGACGACAGCACGGAAGGAATTGTGCTTGCGCTTCGTAAGGATTTCGAACCTAAGTACGACGTCCTGCTCGTAGCTCTGCGAGAATTTTACAAGGAACGGCTGAAGACTGAAGGCTGGTGGAGTCACGTAATAATGCCTGTCAAAGATTTCGAGAGGCTGATGTCCTCCGACAACCTTGAGGAACAACTAGGCATCCTGAGAAAATTCTTCAACGAGGTCAACAGCATAATAGAAGGGTGCTTGTGACACCCTGAGGACGGAAAGCAGCGAGGGTGGGGAGGGTGAGAAAGCCAATTAGAGCCAGAGGATCAATCATGTAAGAATTCACCTGTGGAATTCCTGACTCTGTCAAGATACATCGTAAGGAACATTGACAACCACATGGCCAACTGGAAAGTCATTGCGCTGGTCAACGGTGAGATCGAAGCCGTCTCGGGGCCGCCCAAGGCCGGCCGGGAGCCCATGAATGGATCGTCTGGAAAGGGGAAGCCGCCGACAAGGCCGAAGCCCTCAAGTGTGCGGAGAAAGCCGATCCCAGGGTCGACCTGGAGTGGATGCGCATTCGCTACGAGAGGGATCTTAGCAATCGGTAGGATCCCGCCTTGCTCCGACGCGCACTTATCAGGCCGTTCTTAGCCAACCCAAACATCGCGTACTGCCAGAGTCAGCCGTTTCCGCCGGCAGGCAAAGTTTTGCCCCTTGACGGATGCGAGTGAACGGGAATTTTAAGGTGCCGGAGAGTTAAACCCAGCGAGCCTCTCGCGTGCCAAACTTGCCGTCTCTGCCTTTACTTCGATTCCCAACCAGGACCGGCCGCAGCGGCGCGCAGCAATCAGCGAAGTCCCTGACCCGGCCATCGGATCTAGTACAAGATCATTGGGGGAAGTTAAAGCCTTGATGATCGTCTCAGCCTCAGTAATTCCCTGCTGCCACTCATGTTCTGTCTTTTTCGCACCAACTCCACCCTCAATAGCATCGGTGAGAATATGCTGCTTATTAAACCGCCCGCCTTTCGTAAACCAGACTAAGGGTTTGTACGCTACCCTAACCCCAAACTCTCGCATCAGTGCATGAGGACAGCTGTACAATACGGCGATCGTCCACCAGTAGCTGAGATACTCTTGGCATGATTTATAGACGGTGGGCAATGCGTAATTCGGCGCGTAAGCAAGCATGCTGCCCCCTGGCAGCAAGACACGCGCCGCCAGCTCCGCGGCTTCGCCGTAGAGGCCAAGGCTGGCTGCCTCATAGGGCGGGTCGGTGAACACGAGCGCGACAGACTCGTCAGGGATGCCCTGTCCAACCTCGCGGAAATCACCGATGATGATTCCCTCGGCTTCATGCGGCACGCTGCTGCCAGCCGCTGCGCCAGCCACTAGCCGCTTCGCTTCCAGATAAATCTCCTTCAGGCTGGGGCGCCGCTCGCCCTTGGCTACCTCTTCCACAACTCTGTCAAACCAATCCTTCGGCGCGGCGGCGAGGATTTGGGCAGCACTCGAAGCGTTCCATGTCACCTCTTTTGGCAATGACTCATCCGGGATGAGTGAATCCTTAGAGGGTTTTCCACCCCGATGTCGTACTGTCGGTTTCAGCAATTCCCCCAGGCGCCTTTCCAGCGTCAGCCGCGCGGCCGCGACCGCCCGAACGACCACATCCTTCTCCGCTCCGAACTTTCCCGCCCACAGCTTCGCCAATGAAACCATTGCGATCCGCTTGTTGACCGTTTCCACGTTCGGGAGACTTGGGGCTTCTTCCCGCCATCGAGTCAGGGTTTGGATTGGATTGCGGCCGATCTCACGCGGCGGTGAGACAATCAGATTAGCCATTGGACCTCCGGTCCTTGAAATGAACGTGTGACCACGGCTGATACGTTTCCTTCAGGCCTTCCCAGGCAATGCGTTCGCGCATACCGAAAGCGCCGCCTGAATTCTCGACTAGCCGGACATCGAGTTTATTGCTGACGCCAATGATCTGTTCCTTGGGCACAAGCGCGAAAGGATCATTGCTTCCTTGAGTCCGCTTCCCATAAACGAATTCTGTTTTTGGCCAGCGACAGCAGTATCAAGACGCTCGTTTTCGCACACTCCGTACCCTTAGAACGAAAGGTGGCACCGCTGGTGGAGTTCGCCAGCCGGCGTTGATCTATCGCGGGAGAGCACCTCATTTCGACGGCGGAGGCGTTCTCCGACAATAGCAGCTTGCTTAACATTGCCGTTATCCAAAGGCATGACTCATGGGAAGGGGGTAGTTCGGGCCATCCGTTGCGAGGCGTGCCAGGCTCAGGTGAATCTGTCAAATATCCAGCGACCAGTTTTTCTTTGGCATCCCCGCAGGCGCCGCCCCAAGATTCTCCCGGTCGAGGCGGCATTCCGATCGCCGAGTTCGTACGCAAGGGCCTGGGATTCTTGGGCCAAAAACGAGAGCGGGGAACCGCTTCCGGCTCCCCGTCTCAGGTGATCGTCGTTTACGCCGTGGCAGCGTCCGCGGGGCGTTGCCAAGGTGCGCACCGCAAGAGCGGTGCAGTCATTCGACCATCGCATGCATTCCAGG
>Ga0326728_10015808_pt1 | contig 15576 bp, 8 predicted proteins | sample MB3enrmetagenome_FD_207602 | JGI IMG/M metagenome (GOLD analysis project Ga0326728, IMG submission 207602) | Lab enriched peat soil microbial communities from McLean, Ithaca, NY, United States - MB31MN | ecosystem: Environmental > Terrestrial > Soil > Wetlands > Peat | place: USA: New York...
ACGGTGGGCTTGGTTGTGGACAACAGTGGAAGCATGCGACCCAAGCGCTCGGAGGTCATTGCCGCTGCCTTGGCATTTGTCCGCTCCAGCAATCCGCAGGACCAGATGTTCGTCGTCGGTTTCAACGAACATGTTTCGTTCGGCCTTCCCGCTGACACGCCGTTCACGGACCAAGCGGCTCAATTACAGGTGGCTCTGTCGAGAATTAACGCCACTGGAGAAACGGCGCTCTACGACGCTGTGGCGGCGGCGCTCGACCACCTGAAGATGGGTAATCGGGACAAGAAAGTGCTGATCGTGGTAAGCGATGGGGGCGACAACGCCAGCAAACACACGCTGGACCAGGTCTTGGCCCTGGCGAGACAGTCCGACGCCATCATCTATACCATCGATATCCATGTCGACGAGGATCTCGACCGGAACCCGACGGCACTCAAGCGGCTTGCCAAGGCAACGGGTGGCGAGGATTTCTTGGTGGAGTCCTTGCCGGACATTGTCCCTATTTGTGAACGAATCGCGCATGATATCCGCAGCCAGTACACCCTCGCCTATACACCCGCGAATAAAGCGCAAGACGCCACCTATCGAGTCATCCGAGTGAAGGCCAAGGCGCCAGGTCATGGAGCCTTGGTCGTCCGCACCCGTGCCGGTTATTACGCACCATCAAAACATGAATCCCTGCCCGCCCTCGCCGGCAGGCAAAGCAGCCAACCATGAATTTCCGGGTCAAACGACAGCCGATCTTTCCCACAAAGACCCGATCGTTTCTGCGTTGGAGCGGCTACTTCTTCGCGGTCGTTGGGGTCATCGCGCTGGGTTACGTTTGCTTCGTTCTGGCCTACACGAAGCTTTATCAGGTCTACCTGAGCCGGCGATTCGAGCAGGCATTGCAAAATGCCCGGCCGTCTGGCGGCAGTGTTGAAGGCCTTCCCTCCACACCCCTTCCTGCGGCCACGGCGGAAGCAAACCGTGCGCGCGCTGAGAGCCTCGGCATCGATGGCCTCGCGGGCTCTCCGCTGGGGCGAATCGAGATCAGTTCCATCGGCCTTGTGGCGATGGTCATGGAAGGAACGGACGGGAAAACCCTGCGCGGAGCTGTCGGGCATGTTCCCGGCACCGCGCTGCCAGGGCAGCGAGGCAATGTCGCGATCGCTGGACATCGCGACACTTTTTTCCGAGGGCTGCGCAATATTCACAAGGACGATGAGATCGCCTTGACGACATTGGAAGGATCCTATCGCTATAGTGTGGACTTTATGGAAGTGGTCGAACCCACGGCCACTGAAGTGCTGAAAGGTTCCACTGACGCAATCCTCACCCTGGTGACCTGTTACCCGTTCTACTTCGTGGGCCCTGCGCCCAAGAGGTTTGTCGTCCGCGCGCACAGAGTCTCTTGATGAGGCGAGCCTGCCTCAGCTTCCGCATATTGTGAAGGTTCGGATGATCGCATCATGATCCGACTGCCATTGAATGGCGACCGAACGATGACCAAGGAAGTGTGCATGACTTCCGTCCCTTAAGGAAAGTCGGCCTTCACGGAGGCTACTTCTTTGGGGGAGGCACCACCGCGTCCTTGAACGCTTTAGCCAGGCGGCATTTCACCACCGTCTTGGCCGGAATCTTGATTGCCTCGCCGGTCTGAGGATTGCGACCCATGCGAGCCTTGCGATTTGCCTTCACCGCCTTGCCCAGCCCGCCCTGGGGACTTGGTACTCGACCCCTCCGCTGGCTCAGGGACCACGGGTATCGTGGCAGGGAGCTTGGCAGGGACGCAATGCTGCTGGACGTCTCGGCCGAGTATACCCGGATGATGGGGGAAAGGCTGAGAAGGAGAAAGCATGACCAAGCTGGCGCAGCGAAGGTCAAGGCTGACTTCCAAATTCGGCGGGACGACATCAGGCTGCCGTTTGGGGTCTTTTCCATCCCAGGCAACCTCCCGCAGCCCGCATATGTGATGTGAGCGATGGTAGTCTGTGATAAGATCGCTGTAGCGGTGCCGCATCAGAAAAGAGGCAAGTGCATGTCTCATAGATGCGGACAGTCAGGGAATGTTGTCAAGAAGGGTCGTATCTGGCATGGGCGGTATTACTCGGACATCCAAGGCAGGAACAGCGAAAGAGAATGTCCGTGCCGCTCGGTCCAACCGAGCAGATGAGGAAGTCGGAAGCGAAGAGGAAGCTCAGGGAAATCCTGGCAGCCCGGCGTCAAGACTGTGAGGCAGTTCCACATCACGGAGGCGATCAGGACATTTGTGCAGGAAGCGGTGGAGGCGGAAGAGGCTGGCTCTCTGCAAGCCGCATGGTGTTTGGAAGATACTGAAAATCAAGGATTAATAGCTTTTCGGGGCGTAGCGTAGCCTGGTAGCGCGCTTGGTTCGGGACCAAGCACAACTTCATTGATTCGGCACCGCTTAGCATCAAAATCCAGCCTCAAACGCCCTCCCAGTTGGTCCCAAGTTTGGTCCCAAGTCAATATGCCAGGATTCAGGCCAGATTCGACAGGAAAAATCCTTCTCGAGTGAATAGCGTCCCACGCCGACAGCAACGGGAGAGTCAGCGCGGGCGGTCCATCGCTCGCCAAAGCGCTGGGGAAGCCCGTAGAGACAGTTCAGAATGCGCTGGGCAGGCTCCAGAAGTGTGACAAGGTCTAAGAACGAGCGGGCCAGTTCGTGATTCAACCCCTGTTCGACTTCGCGTGGGGATTCAGCGAGCGGCTTGCGCCTGCGTGGGTCTCCCCGGATGAAGCTTTGTGGGCGGCATTGCAGAGGCTGCCCTCAATATCCCGGTTTGACTTGTGAGGCATATCCTCCGTGACGGACTCCCTGCACACCGACTCCGAACTCAGCCAGCGGCTCCGCTGGGCATCCGAGAGCGGCAACACGCCGATGTTTATCCGCACGGTAGCCGAAGCTGCTCTCATGGCTTGCGTTCCCGAATATCCTGCAAAGGGTGTCCTTCGGATAAAACCCCATTTGGGTTGTGCGGGGGGATTTCGCCGGTTACCAGAACAAAGCCTGCCACTCGCCCTTAGTTCTCCGAAGCACGCGAGAAGCGCAGTCAGAGCCGCGGCTGAATCCCTAGCGGCAGAATCAGCAGCACCTTCCAGGTGCACTGTCATGAACACACCCGCACGGCTGCTGGTTACTTCATTGCTGAAAGACCGCTGATCTACTTACCATTAAAGGCCTCATGAGCGGGGCGACAGCAAAACACAGCCCTTCAGGACTCCTACAACTGCTCTCTATCCGCCTGACCCAAATCATCTTAACGCTTCCAACTTTTGCGTTTCTATCAAATTTCATTGGAACCGTAAGTGGAAGCGAGGCAGTGGAGTTCATCCCTCGGGCTCCCGGTGCGCCTCGGCCAGCCTGAACCCGGGAAGCGGAATGAACGAGCAATCCGGGAGATTGAAGGATGGATTCTTGGCCAGGAGTCCTAAATGCCACTGCCATTCATGCCTCCGCAGGTTTCCCAGAGGCTGCCCCTTGTTCGGCTTGACCGCGTCGAGCCATCAAGCCACTCGCAGCACCCTTAAGGCATACGATTACCCTCCTCCCAAGTAATCCAGCCGAGACGCTTCGATACCGATTTCCAGTTTGGTCCTTTCCCTCGGGCATTACCACATTCGTACTTTCTTGTCGGTCGCTTCTTCCTGCGGCCACTGCCGCGCCTTCGAACGTGCAAACCCGGGTTTGCGTTTCGCATCGCCCAGCCTCCTTTGGGGCTGCCCGCTGCGATGTGCCCCACGGTTGTGGTAGCGGCCCCGGTCCAAGCCATGGCACTACCTTCGGACTTGGCTCGTTGGCGATCATCTCCGGATATGTTGGAGGCAGCGGCGACTTTCCCGACTCGCCTACGATGCCCACAACCGCCTACTTCCTCCTCTCAGGCCCGGGAGATATCATGAATGTACCTGGAGGGTTCGACACCGCCTTCTCGTTCTTTTGCTCTGCTATTGTGTACCCCGGTTCGGTCAGCGTGTATTCTGGTCTCGACCCGCACTGATCCTCCCTAACCTGCGCGGCTTAGCGTAGAATGGGATGATGCGGTGGTGGCATGGCGTTTTGATTGTTACTCTCGGGCTCTGTTTTATTGCGCTGGCCAATGAAAGCCCGCGCCTCCCTGACCTTCCTAGCCTCTGTTTGCGCGACTTCCTTCCGGAAGTTCGCGACCAAGTTCAACAGGCCTACGGCGCAGCCCGTGGGCGCCCCCATGATGCCGCGGCCTCCGGCCGGTTGGGAATGCTCCTGGACCTTTACAACCGACCGGAGGAGGCCTCAGTGTGCTACGAACGGGCTCACCAGCTCGATGCCCGGTCGTTCCAGTGGTTGTACTACCTCGGATCGCTGTTGGCGAAGCAGGGAAAACACTCGGAGGCCGCTCGGACGCTGCGGGCGGCGTTGCGGCTGAACCCGGATTATCTCGCGGCGCGTTTGAAACTGGCGGAGAGCCTCTTCAACGCCCGCGAGCTCGAGACGAGCCATGGCGTGTATACGGAAATTGTTCAGGAGTCACCGGACGCTGCCGAAGCATATTTTGGGTTGGGACGGATTGCCGTGGCCCGTGGGGACCCCACCGCCGCCCGGGAATCCTTCCGCAAGGCTTGCGATCTCTTCCCAGCCTATGGCGCTGCCCACTATGCGCTGGCCCAGGTTGATCGGAAGCTGGGGAAGAGCGAGGAGGCTCAGCAGGAACTCGCCTTGCACGCACAGAACAAGACGGTGGTACCCCCCGTCGATGACCCCCTACGCGACGAGATGCGGAAGCTCGACAAGGGAGCCGCCGCCCACCTGGAGCGAGGTGTGCAGCTCGAACAGGTGGGGCGGCTGGAAGATGCGATTAAAGAAACCGAAGAGGCGCTGCGGCTGGACCCGGGATTGGTGAAGGCGCACATCAACCTGCTTATCCTTTATGGCCGAGCTGGAAACCTGGAAAAAGCAGAGGAACACTACCAAGCGGCGGTGCAGCTCAACCCCACACAGTTTCCCGATGCCTACTACGATTACGGTGTTCTGATGATGAAGGAAGGCAAGCTTGAGCAAGCTGAAAAGTCTTTTCGCGCAGCACTGGAAATTGATCCCTCCTACGCCGATGCCCACAACAATCTCGGCCTTTTGCTGGAGGGGCAGGGGAAACTCCAGGAGGCAATAGTCGAGTACAGGAGAGCGATTGCAGGCAAGCCAGACTTCCGGCGGGCTCGTTTCAACTTGGGGCGCGTCTCGGTCAATCTCAAGGATTATCAGGGGGGGATTGAGCAGCTCCAGCAGACCCTGACCCCAGTTGACGAGGATACACCCACATACCTGTTTGCTCTCGGAGCCGCTTACGGCCGCGCCGGCGACAGCGCGAAGGCGCTCCAATACCTGGAACAGGCCAAGGAACAGGCCATGGCGCGGGGCCAAGCCTCACTGGTTTCGGAAATCGAAAAGGCCCTCGAAACCGTGAAGGCCGGGAAGGCATCCCGCTCACCTGGCATCCCATAGCAGGACCTTCCCGGGGCGTGGGGACGAGCGATATTCTGCAGGGTGGCTCGCTGCTTCGCGACGGGTATTTGACAGAGACCGAACTAAGCATGACCTCCTTCTTTCGAAACCGGCGCCGTGCAAGGATGGGTTCTATCCCGGTGCTCGCCCTGACGGTTTGCACCCTCTTGCCGCTGGTTTCCTGCTCTTCCTCGGACCGCGGGGCAGGGGTGCCCCGGCCCAGCGTGATCCTGATAACGGTGGACACGCTACGCGCTGACCATCTGGGGTGCTATGGTGACTCCGGCATCGAGACTCCTGCCATTGATGCCCTGGCGCGCGAGGGCGTGGTGTTCCGCCGGGCAATTTCTCAGGTCCCCCTTACCGGGCCATCGCACGCCGCCCTGCTCACAGGGACCTACCCTGCCTGGAATGGATTCCAAAGCTGGTCGGACCCAGGTTTGCGGCCAGGTGTACCGACGCTCGCGGAAGTCTTCAAGGCGCGCGGCTATACGACGGCAGCGTTTGTCAGCGCCTTCGTGCTGGATTCCATGTGGGGTCTCAATCGGGGATTCGACCTTTACGACGATTGGTTCAAGACCCAGGACTACCAGGCCATGCCGGGCGGGGACGTGAAGCGGCGGGGCGAGGAGACGATCGACCGTGTGCTCCCCTGGCTGAAGTCCCCGCCTGGGCGGCCGTTTTTCCTGTGGGTGCACCTCTACGATCCGCATTTTCCTTACGACCCGCCTGAGCCGTTCAAGACGAAGTATCGCAGCCACCTGTATGACGGCGAGGTCGCTTACGACGATCAGCAGCTCGGGCGTTTGTTTGAATTCCTGAAGACACAAGGCCTTTACAATTCCAGTCTGATCGTCCTGACCAGCGATCACGGAGAAGGGCTCGGGGACCACGAGGAGCGCGATCACGGCTACTTTATCTACAATTCCACCATCCATGTCCCGCTGATCATCAAGTTGCCCACGGCCCATCCTACGGCCCAGAGGTCTATCTCACAAGTGGTTAACACAGTAGATATTGCCCCGACGCTTGCGCGCCTGAGCGGGGTCCCGGATGCTGATACGCGCTCTTTCCAGGGACAAAGCCTGGCCTCGCTCATGGACAAAGGCGCCGCGGGCCCGGCGCGATATGGTTTCTCGGAATCACTTTATCCCCGGGACCTGCTTAATGCGCACAGCCTGCTTGGGGTGCAGACAGATCGCTACGCTTACATTCAGGCGCCGCGCGAAGAACTTTATGATTTGCAGGGGGACCCGGGAGAGAAACAGAACGTTCTTCGCGAAAACCCGGCCGTGGCCGAAACGCTCCGGCAGGCGGCAAAAGACCTGAGGACACGCTTCCGGCCTCGGGCGGACGCGGCCATCCAGGGTGGCAGACTCAGTGCAGAGGCAGTGGAGAAACTGCGTTCTCTCGGATATGTCAGTGTATCCCCGCCCAAGGCCGCTGCCGCGGACAAAGCCCAAGCTGCCGACCCCAAAGACGAGATCGGGACTTATAACCAGTTGTTGCGCGCGATGACCTTGGCTCAGCAGCGGCGGTATCGGGAATCAGCACGGGTGCTGGAGGAAATCGGGCCGACCCATCCGCAGGTTTATATCGTGGCGTTCATGCAAGGGTGGAATTACACCGCGATGGGTCAGCCGAAAGAAGCCATAATGCATTTGCGCCGGGCCCTGGACCTCGACCCCAGCTCGAACCAGGCGGCCAGCGGCCTGGGCCGGGCGGCCTTCGCAGCCAGGGATTATGCGGAGGCTGCCAAAGCCTTCGAATTGGCACTGCAACTAAATCCGCACGATTTTCCCACGCAAATGGCCCTCGCCAAGACCTACTGGGGCTTGAACCGGCTTTCGGAGGCCGCTGATTTGCAGCAGCGAGTGATGAAGACCCATCCTCAGTTCGCCCAGGCCTATGCCGAATATGGTGAGACACTGGTGCAAATGCGAAGATTCGACGAGGCAGTCACTGCCATGCGGAAAAGCATTGATCTGGGGTACCGGGATGCCTTCCTCTATAACGTGCTCGGCAACGCTTTCGCTGCCTTGGGGGACAACCAAGACGCCCGCGCCGCTTACGAGCAGGCGATCCAGATTGACTCCAAGTACCTGGAGCCATACGCGAACCTGGCGGTACTTTGGGATCGCCTGGGCGATCCTGCCAAGGCACGCCAGTACTTCGAGAAAACCTGTCGCCAGAATGCGGAGGCCTGCCGCCAGCTTGCGCCGCGGTTTCGGTAAGGCTAACGGCTGCATCCTTGGGGTTGACCATAACGATATGGTCTGCAATAACGAAGGAGGCTGCACTCCTGGCCGCCCCTGGCGGGTTCGCACTGACAGGCGGCAGACGCCCACCATTCGAGTATCGAGCCCATCCTCCACGAACCCTGTTGCCCAATAAGGGATAGGCAAGCCCCGTAGCCAACGGATGATAGTCAGCATATTCGCGCAAAGGCATAAAAAGATCACAGAACAGCGGCACATGGTTCACTTTTTGCAATCAAGGTTTCGTTTTCTTCCCTCGCAATTTACAGCCCAAAATGCTAGCGACAAAATGACATCTGACTCTTGACATAGGGATAACTAGATGGCTAGAATCCGGCAGTCAGGCTATCTTCACCGCTCGGGTAACTGAACTCTTGCATTCTGGTGAATACCTCGCAACGGGTCGGGTCAATCAGGAGGCAACATGATGGGACAGAGGACAGCTCGTGTTCTGCTCGTGGTATTGGCAGGCTTGAGTTTGCTACTCGCTCTCCCGGTTCGACAGGCCAAAGCCCAAGTGTTGTACGGGTCGGTAGTCGGTACCGTAACCGATCCAACGGGCGCGGTCATCCCCGGGGCAACGGTAGCTGTTACCAACGATCAAACCGGTCTGCGGCGTGAGGCTAAAACTGAGGCCGCTGGGCAATACCGAATTTTGGATCTCCCCGAAGGCACATACACCATCACGGTAACAGCCGGGGGATTCCAGACTTACAAGAAGACCAACATGTCTATAGTAATCGGCCAAGTAAACTCGCAGGACTTGCAACTCCAATTGGGCGCGACCACGCAGGAAGTCACGGTGCAGGGTTCCGCGGCAATCCTCGAGACGCAGAAAGCTGATGTCCACACAGAGATCAGCAGCTATGCGGTGGAGAATCTTCCTCTGGACGTTTATCGCAATTTCCAGTCCACGGAACTACTGGCGCCGGGTGTGTTTTCCCTGTCCGCCGTGGGGGGCGGGCCGTCTGGCCTTCCAAATTCGCAGGCGGACACGCCTGACCGGTCGTTCAGCATCGACGCCAACGGCATGCCGGAACGCATCAACACCACCCGCGTGGACGGGGCGACCGATATTTTCGTTTGGTTGCCTAACCACATGCTGGTAGTCCCGCCGGCGGAAACCATTGAGGAAATCAATGTCCAGACCTCAAACTACGACGTAGAGAAGGGATTGACGGCCGGCGTTGCCACCGACGTGGTGACCAAGTCGGGCAGCAATCAGATGCATGGGTCTCTCTACGCATTTAATACCGTCAACGCCATTGATGCCAATAACTGGTACAACTATACGAGCAACAGCAAAAACATCCAAAACAATGACGGCATCACCCTTGGTGGCGCCATCAAGAAAAACAAGCTGTTCTACTTCCTCAACTGGGACGGCACGTGGCAGGACCAGGCGGAGACGTATACCGATCTGATCCCCCCCACGAGCTATCGTACCGGGGATTTCAGTTCCGGCCTCGGGCCTCAACTCTATGGGCCGAATGGGCAGATCCTTACGGTTTGCACCACCGAGGGCGCGACCATTCCGATGCAAGAAGGAATGGTCTTTGACCCAACCACCGGCAATGCTGATGGAACCAACCGGTGCGTTTTCTCCTCCGGTGGGCAAATCAATGTCATTCCCTCCGGCCGCATCAACCAGGGCGCAAAAAACTTCTGGGCCTTGCTCCCGCCGCCCACTGTGAACGCACCCCTCACGTACACTACTCCTTACAACTACGATGGCACTAAGGACGCGAAATGGTCACGGCAAATCTACACTGCCAAGATCGACTGGAACCGCAATGACCGGCACACGATCTGGGGGAAGTGGACCTATCAGGATGCCGTTTATTTCGAGCCCTATGACTTTGGGTTAGCGGGCGGAAGCGGTACCGGCAACTCTTATGACACCGCCAACATCGCAACCTTGGGCCATACGTGGACCATTTCGCCCGCCCTGGTCCTCACCGGCCACGTCGGGTTTGACCGCATGGGCGAGCATGCCACGCCGCCCGGGTACGGCGCAGACCTGGGACAGACAGTTCTTGGGATTCCGGGCGCCAATGCGCCTACCAATGACATTCGCTACTCCGGGCTTCCTGGGATTTTGATGCAGGGTTTCAGCACCCTCGGCGGCGAAAACTCCTGGGAACCCGTCAATCGGAATGACTGGACCTTTACTACCTCCCACAATCTCACCTGGGTGAAGGGCGCTCACGAGTTCCGCATGGGCATAGACGCCTCGCACAATCACCTGAATCACTGGCAACCGGAAATTGTCTGCTGCCCGCGCGGGTACCTGGGTATGAATTATGGCCCAACCACCATCAACGTGCCTGCCGATCCCAACAACCCGGACAACGGGGTTTTCATGAATCTATTCACTTCGGGGGGCGTGTCGGCGGGCACCGGTTATTCCGGGTTCCTCCAGAATTCCGCCGGATTATTCGATCTGGGCTACATCTCCACGGCCGACAAGAGCGAGCAGTTTATCAAGTCCACCGGCAAGGACTGGCAATGGGGCTTGTACGTGGGCGACCGCTGGAAAGTGAACTCCAAGCTCACGGCCGACCTGGGGATCAGGTGGGAGTACTACCCGCTGATCACCCGCGACGGCATCGACAAGGACGAGCTCTATAACCCCGCCACCAATGTCGAAGAGTTCGGAGGACTCGGAAGCAATCCGACCCACCTGGGGATAACCACCAGCAACCACATCTTTGACCCCCGCATCGGGCTGGCCTATCAGCTCCAGGATAAGATGGTGGTGCGGGCCGGCTTCGGGCTCTCCAATGATACGCTTCCTCTGGAAAGGCCGCTGCGGGGCTTCTACCCACTGGCGATTGGCGCCAGTGATTTTGTCCCGTCCACTAACGTCAGTTGGTTCCAGACGTACGACACATTTGCGCAGGGCCTGCCGGTGATCCAGAACCCCGACATTTCCAGTGGCTCGACGATCCCTCCGCCCGATGTTACCATCGGGACCCTGGGCCCGGGCGAGTTCAAGCGCGGATATGTCGAGCAGTGGAATTTGTTTGTGGAACGTAACTTGCCGGGAGGTTTTGTATTAAATGCCGGCTACGTGGGCAATCACTTCGTCCACGAGTTCAACGGCCGAGACCTCAACTCGGCGCCGCTTTTCACGGGCAGCGCGGGTCAGCCGCTCGGCGTGTTCGGACGCTACGTTTCCACCTATCAGTTCCAAGGCTATCTGGATTCGCACTACAACGCGTTACAGGTCTCCGTCAATCGCCGCACCTCGAAAGGGCTCTTCCTTCAAGGGTCCTACACCTGGTCGAAGACTATGGGCTATGTAGACGACAACAGTTGGGAGAATAATTTGGAGTTTAACTGCCCGCCGTCCCCGGCCATGCCGCAGGGCTGTCAACAAATGAATTACGGACCTACGAACTTTGACCATACTCAAATGTTTAAGATGGCGTATGTTTACGAACTACCCTTCGGAGCTGCGAAGAAATGGGCCAGTTCCAACAAAGCCGCTAACGCGGTGATCAGCGGATGGCAGATCAACGGCATCTTCACCGCGCTCACGGGTGATCCTCTCTTCCCATATCAGGACCAGTACTTCATCAACACACCCATGACGCCCCAAAATCCATGGTTCGAGGGGCAAGTCCATTACACGCACAAGGCGAATGACTCTCTTGGCTATCCGACTTGGTTTGCGGCCACGGATTTTGCTCCGAATTTGCTTGAGCCATCGGCCGGGGCCGCCGCGCTCGGCAATATGCGTCGAGACGCCTCCTGGTTTCGGGGACCTGGCGTGACGCAGTTGGACGCCAGCCTTTTCCGCCACTTTAGATTCAAGGAGCGTTACGACTTGGAATTCCGGTTCGAGGCGCAAAACGTTGGCAACGATCCTCATTTCGCAGATCCCAATGTGTATTGTCAAGATGTTAACGGCGTATGCGGGGGTGGCTTCAGTGAGCTTACCTGGGGTTCGTTCGGCCAGCGACTCGTAATGATGGGCATCAAGCTTAAATTCTGACCGTGATTATTGTTGTGCGCCGGGACCGCTCAACTCCTCATCCCGGTGGTCTAAACTCCAAAAACACAGTTCCAGCGGGCACCCTTCGGGTGCCCGCTTTTTTTGGGAATGTCAGGGCGCGCCATTACCCCCGGGCCCGGCAGTGGTGCAGTTTCGCACCCCGGATGTCAAGGGGGACCTCGAAGAGGTCCAATGTCACTAGCCGTGGGGGAAACCCACGGAAACGATGCGCCCGACGATTTACCAACCCCGGAGGGGGTTGAATATGATTGGGCGCTGGGCGGGTTTGGAAGGGGTTCGACCCCGTCGGGGATGATACGGATTTTTGTTGGAGGGTCCCTGTCCGTGGGTTTCACCCACGGCTAATGATATTGTTCCCCTGCGGGGAACTTGGCGCCAGAGGTCATCCAAAACAGGCCGCCGCTGGCCGGTGCCGCCCGGTATAATAACTACTGATGAGGAAGCGGATGAGACTCGCGCGCGTCCTGCAAGGCATCTTCGCGATTTTGCTGTTTGCCGGTCCGGCCTTGGCGCAATCGCAGGCTCTGGCCGAGAAGGCGCAGCACGCCAAAGAGCTGATGGCGGCGGGACGGCCCGGCGAAGCTGTCCCCATTTATCGCGAACTCATTAAGGCGATACCCAACAATCCTGGCTTGGTGCTGAATCTTGGTTTGGCCTTGGACATGTCGGGTGACAAGCGAGCAGCGATCCGGGAGTACCAGGCTGCCTTGAAGCTCGAGGCAGATTTCTTCCCTCCCTTGCTGCTGATGGGAACGGCTTACCTCGACCTGGGTCAGCCCTCCCTGGCGGTCGCGCCCCTGGAAAAAGCTGTGGAGCTCCAGCCGGAGAGTTTTGAAACGCAAGTAACCCTGGCCGAAGCCGAACTCGCGCTGGAGCGGTTCGGCGCAGCCGCCTCACGCTTTCAGAAGCTCTCCCAGCAGGACTCGTCGAGTGCGAAGGTGTGGTACGGACTGGGAGCGTGTTACGAGGGGCTGGCCCAAAAGAGTTTTGATGAACTTGCCGAGGCAGCTTCCGGCTCGGCCTACTGGCTTGACCTGGTGGCAGAATCGCGCCTCGAAACCAAGCAAACTTACAGCGCATTCTATTTCTACAAGCAGGCACTGGCCAAAATGCCGACTCTGCGCGGGGTTCACGCTGCCCTGGCGGAAATCTATAAGGAAACCGGTCACCCCGATTGGGCGGTGACCGAGGAAGCCAAGGAGAAACAGTTGCCTCCGCCCGACTGCGGCGTGGAGAAGTTGGAGTGCGAGTATCAAGCGGCAAATTTTCTGGGCGTCGTCCAGGAAACCACCCATGACCCCAGGGAACTGTATTGGAAGACCCGCGCCTACAACCAGCTTGCCCTGGACGCCTACGATCGCCTGGGTCGGTTGCCGCCCTCGCTCGAAACCCACGAACTGCGAGCCCGGATCGAATCCAGGCGCCGGCAGTACGCGGAAGCCGCCAAGGAGTGGCGCGAGGCGCTGACCCTCGCCCCCGGGAACCCTTATGTCAAAAGAGAGTTGGCGACTGCCCTTTCCGGGTCAGGAAGCCTCCAGGAGGCGCGAACGTTGTTCCAGGAATTGCTCAAGCAGGATCCCAATTCGGGATCTCTGAACTATTTCCTGGGTGACGTCATCCTGAACGCGCAGAAGCCGCAGGAGGCGATTCCCTATTTGCAGAAGGCCGTCGCGGCCGATCCGAAGTTTCTCTCCGCCCAAAGGTCCCTGGGGCTCGCCTACATGCAATTGGGTGAGGCTGCGAACGCGATTCCGCACCTCCAGGCCGCCTTGCCGGCCGATCAGGATGGAAGCCTGCATTACCAGTTGGGTCGCGCCTACCAGGCCCACGGTGATAGGGATCTGGCACGCGAAATGTTCAGGACCTACCAGGAGATGCAGCGCGAAAATCAGGAAGAGAACAAGGGCGTGGAGAAAGAAGTCGCCATCACACCGCCCTGAAACCTACTTGCCCGGTTCCCTCACTTCCAAGCGCTGGTTGGCCTCGACATCGCGCAGCACCTGGACGATTCCACTGGGCCAGCGAATTTCGATCTCCTCGATCTTCGCCGTTTTACCGAGCCCGAAGTGCACACCGTAGTGGCTGGAGGAAGCATAGGCCAGGGCGGTGGTCATATGGTTGTATTGGTTCCCGATACGCACACGCGCCCCGATGCCGTCGCGGTTGCTCTTCGTCCCGACCAACTTGAGGATGATCCAATGGTTTTCGTTGGGGCTGATGTTTTGCCACAACTCGGCGGGATCCTGGAGAGATGAAACCACCATGTCAATTTTGCCGTCGTTATTGAAGTCGGCAAACGCGCAGCCGCGGTGGGCGCGGGGAACCTGGAAGTCTTTCCCCACTTCTGCGGTCACATCCCAAAAAGTTCCGTCCCCGAGATTGGCGAAGATGCTGTTCGCCTGCCGATAGTGGTAGGCGGAGAACAGCTCGACGTTATCGTCCGCGTGCGAGTTCGTGCTCACCAGGTCTTTCCAGCCGTCATTATTCAAATCGGCCATGCCGGCGCTCCAACCTCCACGCGAGGCGGAAAGCACGGCCAAGCGGCTCATGAAAGAGGCATCCTCAAACATGCCGCCACCCAGGTTATGAAACAGCGGAAAAGTTTCGTTGTTCAGGTCGGTAACAAAAATGTCAGACAACCCGTCGTTGTCGTAATCCCGGAAGTCCGCCCCCATACTTGAGACCGGCTGCCCGGTGTTCATCAACGCGACTCCCGCTTCGAGCGCCACTTCTTCAAAGGTCCCGTCGCCGCGGTTGTGAAAGAGAAAGTTCGCCTGATTGTCGTTGGTCACGAAAACATCCATGAAACCGTCGTTATCGTAGTCGGCGAAGGCAATGCCCATGCCGCGCCCCTGGCATTTGCCGATTCCGGATTTTTCCGTGACGTCCTCAAAGGTGCCGTCGCCACGGTTGCGGTAGAGCGTGTTGGTGAGGCCTTCGAAGTACATCGGATGACAATACACACGAAGGTTACGGGAAGGATCGCCGCAGAAACGGTTGCTGTCGATGGACCAGTGGGCATAGTTCACCACGAACAAGTCAAGCAGGCCGTCATTGTTGTAATCGAACCACCCTCCCGCGACCGCCCACTGGCCGCTCTTGATCCCGGCCTTCTCCGTGACGTCCTCGAAACGGCCATTTCCCAAATTGTGGTAGAGAATGTTGCGGTTGACGCCCGCCACGAACAGATCCACATGCCCATCATTGTCGTAATCGCCCGCGGCAGCCCCCATCGAGTAACCCTCTCCCGCCACGCCCGCCTCTTCCGTCACATCCTTGAAGCGCATGCCACCTTCGTTCCGGAATAGGCGGTTCCAATACTTGGGCGATTCTTTCCGCAGCGAGGGAAGAGCCGCGCCGTTCGTGAAGAAGATGTCCGTGAGGCCGTCGCCATTGTAGTCGAATGCGGCGACACCGCCCGCCATGGTTTCGATGAGATGCTTGAGTGCCGTGGGACTGTTCTCGACCTGAAAATTCAAACCGGCGGAACTGGCGGCGTTGGTGAAACGGATGGGCGCGAGCGACCGCGCTTTAGCCGCTCCAGGAATCTGGCTCCGGCTTTGGGAAAAAAGGTTTGCCCGGGAACCTGCGGCGGGAAGGCCCAGAAGCAGTCGGAGGATTGCAGACCGGCGTGTCATCATCCATTCTCATTCTTAAGGAGAGCGCTGGGGAAGTCAATTGCCTGCCGCGTAGTGGGTCAATTTGATGCTGTAGCGGCGAGTTTACCTCAGGCTTGTCCAAATTAGGTTTTTGAAAGAGGGCGGAATCTCGGTAAGTTGAGTTTGTGGTTTTGCCGAAACGACAAATCTCAACCG
>Ga0326728_10015809_pt1 | contig 15575 bp, 8 predicted proteins | sample MB3enrmetagenome_FD_207602 | JGI IMG/M metagenome (GOLD analysis project Ga0326728, IMG submission 207602) | Lab enriched peat soil microbial communities from McLean, Ithaca, NY, United States - MB31MN | ecosystem: Environmental > Terrestrial > Soil > Wetlands > Peat | place: USA: New York...
TTCGCTGAGTCACTCGTTAAGACAGTCGTCAGATCGTTACGCCATTCGTGCAGGTCGGAACTTACCCGACAAGGAATTTCGCTACCTTAGGACCGTTATAGTTACGGCCGCCGTTCACCGGGGCTTCAATTCAGAGCTTCTGAGAGTTGCCCCCCATGACTCCTCCTTTTAACCTTCCGGCACCGGGCAGGCGTCACACCCTATACGTCGATTTTTTGTCTTCGCAGAGTGCTGTGTTTTTAGTAAACAGTCGCCTGACGCTTTTCACTGCAACCCGCTTCAGCTCCATCCGCAAGGAACTTCACCTACTGCGGGCACTCCTTCTCCCGAAGTTACGGAGTTAATTTGCCGAGTTCCTGAACGAGTGTTCTCTCAAGCGCCTTAGGATTCTCTCCTCGTCTACCTGTGTCGGTTTGCGGTACGGTCACCTGTAAGGCTCGCTAGAGGATTTTCCCGGCAGTGTGGAATCAGCTGCTTTGTGCCTTGCGGCTCGCATTCGCCTCTCAGGGTTAACGCCCAACCGGATTTCCCTGGTCGAGCCCCCTACCAGCTTAGCCCCCCACTTCCAATCGGAGGGACAGCCTATCCTTCTGCGTCTCCCCATCGCTGAGTAACGCCTCACGGGTGGTTGCCGATTGTTGACGGCATCTCCATCGCCTACGCCTTTCGGCCTGAGCTTAGGGACCGACTGACCCTGGGCGGATTAACCTTCCCCAGGAAACCTTAGACTTTCGGCGTCGCGGGTTTTCACCGCGATTATCGCTACTTATGCCGGCAGGGTCTCTTCCAATACCTCCATCAACCGTCACCGGTCAACTTCTCAGGCCTATGGAATGCTCCCCTACCATTACTGTTTATGGCAGGTAATTCACAGCTTCGGTAACGAGCTTTAGCCCCGTTATATTGTCGGCACGGACCCACTTGACCAGTGAGCTGTTACGCTTTCTTTAAAGGATGGCTGCTTCTAAGCCAACCTCCTGGTTGTCCAAGTGTTTCCACATCCTTTCCCACTTAGCTCGTATTTTGGGACCTTAGCTGGTGATCTGGGTTCTTTCCCTCTCGACTATGAAGCTTAGCCCCCACAGTCTGACTCCTGAGATTACAATCTCCGGCATTCGCAGTTTGGTTGGATTCGGTAACCCTGTAAGGCCCCTAGTCCATCCAGCTCTCTACCACCGGGATTAATTGTCTCAAGGCTAGCCCTAAAGCTATTTCGGGGAGAACGAGCCATCACTGAGTTTGATTAGCCTTTCACCCCTACCCTCAGCTCATCCAAGCTGTTTTCAACCAACACTGGTTCGGACCTCCGGTAGGTGTTACCCTACTTTCATCCTGGCCAAGGGTAGATCACTCAGCTTCGCGTCTATTCCATGCAACTCAACCGCCCTGTTCGGACTCGCTTTCGCTACGGCTCCGTCTCCTCGACTTAACCTCGCTGCATAGAATAACTAGCCGGCTCATTATGCAAAAGGCACGCGGTCAGTCCTTGCGGACCTCCCACTGCTTGTAGGCATGCGGTTTCAGGTACTATTTCACTCTCCTAGCAGGAGTTCTTTTCACCTTTCCCTCACGGTACTGGTTCACTATCGGTCGAAGGTTAGTATTTAGCCTTGGGAGATGGTCCTCCCGGATTCCCACAGGGTTCCACGTGTCCCGTGGTACTTGGGTGTGCCGCCCAGAAAGTCCAACCGATTTCGCCTACAGGACTGTCACCTTCTTTGGTGAGCCTTTCCAGGACTCCTCAGCTATCCATTGGTTTTGTAACTTCCCGACAGAGCTGCAACTCCGTCCGACGACAACCCGCTACCCCCTCAGCACAACGCTCGCAGGCTTATACATGCTCAGGGTTTAGGCTCTTCCCGCTTCGCTCGCCGCTACTGGGGGAATCGCTTTTGCTTTCTCTTCCTCCGGGTACTAAGATGGTTCACTTCCCCGGGTTCGCTTCTCGCCCCCTACTTTACTCAGAGGCGGATATCCCAACTTTACTCGGGATCTCTTTGCAAGATTCGGATATCCCCGGATCACAGCCTGTTTGCGGCTCTCCGAGGCTTATCGCAGCTTACCACGTCCTTCCTCGCCTTCCTTCGCCAAGGCATCCACCGTATGCCCTTAGTAGCTTGACCATAAAATTTGCTCCACTCGAAATCCTTCCGGATTCCAAGTCGGTAGCCTTCCTATGGCCCCACTTGTCTATTCTATTTTACCCGTCGTCTTCTTCTGATTGTCAAAGATCGATCCCCGGTCTTTACCGGGAACTAATGGCTCATCACTAAGCCATTGGTTTCAGGCACAGACTCGGATAGCCGGGAGCAAATCCCTTCTGAGATTGCCCTTGCCGGCTAATTTTGGCTTACGGATTCAAAGATAACTGGAGGCACCGAAAAGTTCGCGGCGGTCCATTTGCTGAGGTTTGCTGATCCCGGCTCCAAAGCCCTTTACAGCAGGAGGAAAGATAATAGCCCTCTGATACGGCTTTGGCAAGAGGCTTTTGAATAAAATACGGTTTTTCTGCAAATATCTTTAAATAGGCTTGCTGCTTCCGGATGCGGCAAGCCCGTGGCCAGTTCTCAGCCATATCAAATTTGAATGGCCACACCCACAAGCGGGCGCTACAATGTCAGAGTTCCACCCGGTAGGAGGCCAAGAACAGGAAGCAATGTCCTATAAAGGAGGGAAGGTGCCTGCCCGAACCGGTGATGCGCTGGACGATCTGTGCCGCGTATGCAAAACGGTGCGCGGCCACACTGTCATTGTGGCAGACCTTCGAGGCATCCCGCTGAGAGTCATCTGCGACTATTGCGGCAGTCAGCACAATTACAGAGGCGGAGAGGTCCGAGAGAGCAATCCGAATCTGAAATCGGAAACTGCCCCGCGGCCACAGATTCCCTTGGTGACTGAACGAGAAAGGAGGTCGCCTGTGCCGGATATCGGATCTCAAGGTGATAGTCCTTTGGATCTTGAGTTGCTCTTGAGGTGGATCATTTGCTTAACTTAACACCTAGGCCCCCGAGGGGGCTTCAGGTAGTGCCATGATCGATGTCTATAGCGTCAACCGGTGCTTGCGAACACTCCTTTGCCAGCTTTTGTGCTGGCAACCTTCCCGTTGCATGCACCATCCCCCGGCCATTTACTTTTCATCATGTCAACCCATGCTGCAGCGTCACGATTCTTGCTCTGATTAATCGGCACTGCACGCCGGGACGGCAGAGCCTGTTCGAGTCGCGCCGCCATAGGCGGCGGTTTACCTTAATGCTAATTAAAAAACAACCGGCGTTCCCATGTTTTATTGTGTTTGGGGTGGTTTAGGCCTTTGCTTTTCTTGATCTCCCCCAAGTTTCGGCAGATCCCCATCGGGGTATTTCGGCCGGCGCTCTTCAGCTCTCTGTTCGACAATGATTCCCGCCACATGCCGTTGGTCTTCATTCCTCAGATCAAAGACTGTTCCAATAATCCCGGGACCGCAGGACCGCGGGCGAAAGCCGTAGGGCAGCTTTTTGCGTCGACGGTGCCGAAACAGGGCATAAACCATCAGCGCCGCAAGGAAGATGCCCCAGAGAGCCAGAGCGGGAGATACCCCCGAAACATGTTTACCTTTCGGCTAGCTGGATTGGAGCCATCCCACCATCCCGAAAAACGGGATGGTTACTTGTTTTGCTAACAGCTTGCAGCACCAAGGGTTCTGCGAGCTGTTATTGGGGAGAAGAGAAGAAAAAAGAACCGTCTGGCCATTCAGGACGCATTCTGCAACTGGGCCATTGTCCAGCCGGATTGAATCGGCAGGTATCCACAAAAAACATCCAATCGGAACATCCCGACATCCAGTCGATCTTGTTCTGATGCTCGCGTTCAAACGAATCCATGCGGTTTCCTCCGTGGAACGGCTGGTGTTGCTGGCGATCTTCACAATTGGGCATTTTCGGGTAACGGAAGGACGGTCATTTCGGAAGCGCCGCGTTCCTGCTTTCCAGAACCTCGATTTCTTCGGCGGAAAGCTGGCCGCTCTTCAGTGCGCGTTGATACAGCGTCCGGGCCTCTCCTATTTTTCCCTGTTTGAGATAAATCTCTCCTAACAGGGATATCGCGTCGATACAGGGTGTTTTCTGTCGAACAATCCGCCGCAGTACGTTGACCGAATTGGAAGTATCGCCGGTCCGTAGAAGGTAAAAAGCCAGCGCGTAGCCGTATTGCGGATTTTCCGGTTGTAGTCCGTAGGCACGACGCAAATAATCGATCGCTGGATTTATTTGTCCCAATTTTGCGTTTATCAAGCCCAGGTTATAGATCGCAACGGCGGATTTAGGGTCCCGTTCTGCAGCTTTTTGCAGATGCGATCCGGCCTCGCCGAAGTGCCCCATTTCTCCAAGCAGCAGACCGAGGTTTAAGTTCGCCTCCAGGCTTTGTGGCTGTATGTCGCAGGCCCTGCGCAGGCTCTGTTCGGCTTTGTCGTTCAAGCCGAGCTCGTTGTAGGCGAAGGAGATATTGACATAAGGCTGAATGGCACGCGGCTGCAGGCGAATGGCTGTTTCGTAGAATGCTGCGGCCTGCCGGTAGTCGCGCTGCGAGAAATAAAAGCTTCCCATGTTGTAGGGGGAAGCCCAGTAGTCGGGACGGGCATCTAGGGTTGCCTTGAATTCCCCAGCAGCTTTATCAAAGGCTGCCGCAGTCTTGGCATCGAGTAAGTCTCGTGGAATTGCCGCCATGGCGGAGGCAGCGCGGACGCGTACCAGCCGTGATTTATCCTGGATGACAGCGCACAAGGCCTTCACCGCTTCATCGCCGATCCGGTCGCCCAGAGATTCAGCGGCGCTAGCGCGAACCAGCGGGGAAGGATCCTCCAATGCCCGGACAAGGAAGGGCCATTTTCGGTCGTCATCACAAGGCCAGAGCAAACGTATCAGCGAGGCAGCGAAAACCGCCTCATGGTTATTGCGCCCCAGGTATTCGAGCATGGCTGGAAGCCTTTCCCAGTCACGCCTGCGTGCCGCATCAATAAGGGAAGCCCGATGAAGAACCGGGGCTTGGTAGTCCCTCTTTCGCCATTGACGTACCCATCCGTCGGCCCAAGCCGCGTCCTTGTCCGTATGGCAGATATTGCAGGCGTTGGGGGAATTGTAGGCGATTGTCGTCGAAGGAGTAGGAGGCAGCATGGAATGATCGCTGCGGCGCATTCGGGCAAATTCGGTCGTCGGCATATGGCAGGAAATGCACAGACTCCCCGCGCTCCCTTGCGGATGGTGCGAATGGCCGGATGCATTTCCCACTTTCGCAGCATGACAGGGCATGCAGGCATTGTTTTTCATATCGTCTGCGAATCGAAACCTCCCGCTTGACGTGTGGCAATGCAAGCAGTCCATCTGCCCTGATTGTGCACAGGGGTTCAACAGCCACTGGGTATACGTATAATTTTCACCCAGATCCCGCCCGTCGGGGTAATAATCCGGCAGATCCAGAATGGCCAAGGCAAAATGGTCAAAGAAGTCATCACCAGGCCTATAGGAAACAGTCAGAGGGGATGCTTTGGCGTGGCATGGAGCGCAAGCATCGCCAGCAATTTTCCTGCTGTACCTCGGTGGACGGATCACATCGATTTTGAGATCCTCGGGAGGCTTGCCCGTCGTAGCCTGGCGGCAGACGCGAACGTGTTCCACCGCAGATCCGTGACAGGCTTCGCAGTCAATGCCCGGTTCCCGCCAGACGGAGTTGTATGTATCGGTTTTCAGATCGTAATTGCGCGTAAACTGGCTTACATGGCATCCATAGCAGGAAGTATTGAAGGTGTACTCCGGGTCTTTCCATCCCACCGGGTCTTCCTCGATGTCGCGAAAATGGCGGATCCCGCTCGCGGCCGTATCGAACCAGGATTTTCTCTGCACATCATAAGCCAGGGGAAGAACCTGCAGGCGGCCACGATCCATGGGGGTCAGGAAGTAAAAAACATTTTTCCCCCCCATGGCATAAACCATTGAATACTTCTGATTTCCTCTCGGACCGCTCTCCCGTATCCAGCCCTGTTTGCCGTCAAATTCCACTTGGTAATTGGAGTCGCCAATCGCCAGGCGTTCAGCCTGGGGCACAAGTCTTGTTTGAAACAATTCCGCCGTGAAAGGCTGCATGGCCAAGCCATGATGGGAAGGAGCCCAAAGCCGGTAGAACTTTTCATGACACTCCCGACAGGACTGTGTACCGGCATAGCCGGAGGAACTCGCAGATTCATAGCCCGTGCGCCGGAACAACGGTCCGCCTGGGTGAAACCGATAATAGGCCCAGGCTGCAGCAATAAGCAGCGCAATGAGCAGAATTCCACTAATTCCTTGCCTTTTCTTCATATCAGGCTTTTTCCTTTGTCGGCAGAAGTTTTAATTCAAAAGAGTATTATTACCCGATTTGTCTTGCATGAAACCGAAGAAATCATAGATAAAGTACCTGGCAACAGATAATTGCATCCAAGGGATCCTTGTGCGCGCAAGAGGAGCTGATCAATGAAAACCATGGCAAAAGCGCTTCTTCTATTCGTAGCTGCTTCCCTCTGGGTAGGTTCATCCGCAGCGGAGGGTGAAAGCGGCAAAACCGGCAAATCCCGTCGCCCCAACATCCTGCTGGTTATTGCCGACGATATCGGCATGGATGTGATGAGCAACTTATATCCGGGCATGATTGACAATCTTGTCAAGAAATATGGCCCCTCAGGGCACGACCACCCCGATTATCGCAAAATTGCCGGTAAGCCGGCTTCTATACCGGTTTTGGATAAGTTTGCCAGCCAAGGCATGAGATTCGGCAATATCTGGGCGCATCCCTTCTGCTCGCCTACGCGCGCGACGATTCTTACAGGGCTGTTTGCAGCAAAAACCCAGGTTACCACCTACGCAGATGCACTATCCTCGAAGCATACGAGCTTCGTCCAGAAACTGAAAGACGAAGCCGGTTACAGCACTGCAATATTCGGCAAATGGCATATGGCTGGGCTGCCCGGCAAACCCGTGGATTACCCCGGCATGAAGCCGAAGCAGGCAGGATTCGAGCTGTTCAAGGGAAACATGCATGCTGCCATTAACTTATACTGGGACTACGAATATCAGGTGCAGGATGCCAACACCCCTGCAGATCAATGGCGCGTCGAGCCCATGCCGAAGAGATCACTTCCCGGCATTGCTCCAACAAATTATGCGCCGGTGGTGAAAGTCGCCGACACTATAGAATGGATCAAAGCCAAGAAAGCGGAAAACCCCAATAAGCCGTGGTTCGCCTGGCTGGCTTTCAACCTGGCGCACACAACAATCATACAGAAGCCGAGCGCCATGTGTGTCCCGAATGCCGACACGCTCGATGCTGTGAGCTATAAAGAGATGAAGGAATGCGGAGGTACATTTGGGTCGAATAACGGGGGTTCCTGCAGCGGCGAAGCGCTCATGCGCGCTATGACCAATTCCCTGGATACGGTATTCGGCAAGCTGCTGGAAGCGGTCGATACCATTGATCCCAACACCTACGTCATTTTTATCAGCGACAACGGCACTGCCATGTATGGCAGGCCCAATTTGGATTTCATCGACAACATGTATATCACCAGGAAGGGCCGAGGGAAAGGAACGGCCTATGAGAGCGGCGCCCTGGTGCCCATGATCATCCGCGGGCCTAAAATAGCGGCCAATACCCAGAATAATGCCTATGCCCACGTCGTGGACCTGTTTTCCACCATCTTGGAATTGGCAGGGCTCACTTCGCCGAAGAGCGTCTCCAATAGCGATGGCACCGGCACTGTGCCGGTTGACGCCGTATCACTCACTCCGATTCTCTTTAACAAGGCAAAGGCGACCCGCGACCCGAACACAGGTTACGTACTGAATGAAAACAAAAATCTTATGACAGGCGGCACCCGATGGGTTGGAGCTCAGAATGCAACCTACAAGGTCGTCTGTATCGACAGTCCAAACAATTGCACGTTCTACAATCTGGCCAACGATCTGCTGGAAGAATATCCGCTTGCCAAACCCGAAAGTTGTGCCGATTACGCGAACGGAAAATGGACGCCGGCTGATCCGCAATGGCACTATTGCCGGCTAACGGATGTTGTCGCCAAGGACTCTTTTCTTTCGGCAGACAAAAAAGAAGATAAGAGATAGGATATATTCAAATCGCGTAACAGTCGCGCACGCGCCTGTGCCGCACCCCACGACGCATGAAGACTGGATGTTTTCATGCTCTGTCCGGTTTCGATACCGGTAGCTGCCCACGGAGCAAGACCGACACTGAACAGCTTCGATAATCGTGCCCCTCTCAAAGAACATCCTAACATGCTTTGGCAGCTGTTGTGGACCGGCCTATTCCGGAAATAGTTCCGGGGTGTAAGCGATTGGATCTGCTGAATCTTCAATGGATGGGGGAAAAAATTGGCTGGGAGACAGGGATTCGAACCCCGATCAGATGGTCCAGAGCCACCCGTCTTACCATTAGACGATCTCCCAGCGCTGCGGCTCATTGTAGAAAAAGCTACTATCAGATTCAAGGCTAAAGGAGCAAACGAGGGGTACAGGAGTGCGGCAGCAAGATCCGCGCTCCAAAAAGCTATACCATTCCGCTTCGGACCATTTTCGCCCAGGCATCGCGCAATGTGACGGTTCGATTGAAAACCAGCGCGCCGGGCCTTGAGTCCAGGTCAACACAAAAATATCCGAGTCTCTCGAACTGATAGCGGCTGCCCGGCTTGGCCTGCGCCATGCCAGGCTCAACCCGGCAGGAGCGGATCACCTCAAGCGAGTCGGGATTCAAATAGGATTTAAAATCGCGCCCATCCTTCTCATCACTCGGATTTTCCACCGAAAACAGGCGATCGTAGAGGCGGACCTCGGCAGCGATGGAGTGTGCGGCTGAAAGCCAGTGGAGCGTGGCTTTCACCTTAGACCCGCTGGGATTCCCCGTTAGGGATTCAGGATCATAACGGCAGTGCACCTCAATGATCTCGCCCCCGGCATCCTTCACAACGTCAACGCAGGTGACCAGATACCCGTACCTTAAGCGCACCATCCGCCCAGGCGCCAGCCGGAAGAATTTTTTAGGGGGATCTTCAAGAAAATCCTCCCGCTCGATATACAGTTCTCTCGAGAACGGTACTTTGCGAGCTCCCGCCGAAGGGTCTTCGGGGTTGTTGATCGCCTCGAGTTCCTCAACCTTACCCTCCGGATAATTGTCGATGATCAGCCGCAGCGGGCGCAGGACGCACATCGCTCGCAGCGCCTTCAGGTTGAGATCTTCGCGCAAGGAATGCTCGAGCAGAGCCACATCGACAACGTTGTCGCGCTTCGCCACTCCGACGCGGTCACAGAATTTCCGGATGGACTCCGGAGTGTAGCCGCGGCGACGCAAACCGCAGATCGTGGGCATGCGCGGATCATCCCACCCCTGGACCAGCCTTTCCTGGACCAGTTGCAGCAGTTTTCTTTTGCTCATGACCGTGTAATTGAGATTGAGGCGCGCAAACTCAATCTGCCGTGAACGGAATTCGAGCTGCAGGGCTTCCTGAAACCAGTCATACAGCGGCCGATGATCCTCAAACTCCAGTGTGCAGATCGAATGCGTGATCCCCTCGAGAGCATCCGAAAGCGAGTGAGCGAAATCGTACATCGGATAGATGCACCATTGTTCTCCGGTCCGGTGATGCGCCACGCGGCGGATGCGGTACAGCGTTGGATCCCTCATGTTCAGGTTAGGCGAAGCCATATCGATCTTCGCCCTCAGGACGCAGGCTCCGTCTTCGAAGTCGCCAGCCCGCATACGCTCAAACAGGTCCAGGTTCTCTTGCACCGGCCGGTTGCGGTGTGGGCTTTCTTTTCCGGGCTCGGTCAGGGTTCCTCTATAATCCCTGATTTCATCGGCGCTGAGGCCGTCGATGTAAGCTTTTCCCAGCCTGATCAGCTGCACGGCAAAGCCGTAGAGCTTTTCAAAATAGTCCGAAGCGAAATAGAGCCGGTTCTCCCAGTCGAAGCCAAGCCAATGCACATCCTCCTGAATCGCGTCGACGTATTCGACATCCTCTTTTGTGGGATTGGTATCGTCGAAGCGCAGGTTGCAAGTCCCGCCGAATTCGGATGCAATGCCGAAATCCAGACAAATCGCTTTCGCATGACCGATATGCAGGTAGCCGTTCGGTTCCGGGGGAAACCGGGTAGCAACCCTGCCCCCGTTTTTGTTGGCCTGCAGATCCTCCCTTACAATCTCGCGGATGAAATCCAGCGTCTGATCCGGTTTTGAATTGTAAGTCTCACTGTCGTCACGGGTTTCCATAATCTCTCGAACACTGCTTTCTATAGGATGGATGACATAATACCATATTACAAATTTTATCCCGAAGCACGGGCGTTCTGGCGGCTTCTGGCTTCTTGAATTTTTGTCGACCTTTAGAGCTGCGTATGATTAAATGTTACTGCACGTGTAAAGCTCAAGAACACCAGTCGGATGGGGGTGCAATCTGCCGATGGTTTCAGAGGAACAAAAGGGAACTATCAGTTTTTGAAATCATCTAATGCAGCAGTGGCGGACAGCCGGGCCGCGTATCGCGCTCTAGCATTGTAGTTGATTTAATTCAGGGCAATCCTTAAGATTCGCTAAATCGTAAGTTGGCGAAGCAGGAAAGGGGATCGATCATCTATGAAATGCTATTCTAAATTCGTTCTTATTGCCATGTTGGCTTCGGCGGCGGCTTTATTCACCGGCGTTTTGACTCGCCGCGCCAATGCGGAGATGCAGCAGCCTAAGGCTGCCCCTGCGGCGCAAGCGCAGGAGCCCGAAGAAACGCCTTACGACGACGTCGAATACAACGCCTACATGGCAGCCAGTCAGGAACCTGATCTAGCGAAACGCGGACAGGCATTGCTGGATTTCATCCAGAAATACCCGAAGTCAGCTCTTATGCCGAACGTCAATTCGGACTATCCACGACTGCTTAGAGAATGCTCCACGGCAAAAAAATACGAACTGCTCCAGTCTCTCGCCGAGAAATGGCTAAAGCTTCACCCCAACGACGTCTTCACCATAGGGTACATCGCCGAGGCAGCGAATAACCTCGGGAATTACGATAAATGCGCCGAGTGCATGGAAGAGATTTACAAGCAGCAGCCGTCACCCACTCTGGCCAAAGATATTTTCCAGGTTTACCAGAAGACCAAGAATCTGGCAAAGCAGATCGATTGGGCAGACAAGCTTTATAAAATGCCCGAGTATGATGCCGACTTCATGCTGCGTTTCTATTTTGTTTCGAAATACGCGGAAGCCAAAAATAATCCGAAGGCAGCCGAGTATGCGCAGCTGACCTTAAAATCCGCCGATCTGGTCAAGCAGCCGAACGCCGAAACACAGGAGCAACTGCGAAAAGTCCGCGAGGTCTGCTACCTTGTGATCGGCACGAACTTCATGGAATTGGATAAATTTGCCGACGCTATTCCCGCTTTCCAGAAAGCGAATAAGCAGGACCGTTCCGGGGAAACCTACCGGTTGATCGCGCAATGCCAGGAAAACCTGAAGCAGGTCGATGAAGCCATGATTTCCTACGCCGAAGCAGAAATTGTAGCCGGGGAAAAACAGGAAACAGAGGTTGCTTCCAAGTCAAAGGCGAGAATGGAAAAGCTCTACAAGGCTATGCACAACGATAATACAACCGGAATCAACAAGGTCTACACAAAAGCCAAAGAGGAACTGGCCGCGGAGAAGTAAATTTACTGGCCTTTCAGCCCGATTCTTTCACGATCCCGCAGGAATGATGGCTCGTTCCTACGGGATTTTTTTTAATGGGAACGTTCATTGACCGCGGATGTTCGCTCAGCCTGCGCGGATAAATCCGCGGTTGGTAAATTGGGTACCCCGAAATGATCCGGCGTTAGGTCAGGAAATCGGCACCCCTGGCTTTAGTGTTTGGTTTTGCGGTGCTTGACCGCATTGAGGCGGGAAATGGCGCGCAAGAGCGCCAGCTCGGCACGATGGAAATCCATATTGGGATCTCTCGACGAAAGGATTTTTTCTGCGCGGGATTTCGCTTCCTCGGCCCGTTTGACATCAATATCCGATGCCAGTTCAGCCGTCTGGGCAAGAAGCACAACGCGGTCCGGAAGCACTTCAACGAATCCCCAGGAGCAGAAGAGATAATCGGTTTGTGCTCCGACGCTGTAGCTGATTTCACCGATTCCAAGCTCGGCCAAAAGCGGAGCGTGTCCCGGCAGAATTCCAAGATATCCCGTTGTGGACGGAACGGTGACGGCATCGACAGCGCCGCTGAACAGCTGCTTTTCAGGCGTGACAATTTCGAGATGAATTTTTTCCGGTAGTGCCATTCTGAGATTCCTGATTCCTGATCCCGATTCCAATGTCAGGGATCAGTTATGCGGCCGCGATCTGCTTGGCCTTTTCCAATACTTCTTCAATGCCGCCCACCATATAGAACGCCTGCTCGGGAACCTGGTCATAATTTCCTTCGCAGATCCCCCGGAAGCCTTCGATGGTTTCCTTAACGGAAAGGTATTTGCCCGGGATTTGCGTAAACTGCTCCGCAACGAAGAAAGGCTGCGAGAGGAATTTCTGTATCTTTCTCGCCCGGCTCACGGTGAGCTTGTCCTCTTCGCCAAGCTCGTCGATTCCAAGGATTGCGATGATATCTTGCAGGTCTTTGTAGCGCTGAAGGATGCGCTTCACCTCGCGGGCGACATTGTAATGATCCTGTCCGATGATTCGCGGGTCCAGAATTCGCGATGTGGATGCGAGCGGATCAACCGCCGGATAGATCCCGAGTTCCACGATCCTGCGTTCCAGATTTGTCGTCGCGTCCAGGTGGGCGAAGGTCGTCGCCGGGGCAGGGTCGGTGTAGTCATCTGCGGGCACATAGATCGCCTGAATCGAGGTGATTGATCCGTGCTTGGTCGAGGTGATCCGTTCCTGCAGTTCTCCCATCTCCGTGGCAAGGTTCGGCTGATAACCGACAGCCGAAGGCATACGGCCGAGGAGTGCCGAGACCTCGGATCCCGCCTGGGTGAAACGGAAGATATTGTCAATGAATAGAAGCACGTCCTGATGCTCTTCATCGCGGAAGTATTCGGCAGCGGTCAAGCCGGTGAGTCCAACGCGCAGTCGGGCGCCGGGCGGTTCGGTCATCTGCCCGTAGATGAGTGCCGCCTTCTCGATAACGCCGGACTCCTTCATCTCAAGCCATAGATCGTTCCCCTCGCGTGTGCGCTCACCCACGCCTGCAAACACGGAAAAGCCTCCGTGGTGCAGGGCGATCCGGTGGATCATTTCCATAATCACCACCGTCTTGCCCACTCCGGCGCCGCCGAACAATCCGATCTTCCCCCCAAGAACGTAGGGTTCCAACAGATCGATGACTTTTATCCCGGTCTCGAGCATTTTGGTTTCTGTGCTCTGATCCTCGAAACTGGGCGCAGGTCGATGAATGGGGTAGGACTTCGAGGCGTTGAGTTCGCCGAGCTCGTCGACAGGCATTCCGATCACGTTGAGCACACGCCCCAAGGTTTCGCGTCCGACCGGGACGCTGATCGGTTGCCCGGTGTCGACAGCCTTCATGCCTCGAACCATCCCCTCGGTCGGCTGCATACTGACGCAGCGAACGCGGCTTTCCCCCAGATGCTGCTGGACTTCGGTGCTGACCCGGAGAGTGTCGCCTCCCGCCTCCCCCTCGATGATGACGCAGTTATAGATCTTGGGGAGATGCTTCTCTTCGAATTCGCAATCGACCACGGGACCAATAATTTGCACTACCTTACCGATCTTCTCCATTAGCTCTCTCCTGCTATTGCTCCATGCACTAATTGCAAATTACGAATGACAATTGACGAATTAAACTGCCTTTCATTCGTCATTCGGTAGAGGTTGCGCCGCTGACAACTTCGATCAATTCCTTGGTGATTCCGGCCTGGCGCACTTTATTCGCATACAGAGTCAGCCCCTGGATCATCTCGGCCGCGTTATTTGTGGCAGCTTCCATTGCGGCCATCCGCGCCCCCTGCTCCGAGGCGGACGCCTCGAGCAAAGCTCGAAATATCTGAGCTTCTACATGTCTTGGAAGCAGATTCGCTAATATTTTGGCCGGCGGCTCGTCATAAAGGTAATCGAGCCGGTCTGCATCGTCGGGATGTTCAAGGCGTGCAATCGGGAGCAATGGTTCAACGACCACGCGCTGCTGAACGACCGACTTGAACTCGTTGTAAACCAGCCAGACCTGGTCCTTCTCTCCCTTGATAAATTCCTCAATAAGGTCTTTGGCGATCGCGGCCGCATCGGCAAAGCTCGGCTTCTGCAATACACCCGTGGCTTCGTGCCTGACGGGGTATGGGCGCCGTCTGAAAAAATCCCGGGCTCTCTTGCCCAGGATGTTCAGTTCCACCTTTCGATCGGAACGCTCGTTCAGGAATTCGAGGGTCTGTCGAATGATAGTGGTGTTATAGGCCCCGCACAAACCCCTGTCGGCCGTGATGACGACCAGCTCGACGTTTTCATCTCCACGTTTTGCCAGCAACGGATGGGCTTGTTCCGGAACGCGGGTTGCCAAGCTGTTGAGCACCGCAACCATCTGCCGGGCATAGGGCCGCGACGCGATGACCCGGTCCTGAGCCTTACGCAGCCGGGCGGCCGAGACAAACTTCATTGCCCGGGTTATCTGCTGGATGTTTTTGGCGCTGCGGATGCGCCGCCTGATGTCGCGTACATTTGGCATATCTTACCAACTAGGCTGCGGCCCGCTCGGCCAGAAATTTTTCCTTGTATTCTTTAAGCGCTTCCAGCAGTTCCGGACGCGTAGCATCGCTGATCGCCTTTTCAGACGTGAGCGTCTGCATCAAGGAACTCTTCACCGTATCCATGAACTGAAGCAGCCCATTAAGGAAAGACTGAACCGATTCCACCTTCAGACCGTCAGTGAATCCCTGGGTGCCGGCAAAAATGGAAATGATCTGCTTGATAACGCCGAGTGGCTGATACTGATTCTGCTTCAAAATTTCGGTGAGCCTCTCGCCGCGAGCCAACTGCGCCTGCGTTGCCTTGTCCAGGTCCGACCCGAACTGAGCGAAAGCAGCCAGTTCCCGGTATTGCGCCAGGTCGAGACGCAATGTCCCTGCCACCTGCTTCATGGCCTTGATCTGGGCATTCCCTCCCACGCGGCTTACGGAGTTGCCCACGTGAATGGCAGGACGTATCCCCGCGTGAAAAAGGTCCGCTTCGAGGAAAATCTGTCCATCCGTAATCGAGATCACATTCGTGGGGATGTATCCGGAAATATCGCCGGCCTGCGTTTCTATGATTGGAAGGGCTGTCAGGGATCCACCGCCGTGTTTGGCGTTCATCTTGGCTGCACGTTCCAGCAGGCGGGAGTGCAGGTAGAACACGTCTCCCGGATACGCTTCGCGGCCCGGTGGACGACGCAGCAGAAGAGAAATCTCGCGATAGGCGGCCGCGTGTTTCGAAAGATCATCGTAGATAACGAGCGCATGCTGCCCGCGATCCCGGAAGTATTCCCCCATCGCACAGCCGGAATAGGGAGCGATATACTGCATGGTCGCAGGATCCGAGGCCGAAGCACA
>Ga0326728_10015810_pt1 | contig 15574 bp, 12 predicted proteins | sample MB3enrmetagenome_FD_207602 | JGI IMG/M metagenome (GOLD analysis project Ga0326728, IMG submission 207602) | Lab enriched peat soil microbial communities from McLean, Ithaca, NY, United States - MB31MN | ecosystem: Environmental > Terrestrial > Soil > Wetlands > Peat | place: USA: New York...
CAGGCCGCCCGTCATAGTGACTGCGGCGGGGATCCTCAGCCCCAGGCCCTTGTACCAGAAGGCCAGCTGGTGGCACATGTTCTCGTGGACGTTGCCGCCGGAGTAGTCCCAGAAGAAGCGCCAGTTGATATACCGGTTGGCGTCGAAGGGACGCTCGGGGGCTTCGCCGAGGAAGGATTTCCAGTCGATGTTCTCGGCCGTCATATCCGGGTGGATAGGCCGCGCCCACTGCGGCTTGCCGTGGGGGGTGTTGCGGTACATGCGGGCTTCGATGCCGGTGATTTTGCCCATCAATGGCGGCTTCAGGAAACTGAGGGCGTCGGCCATCTGCCCGGTGGAGGTCCATTGGTGGCCGATCTGGACCGCTCGCCGCCGCCCCGCGCGCTGCCAGGCGGCGCGCATGCGCTTGGCTTGCTCCACGGTGAAGGCCAGGGTCTTTTCCTGGTAGACGTGCTTGCCGGCATCCAGGGCCGCCGTGAAATGCTCCGCGTGCAGGTGCTGGGGAGTAGCGATCAAAACGGCATCGAGACTGTTGTCTTCCAACAAATGCCGGTAATCGAGGTACGGTTTGGCATTCGGAGCGATGTTGCGGGCTTCTTCCAGCCGCCGCGTATAGACGTCGGCCACGCCGATGCACTCGGTGTTGGAGCAGGCCAGGGCGTCGCGCAGGATCTGCTGCCCGCGGTCGCCGGCGCCGATCAGACCCAGGCGGATACGTTCGTTGGCACCCAGCCCCTTGGCGGTTGCCAGAGTGCCGGCCAGCCCGGAAGCCACTTTGCCGATGAAGATGCGGCGGGATTGCATGAGACGGGCTGCTCCTTATGAAGCCAAGAACGATTATATCCAAGCTGACCGTTCACAACTGAGCGGGGCGCGGTGCTTTTGGGGCGCCGTGCGGCTGAGCCGCCGGCGGCAAGCTGCCTGCAAACCCCGGTGCTAAAATTGAAGGGTTCGGAGGGATGCAAGGTGAAGTTCTTCTTGGATGCCGCCAGCCCGGAGGCCGGCAAGCGCGCAAGCGGGGGCGGGATACCTCGGCTGCGAGGTGAATGAACGGGGACATGCCGGGCGCCCTGGTTTCCTACAAGGCGGCGGAAGCCGTTACGCTTGCTCTGGCCCTATTGCTGGTAGCGGCACTCGCGTTAATGGCGTATCGCCGGTGGATTCGGCGGCGGGTCACTCCCGAGGAGCGCGAGCGGGCGCGGCGCTCCGTGCTGGTGGCGCGCGGCAAGATGGGCGATGCCAGCGTTCTGGAATTTCGTGAAGGGCTATTGTTCTACACGTACAGCGTGCGCGGGGTGGTGTACACGGCTTCGCAGGATACCACGGGACTGACCGATCGCCTCCCTCCGGATTTATCGCGCGTAGGCGCCGCCTGGGTGAAATACGACCCAAAGAACCCCGCTAATTCGATTATCTTTTCCGAGGAGTGGGTTGGTTTGCAAGCCCACAAGGTGGGATAGCGGCGGGCTACGCTATCATGGGTAAAATCCCATGACTCAAGACGTACTCCCCGAGGGCCTCACATTCGACGATGTTCTGCTCGAACCAGCCCGCAGCGACGTGGTCCCCGCGGAAGTGGACACGCGCACGTGCCTGACCCGCCAGGTGGCGCTGAACATTCCCATCGTCTCGGCCGCCATGGACACCGTGACGGAGTCGCACCTGGCAATTGCGCTGGCGCAGCAGGGCGGCATCGGCATCGTGCACCGCAATATGCCCATCGCGCGGCAGGCCGAGGAGGTGGACAAGGTAAAACGCAGCGAGAGCGGCATGATCGTGGATCCCATCACCATCCGGCCCGATCAATCGATCGCCGATGCGCAGGCCCTGATGGCGCGCTACCGGATCTCCGGCGTTCCCGTAACTGAAGATGGAAGGCTAGTCGGCATCCTGACGAACCGCGACCTGCGCTTCGAGAACCGCTTCGATTTGCCTGTCTCCGAGGTGATGACCAAGGAGAACCTGATCACCGTCCCGGTGGGCACCACACTCGAGCAGGCCGAGGCGATTCTGCACCGCCATCGCGTGGAGAAACTGCTGGTGGTGGACGACCAGTACAACCTCAAAGGGCTGATCACGGTTAAGGATATCCAGAAGAAGCTGAAATACCCCAACTCGGCCAAGGACAGCCAGGGCCGCCTGCGGGTGGGCGCGGCCATCGGCAACACCGGCGATTTCCTGGAGCGCGCGCAGGAACTGGTGGCGCGGAAGGTGGACGTGCTCGCCATCGACACGGCGCACGGGCACAGCACGCGCGTGATGAACGCGGTTAAGACCATCAAGAGCAAGCTGCCCGACGTGCAGCTCATCACTGGCAACGTGGCCACTTACGAAGGCGCGCGGGAGCTGATCTCGCTGGGCGTGGATGGAATCAAGGTGGGGATCGGGCCGGGCTCGATCTGCACCACGCGGGTGGTCTCCGGCGCCGGCGTCCCGCAGATCACGGCCATTTCGGAATGCGCGCGCGCCACGCAGGAAGCGGGCGTTCCGCTGATCGCCGATGGCGGCATCAAGTACTCCGGCGATATCAGCAAGGCCATCGCCGCGGGCGCCGACGCGGTCATGATCGGGAGCCTGCTGGCCGGCACCGATGAAAGCCCCGGCGAAACTATTCTGTTCCAGGGCCGCACCTTCAAGACGTATCGCGGGATGGGGTCGCTGGGCGCCATGGCGCAGGGCAGCACGGACCGGTACGCCCTCGATCCCAATTCCAAGCTGGTGCCCGAGGGCATCGAAGGGCGCGTGGCGGCCAAGGGACCCCTTTCCGAGCTGGTGTACCAGCTGGTGGGCGGGTTGCGGTCCGGCATGGGATATTGCGGCGCGCGGAATATTCGCGAGCTGCAGCGCAAGGCGCGCTTCCTGCGGGTCTCGCCCGCGGGCCTGCGGGAGAGCCATGTGCACGACGTCATCATCACCAAAGAAGCGCCCAACTACCGCGTGGAGTGAGGCGCGGTAATTCGATTGAAACGCGCGGCCGGAATCCCCGGATTATAAACCGTAAAGAGGGTCTGAAAATAGACAATCGATGTATAATGTGGCCTGACCGGGTCCCCCATTGAAATCCCGGTTTAAATCTCGTAACGAGGAGAATGACGTGAAACGTAACTTATTGAGACTCCTGCCGTGGGCCGTGCTCATGGTGATTGGCGTGGTATCGGTGCCCATGCCGGCCAACCCGCAACCGCGGGAGCGCCATCCCCGGATTTATGCAGCGATCCGCAACCTGGAGGACGCTCGCGAATACATGCGCTCGGCCCGTGGGGATTTCTGCGGTCATCGGAACAGGGCGATCGAGGAGACCGACCGGGCCATCAATCAACTGCGGGACGCGGCGGCCTGCGAGCGCTAGCAGCATACGCGGCTTCGAGTTTCCGATCCGCTGCCCGCGGCCCGGCGGGAGCCGCCTCGCCGGGCCGCTTTTTCATGCCTGTCTGCTATTCTAAGAGCTAATCCCCACGTTGGAATTCCACATGCGCGAATACCGCTATACGACTCCCCACGGGATCGCCGTCTCGCGTACGCCGTCGAAGGCCAGTTTTCAAAAGGGCCTGAAACACCTGTTACGCGATCTGGACCGGCACCGCGGCATCTATCTATCTTCGGGATACGAGTATCCCGGAAGATATTCGCGCTGGGATATCGCCTCGACCTGCCCGCCGCTGGAGATCGTGGCTTACGATCGCCGGGTGGAACTCCGCCCGCTCAACCAGCGCGGCGAGAGGATCGCCGCCATGCTCCAGCCCGTGCTGGAGGGCCATCCGCACTGGGAGGAGTTCACGCTGCGCGAGGGACGCCTGGAGGGCGTGCTGAAGCCGCTCCCCGCGCTGTTTCCGGAAGAGGAGCGCAGCAAGCAGCCGTCCGCGTTTTCGATCCTGCGCGCGCTGATCGACGAATTTCGCGGCGAAGAGGATGCGCGTCTCGGCCTGGTGGGCGCCTTCGGCTACGATCTGCTGTTCCAGTTCGAGCCCATCGAAAAGAAACTGCCTCGCGACGGCCGCAAGGATCTGCATCTCTACCTCTGCGACGACATCTGGTACATGGATCGCAAGAAGGAACAGGTGGAGCGCTTCCGCTACGAGTTCGAGCGCGAAGGCCTGACCACCCGCGGCCTGGCGCGCGACGGGGCCAAAATCGCTCCGCCGCGGAAGAGCGAGCCGGCGCCCATCCACTCCGACCACACTCCCGAAGAGTACATCGCCAAAGTGGAGAAGGTCCGCGAGGGCATGGCGCGCGGCGATTATTACGAAGTGGTGCTGCGCCAGACCTTCCGGACGGCGTATGCCGGCAAGGCCTCCGAGCTGTTCGAGCGCGTGCAGCACGCCAGCCCCAGCCCCTACGAGTTTTTTCTGCAATTCGGCGAGGAGCAGTTGATCGGGGCTTCCCCCGAAATGTTCGTGCGGGTGGAAGGGCGGCGCGTCGAAACCTGCCCGATCTCCGGCACGGCGCAGCGCACGGGCGACCCGCTGCGCGACGCCGATAACATCCGCGAGCTGCTGAAATCCACCAAGGAGGAATCCGAGCTGACCATGTGCACGGACGTGGACCGCAACGACAAGTCGCGCGTCTCGGTGCCGGGCAGCGTGCGGGTGATCGGGCGGCGGCTGATCGAATCGTACGCCGGCGTGTTCCACACCGTGGATCACGTGGAAGGCCAGCTCCTGCCGGGCTTCGATTCGCTGGACGCGTTTCTGAGCCACATGTGGGCGGTGACGGTGATCGGCGCGCCCAAGAAGGCCGCCTCGCAGACGGTGGAGAGCCTCGAAAGGGACGCGCGCGGCTGGTACGGCGGCGCGGTGGGCATGATCCTGCTGAATGGCGATATCAACACGGGCATTGCGATCCGCACCACTTATCTGCGCGATGGCGTGGCCGCGTACCCAGTGGGCGCCACGCTGCTCTATGATTCCATTCCGGCCATGGAGGAGCGCGAGACGCGACTGAAAGCCACGGGCTTCTTCCGCGCCATGGGCGCCGCAGAAGCCGCGCCGGAATTGTCCGCTTCGGCGCAGGCTGCCCCGCGCTCTTTAACGGGGGCCGGCGTCAAGCTGCTGCTGGTGGACAACGACGATTGCTTCATCCACACGCTGGCCAATTACGCGCGCCAGACGGGAGCCGAAGTGGTCACCTACCGGTCCGGATTCCCGCCCGAACTGATCGCGCGGGTGGCGCCGGACCTGATCCTGATCTCGCCCGGCCCCGGCCGCCCCGCCGATTTCGGCGTGCCGGAGCTGGTGAAGACCGCCGTGCGCATGGGCGTTCCGGTCTTTGGCGTGTGCCTCGGCTTGCAGGGCATCGTGGAGGCCTTCGGCGGCGGGCTGGGCGTGCTCGACTATCCCATGCACGGGAAGCCCTCCACGGTGCGGCATCGCGGCCAGGGCATTTTCGAAGGCTTGCCCGAGGAATTTCTGGTGGGCCGCTACCATTCGCTTTTCGCGCGGCGCGAGACCTTCCCGGCGTGCCTGGAAGCGACCGCGGAATCCGACGACGGCGTCATTATGGCCGTGCGCCATCGCGAGCTGCCGATCGAGGCGGTGCAGTTCCACCCCGAATCGATCCTGACGGCCGACGGCGATCACGGCTTAAAGCTGATGGAGAACGCGGTAAGACTGGGGCGGCGGACGAAGGTGGAGTAAAAGGGCGGGCGCATGGTGGCAGCGGTAAGGTTGGGACGCCTGGCACATCCGAACGGTCCCGCTCCGATCCGATAGCACCCAGGAGTTCTGGTACGCGGCGGATGTATAGCGAGCGAAACATCTTGCTCAGCAAGCCTCGTTCGGGCAAAATAGATTCCGGAGGTAAAGGGGTGAAAATGCGATTTGCGGGAATCGCAATGGCGGCCGTGTTGTCACTGGTATTCGCCGGAGCCGGGCGGGGGCAGGCAGCCGGACAGGCGAAGCCTTTGGTAAATGCCGACATTGTGAAGATGGTCAAAGCGGGGATCGACGAGGAGACCATCGTATTAGCTATCCAGAACAAGCCCAGCTCGTTCGATACCAGCCCGGAAGAACTGATTCGTCTGAAAGGCCAGGGTGTCACACAGCCGGTTCTGAAAGCCATGCTGAGCGCTTCCCAGGCCTCTCCCGCGGCTCCGGCTCCCGCGCAGCCTCCTCCGCCTCCGCCGGCAGCCCAGCAGGCGCCGGCTGATCAGGGTCCCGTGGGGGCCTGGGTGGGAATCTACGGAGTCTGCCCGCGGAACGATCTGGTGGTGTTCAAGCCGACCATCTACGCCAACCAAATCGAGTTAGCCCGCCTGGCGTGCAACACGTTCTTCTATGTCGCCGCGCAGCCCGGAACTTACAAGTTTTGTGCCACGAAAGGTAAGTGCACCACGGCGGAGATCACACTGAACGGGCCGTTCTACTTCCGCGTTCTGCCGACCACTCTCAGCTACAGCATTGGCCCCATAGAAACTTCCATAGCCGAAGAGCAGATCGCGCGCCATAATGTGAGCGCGCTCGATCCGGGCAAGATTCTGGCCCCCAAGATGGTCACTGTGACGACGAATAACCCGCCGGCCATAATTCTGTCGGCGCAATAGGAGTTCACCTAATTTCCGGCTGGTCAGCCGAGGAGCAGATACATGCGCAAAACCCTTCTCACTCTTCTTCTAGTAGCAGCCGCTCCATTTTGCCGCGCGCAGTTGGCTCGCATGCCCCTGAACGCGCAGTCCTTCATGTACTTCCCGCACCTCGCGGATGGCGGCCCGGCCGCCAGCCAGTGGCAAACCCGTTTCACTTTCATGAACCCGAACAGCAGCGCGGCCACGGTAGAGGTCTGGACCTACGCCGATAGCGGGATCCCTCTGGCGTTGAATTTCGGCTCCGGCCTGGTTACGACCACCACGTTCACCATTGCCGCGAACGGGACATATGTGCTGCAAAGCAACATGGCCAGCTCGACCCTGCAGACCGGGTGGGCTCAAGTCGCGGCGACTCTGCCGGTCCAAGCCAACGTGGCATTCCGCTCCTACGGGAACGGAAAGCCGCTCCTGGAAATCACCGCCGAACCGACGCTACCCTCGCAGGGCTACCGTGCCGTGGCCGCTCCCCTTACAGGGATTGCGATCGCCAACCCCAACGACGCCGTCAACCCCCCCTACAACGCGCCGCTTGCCGCCACCGTGACGGTTTACGATGGTTCGGGGAACAATCTCGGACAAAAGAACGTGACCATCCCGACGATGGGTCACACGTCTTTCAACCTGAATTCGCTCTTTACCAGCCTGCCGGCCAGCTTCACCGGGAACTTATTGATTACGGCCCAAACTCCGGGCTACTACCTGATCGCCTGGGCCGTATATGCCGATTCGACCGGCATCATATCGAGTCTCCCCGATGGGCGCTCCGGCTTTCCCATGTCACAGCCAGAGCCGATCGCCACGGTCTACACGCGGCTGTTGAACGCGTTTCAGACGTCCGTGTCGGATTTTGGCACCTCCAATCCGAATCTGGATGTCGACACGGACACAAATAGCAACGCGATCAATGCCTCCGCTGTGAACGGTACGGACGTGCATATCGAGGTTGCGCTGGGCGAGCTGATCGGCGACTCACCCAGTGAACTCGCGTTCGTGATCGGCCACGAACTCGGGCATATCTACCAGCAGCGCACCGGGAAGTTCCTGTTCAATACCGATAAAGAGTTGGACGCCGACTACTGGAGCCTGTGGATGGAGATGGTCGCCGGTTACGATCCTTATGCCGCGGCGGGCGTTTTCGGCAAGCTCGGCATGGCAACCGGCACGGCGAACCTGGGAATCCTGAACTGGGAGAACAACCAGCCAGCCGCGACCGTGCACACCTCTTTCAGCACGATGATCAACAACTTGACGGCCATGATCCAGTCGTTGTGCTCGTCTTCGACCGCCATCCAGAACGCGTGTAATCCGTACAAGTCTCTCGTGCATCCTTACTTCCCCTCGCAGGCCAGCGTGCCGCTGCTGCAGGCACCGTCGAGTCAGACGCAGTAAGGGAAGCTGCGGTTCGTCGGATGCGGCCCTATTCCGGAAATGGCCAGACGCGCTCGATGGTCTTGCTCAAGATCCACTGGCGGTCCTCGGCGTTCAGGAATTTCATCTCGTCCCGAACCACGCTGAGCGCCCGCGCGTAAGTAGAACGGCCTTCCACGATCGGCCAGTCCGTGGCCCACATGAGACGCTGGGGCCCGAACGCATCGTAGAGGCGCTTCACATACTGCTGCGCATCCGGCCATGGGTAGGGCTGGCGCGAGATCGACCAGGTGTGTGAGATCTTGACGAACAGGCTGGGGAATCGCTTCAAAGCGATCAGCTTTTCCAGTTCGGCCGGCTGGTCGATGGGGCAATCGGCCATGTGATCGATGACCACGGTCAGGTCCGGCACTTTCTCGAGCAGCAGAGCGACTTCCGGCATGCGCGCGATGGGCGCCAGCACGGTCATTGGCACTCCGAGATCCCGGCACCTCTTCCACAACGGCGGCATCAGCGGTCCATGGAACCAGTCGCCCGAGGCGTCGCCGGCCGGGCTCAGCCGCACGCCGCGAAACCCCTCTTCGGTGCGGGCGGCGAGATGGTCGGGGGCCGCGGGATCCAGCGGGTCCACCCGGCAGACGCCCTGAAACGTTCCGCGGTAGCGCTTCAACACGGCGGCCACGTAGCGGTTGTCGTAGCGGTAGTGAATCACCTGGATAATCACGGTCCGGGAGACACCATTGGCCTTCATCAGATCCAGCAGCGTTTCCGGCGTGGCGTCGCGCGGCGGCACGTTGGCGCCCTCGGCAAACGGGAAAGCCGGATCGTGCTTCCATACGTGCACGTGAGGATCGATGATCCGCGTGGCCGGGGCGAATGGAACGGCGGCGGCAGCCTGGAGCAGAACGCGCCGCGTGATTCCCGGCATGAGCCGATCAGACATAGATCGGCTCCAGCTTGCGCACCACGTAATCCCCGCTGCGCTCATAGCTGGCGCGCGGGCCACCGCGGGCGATATCCAGGTCCACGATCAGCCATCCCTGGAACCCGATCGACTTCAACACGCCGTGACAGCCCGGGAAATCGATTTCGCCATCGCCCAGGTCGAAGATGCTCTCGCGGTCGAACGCGTCAGGCTTGGCATTGGGAAGGCGACGGGCGTCTTTGTAATCGGCCATCATCAGCCTGCGGCGGTGCTTATCGAGGGTCTTGACTACATCGCAGCCGGCCAGGAGCAGGTGCGCGGTATCCGGCGAGAAGAAGAACAGATCGGGGTCGGTCAAAGCCATCGATCGATCTATCTCTTCCGGAGTTTGAACCATCTGGCCCATGTGATTGTGCAGCCCGGCGTAGAAATCCAACTCCCGCGCGGCCTGCCCGATCTGGTTGAAGCACTCGCACATGGTTTCGAAAGCGCGCGGGCCTTCCGCGAAACGGCGGCTCGGCGAGAAGACCACCAGGTGATTGGCTCCGAACGGCTTGAGGAAGTTCATGGCCTCTTTCGCGCTCTGGATCACCTCGGACTGGCGGGTGGCGTCGTGCATCGGACCGCTGAACGAGATGGTGGCGATGTGGCAGCCCCGCTTGGAGGCTTCCGCGGCCATCCGGGCGGCGGTGATGTCGTAGGTTTTGAGAATCTGCGGGAACTGGGTCAGCCGCAATCCGATGAAGCCGGTGTCCCGCATGACGTCGAGGATGTCCGTAAAGGGAACATGCGGGAAGTAGTTCCACAGGTTGGATCCCAGCCCCCATTTGACGTGCTGGTTGGCGGGCAGACGGCCGGCCGCGCGGGTGAGCGCTGCCGCCGCGAGCGCCAGAATATGACGTCGGGTCATCCAGCTATGCTATCAGGCCTGAGAGCGGCCCAGGCTTCCCCTGGCGCCACGAGTGCCGCGCGGAAACCCGGCATAGCGAACCACCCGCGCGGCGATCTATCATAAGCCTTATTCGGAGGTCTGAGCGATCTACATGCACGGCGAATTGACCATCGGCAAATACTCGATCGGTGTGGGCGACCGTTTCGCGCACCAGGCAGCACCGCAACTGCGGGCCTGCATGATGGCCGCGGATCGCGGCGTCGAGGTCGTGCCGGTTTGGAATAAGTCGAACCGCGAACACTTGATCGTCGGTTCGGAGCCCGCGAGCGTGCGGGCAGCCGCGCGGGCCGCCGTGGAGCGGCTCGGGTGGACCGGGGCGTACCATGTGGACGCCGATCACATCAACCTTTCGACCGTGGACCGTTTCATCGAATCGAGCGATTTCTTCACGCTCGACGTGGCGGACTGGATCGGCAAGCCCGCCGGCGCGGCCGTGGATGCCTTCGTTTCGTGGCATCCGGAATTGTGCCGGAATGTGAGCATTCCCGGTATCGAGGCGCCCTTTGCAATCGATAGCGCGTTCGTCCGGAAGGTTGCGTCCCAATACCTTCGGGCCGTGGCAGAGGCCGGCAGCATCTACCGGCACATCGAGAAGCTCAAGGGCAGGGGAACGTTCATCACCGAGGTCTCCATGGACGAGACCGATGCGCCGCAGACGCCGCCGGAGCTGCTGATTATCCTGGCGGCTATCGCAGATGAAGGAATACCGGCCCAGACCATCGCGCCGAAGTTCACCGGCCGCTTCAACAAGGGCGTGGACTACGTCGGCGATCCCGGCGCCTTCCGCCGCGAGTTCGAAGGCGACGTGGCCACGGTAGCGTTCGCGATCCGGGAATACGGGCTGCCCGCGAATCTGAAATTAAGCGTGCACTCGGGCAGCGACAAGTTCTCCATCTACAGCGCCATTCACGACACGATCCGGAAGTTCGATGCCGGCGTGCACGTCAAGACCGCCGGAACCACGTGGCTGGAAGAGATCGCCGGGCTGGCCGGGAGTGGAGGCGAAGGGCTGGAGGCGGCTCGGGAGATCTATGCCGAAGCGTACGCATCGCGCGAGGCCCTGTGCGCGCCTTATGCCAGCGTGATCGATATCGATCCCGCCGCGCTGCCGCCGGTCGCGGAAGTACGCCGCTGGTCCTCCGAGCAGTTCGTCGCGGCTCTGCGGCACGATCCCGCCTCTCCGGCTTTCAATCCCGCACTTCGGCAGTTGCTGCACGTGGGCTACAAGGTGGCCGCGCACATGGGCAGCGGGTACCTCGACCTGCTGGCCCAATTCGAGGATGCCGTGGCGCGCAACGTGACGGCCAACATCTTCGAGCGGCACATCCGGCCGCTGTTCTTGGGCGAGTAGGCAAATCCCGCCGGCGGCGGGCGGCGACGTTTGTCCCGAATCTGTGTTATCCGTTTGGTGAGGACACCAGACCCATGAAGAGAGTGACGCGCCGCGCCTGGCTATCGGGACTGGCCGGAGGGATGGCTTGCCTGCCGGCGCTGGGCGCCCAAGGCCCCGGCCGCGTGAAGATCACCGGATTCGAGATCCACAAGGTGAGCCTGCGCTGGCGCGACCTGCTCTTTCTGGAGGTGAAGACGGACGCTGGGATCACCGGCCTCGGCGAAGGCACGCTGGAAGGCCGCGAGGATGCGGTGGAGAACGAGCTGCGCTGGCTGGAGGAGAGTTATGTGGGGCGCGACCCCGCGGGCATCGAGGAACATTGGGACCGCACTTACTACCTGCTTTCGCGCTGGCGCAACGGCCCGCCGGCCATGACGGCGCTCTCGGCGCTGGATATCGCGCTGTGGGACATCGCCGGCAAACGGCTCGACATGCCGGTATACCGGCTTCTCGAAGGGCCGCTCGAGCCGGCGCTGCGGGCCTACCACACGCACTGGGACGCTTCGCTCACGGGCGCCCGGCGCACGTCGGAGAATTTCGCGGAGCTGGCCCGGCAAACGCGCGCCAAGGGGTGGACGGCCGTGAAGTGGTCGCTGCCCAGGGGCGGCAGCGAAAAGGAGCGCGTGGCACAGTCGGTGAAGGAGATCGCGGCGGTGCGCGGGGCGATCGGCGATTCCATGGACCTGGCGCTGGAAGCGAGCGAGACCTTCACGGTGCGCTCGGCCGTGGAAATTTCCGAGGCTCTGGCTCCCTACAAGCCGCTATGGATCGAGGAGCCGACCCTGCGTGAATCGCCGCGCGGGCTGGGGGATGTGGCGGCGCGCTCGCCGGTGCCCATCGCGACCGGAGAAGGGCTGTTCACGCGCTACGAGTTTCTGGAGTTGTTCGAACACAAGGGCGCGGCCATCATCCAGCCGGATGTGCTGCACGCCGGGGGTATCACGGAGATCCGCAAAATCGCCGCCATGGCGGATACTTTTGGGGTGGAGGTGGCGCCGCACCAGTGTGCCGGGCCGATTGCGCACGTGGCTTCGATGGCCGCCATGTCGGTGTGCCGCAACTTCCTGGTGCACGAGTGGGAAGCCGCCGACGAGCAGCTTTACCTGGAACTGACCGGCGGGCGCTTCCCGCAGTTGCAGAAGGACGGCGCGATGCCGCTGCCAGGGGGACCGGGGCTGGGCATATCCGTGGACTTCGCCGAGTTCAAGAAGCGCTGCCCGTATCAGAAGCGCTATATTCCAGCGGGCTTGAAACTGTAGCGCCGCAAGCTAGGCCCGCTGCATCGCGGCTTTGCCGGATTCGGTTTCGCGCGGCGGCCGCTGCCGCCAGTAGTTCGCCAGAGCCGAGCCGGAAACGTTCATCCACGTGCCGAAGATCAGAGAAGCCAGCGCGGCGGCCTCGCTCTTCAGAACGTCGTAAGCCAGGCCCACGCCCACACCGGCGTTTTTCAAGCCGACCTGGATGGTGAAGGCGCGCACGTCCGCGTCATTCAGCCGCAGCGCCTTCGCGCACCCGTACCCCAGAATGAATCCGAGGAAATTATGCGCGATGGTCGCCACAAATAGCGCCGGGCCGATGCTCAGAAGCGTGTCCCGGCTGTGCGCCGCCACGATCACGATATACAGCATGATCGAAACCAGCGACAGCTTAGGCAAAACCATGTCCATCCAGTCTTTGGGACCGTGCGCGCGATCAACCATCATCTTGGTGAACGAGACCGCCGCCACCGCCCACAAGACCAAGATCAGGCCCGACTGCAGGGACTTCACCGTGGCCGCAAAGGGCACGAACACAAGCGCCAGACCCGCCCCGAAACAGGCGAACGCCAGAGCGGCCAAATTGCCCGCCCGCGTGAACCAGACAATCTTGCCATACAGAATTTTGTTGCAGATCAGACCGGCGGCCACCGGCACGATGACCATGTTCAGGATGCCGATCATCATCCCGACTGTATCGACCGCGATGAGCCGGCCGGCGAAAAGCTGCATCATGAACGGTGTCCCGAACGGGGCCACCAGGGTCGCCAGCATGGTGACGCTAAGGGCCAGTGCCAGATTGCCGCGGGCCAGATAAGTCATCACGTTCGAGGCGGCGCCGGTTGGGCACACTCCAATCAAGATGATACCCGCCGCGACGGCCGGCGGGAAATGGTAGACCTGGATGATCGCCAGCCCGGCCAGGGGCATCAGCACGAAGCCCAGCAGGGTGCCCAGGACGATCTTGAGCGGGTGCTTGAATTCGCGCGCGAAATCGGCCAGGCTGAGCTTGGTTCCCATCCCGAACATGATGAGCTGCACGGAGGGGACGATCAGAACATTGGTGTTGAAGCCCCAGTTCGTGAACATGTACGGGAAGTACATGGCGAACGAGACATACGCGAAAATCAGGAAGGTGAAGGAAAGGCCGCTGAGGGTCTTGGTAAGTTTGACGGCCGACGAGAACGCATAGAACATCACGAACAGCGCCAGCCCCGATACCGGCAGCTTGCCGTTTCCGGTGGCGAGCAGGATACACTCGGCGGCCATGAGCGACAGCGCTCCGCCCAGATACAAGTTTCTCCTCGATCTGTCCGTCATTGGACCTCCCGAAGATTCTTCAGCGCCACCATCGCGGCGCCTTTCATGGAGGATTGCTCCTCGAACACGTACTCCACTCCGGGCAACATCCATTTCTTCTTGGCATTCAAGAGCGAAGGATTGGCGGCGCCTCCGGTGACGTGGACTAGCGGCTTGATGGGCTGGACGAGCGAGATCTCCTTGAGGTGCTCGCGTTGATACTCGGCCAGGCCCCGGACCATCGCCGCCATGAGCTCCTCCCGAGTGGTCTCGGGAGTCATGCCGAGAAACTCCGCGGTGAGCGGCTTAAGTGTATAGCGCGATCCCATCAGGTATGGCGTGTAAGTGACGGTACTCTCGCGGCTCACCCAGTAATCCACCGCCTTCGGCATGAAAACCTGATAGTAATCCTGATAGCTCATCTCGCTGCAAAAGACGCCGCGAAACCACTCGAACGCCGCACCCTCCGCATTCATGACATAGAGGGTGACCCAACGGCCCGGGATCACGTGTGCACGTATGTTGTACTTAGTCGAGAAATAGCACTTATCGAGGCAGACCATGCTGATTTCGCAGGTTCCATTGACGTCCACGTAGTCTCCGGGTTCCTTGATGCCGATGGAATATGCGGCCAGCACGGCATCGTTGCCGCCGATGATCACCGGGGGCTCCCGATGGAAGCCGAGCCGCCTGGCGATCTCGCCGCGCATCCGCCCGGGGCTCTCAAAACCGGGCATCACGCGCGGAAGCCGGCTCATCCCGATGCCAAACGTCTGGCAGATTTCCTCGTTCCAGGTCAAGTCGTTCCGGGCGGTGTTGTAAAGCGCGGTGAGCGAGGCCGAGGAAGGGTCGATGGCAAATTCACCGGTCAGCCATTTGGCGAAGTAAGTGTTGGTGTGGCCGAAGCAAGCCGCCTTGCGAAACACCTCGGGGCAGGCGTCGCGCAGCCAGAGAATGCTGGCCAGCGAACAGCCGCCCGGGACCGGCATGTTGCCCGTCTCCTCCAGGAGCCGCCGCAGGCCAATCTTGCTTATGATTTCGGACGCCTGCGCGCGCGAGCGCTGATCGAGCATGTGGATCGCGGGATGAAGCGCGGTGCCGTCGGCCGCCATGGCGGTCAAGCCGGGGGTGGTGCCCGAAATCCCGATGCCGTCGACTTCGCGCAGCAGGGTCTCGAGTTCGGCGCAGCCGGCGGCAAAGGCCGCCTGCCACTTCTCCGGCTCGATATCGCTGAACTGGCCGTTGTTGTACGTGTTGATGCCGTACGTTTGAGCGAACTGGCCGATCAGCTCGAGGCCGGCGTCTCCCTCTTCGTAGACGCCCATCTTCAGGCCTGTTGTTCCGATATCGACCCCGACCACTCGCATGCAGGTAAGCCTCCTCGGAGAATCCACCGCCGGATTGTGTGGCGAACTCGAAGGCTAGATTGTATGTATCGATCCCTGCGTTTGTCAATCCGCCACTGGCCCGAGGCCCAATCACTGGCACCGGCCCCAGGCTGCGGAGGTGCTGCTGTAGTAAACTAGAACTTGTCCGAGACGTTCTTGAGGTGCTGCCATTCGGTGAAGAGTTCCTTTAGGTGTTCGATCGCCGTTCAGAGGCCTCAAGGGCCGTTGGTTCCGCGCAAGTTCTTGAAGACAAGCGCCCGTAGCTCAGTTGGATAGAGCGTCTGGCTACGAACCAGAAGGTCGGGTGTTCGAGTCACCCCGGGCGCACCACAAAACAAAGCGCTTAAACATCAGACAAGGGCTCTACGCCAAAAACGGGGGCAGACCCCAATCCCAAACTTTCCTACGAACAT
>Ga0326728_10015812_pt1 | contig 15573 bp, 13 predicted proteins | sample MB3enrmetagenome_FD_207602 | JGI IMG/M metagenome (GOLD analysis project Ga0326728, IMG submission 207602) | Lab enriched peat soil microbial communities from McLean, Ithaca, NY, United States - MB31MN | ecosystem: Environmental > Terrestrial > Soil > Wetlands > Peat | place: USA: New York...
AGGTATCGCGAGCAGCAGATCCGATCGCTCGCCAAACGAGCACAAAAGCTTGGCCTTCAACTGGTTATTTCCAAGACTGCGTGAATCAGTGATGCAAGGTTTCTGGAAAGTCAAGCAGATACCCACCAAAATTAATTCCAGTTGCAGCGGCGGCCAAAGCTACGGCGCTGCTTTGTTTCCAGGGGCAGTTATCACGAGAGAGTGGGACTCTCGCGTTGCCGACCAAGAAAAAATTCGGGATCCCAAGAACGCTGATAATCCACTTTTTGTTGCCTATATTGTTGGTTGCATTGCGTACCAAGATCAATCCGGGTCTCAACACCACACCGGCTTCGCATTCCGCGATCAACTGCCGGGTAAGAATGAGGCAATGACTTTCGCGACACTGCGCGCTGGAAGGTTCGTGCCGAATGGCCAATGGATTCAATGGTTCAGTTTCGTTGATTGAAATTACACAGGCTGATACGATTGCGCCTGTTACGAATTTGTTCAACGGACCGTTACCAAACACCAAGTGGCGTTCTCCCTCCGCCTCCGCTCGTCGCTTCGCTCCTCGCTCCGACTCCAGACCTCAACCTCGGGTGCCTCAGGTGTTGAAATCTCAATCCAGATTTGGAAATCTAGTCAGGACGTGGACGCGGCGTCTGTCGCGGGTTAAGAAGGCAAGTACGTCCGAGCGAGTCGACAACGGGTGCTACGATTTCAAACGTGGGAACCATTCACATTCGCCGCAGCAAGCTGGCCTTGCCCGACGCCGGTCCGGTTGATTGTGGCACTGAATGCGGAAATCGCTGGCGTGCGGGCCGAGATCGATGAAACTTTTGTGCGTCATCTGTCAGGACCGCGATGGCCAGAGGAAAGAAAGGTATATCGAGGTGAGGCCGAAGTGGATCTTGCCACGTGATTTTCAACTCACAAAACAAAACTTCCCCAGGCTGGCGCAAATTACCGTGGGCAGTTTAGGGCGCGCGGCTATATCGTGAAAAACTGAAAGCCCTGTGTCGTTAAAAGCAAAAATGAAGGCGTGGGCGTAGCTGGGAAGCATCCCGAAATCTTCGAACGCTTCTTTCTTTAACGAACCTCATTTCTCCGGCGAACAAGGCTTCAACGCGGTTTCATCACAGGCTTACTCGGTCCCGACGCCGATGTCTTCAGTCGTTAGAACTCGTTCCGGCTTCATTTCGTCAAGAACAACCCAGCCAACCTCCGGAGTGCGGTGGTCGGTGCCCCGCACGAATGCGGCCTCGTCCCAGAAAAGTGCGTGGGCAACCTGAACGCGCTTACCTGCAACCTGTAAAGTCTTCTTCTCAACATCTTTGTGGGTTGCCGCCATTGGCGGATCGATCACAACACCACAGTTGTAGCTCACAAGTTCTGCCAGCCTCTTTCGTAGGGCCACGCCTTGGAGGGTTCGCGCGGCAAGATAATCCTTCAGGCAGCCCTCATCTGTTGCGCTGAACCCTGAAAAGTGGAACCCATCCACTAAAATGCGCCTGCGCGCCGTTTCTAGGCGAAACTCGATCGATACAACCTCGTTTGAGGCCGAAAATGGCCAAGGCTTCAAAAACGAATACCCAACCTTTGCCTGTGTGAGGTCTTTAGGAATGTCCTGCGCGGGATAAGCAGGGAATTTTACTTGAGAACCGTCTTGCTTGTGAATGATACCCAGAAGCACCGGGTCGAGAAGGTCCTCTTTGGTGAGATTTGTCATCAATGCAACGAACTCTGGGATTTGCATTTTGAAGTAATCGGAATATCTGAAAAGAGTGATGTTATCGAGGATCAGCACGGTAACTCCTCGACGATCTCTTACTTCGAAATGCTCCTGCGCGGGCATAACGACCGGGAGTAAAAGAAACAGCAAGAATGTGGCTATTCCTTTCGGCATTGTCGATGGAATTATACGTCCATCAGACCGTCGAGACAATCTCCATTTCGACAACGGCGGCGGAATCCACGTGCAGCGGAGTCTCCACCTCCTGACCTCGGGCCCGCCCCCCGTTTTTGAGATCTCAATCCTTGTCGAACGTATTTCCCGTCAACCAAACTGGCGGGCTTTGAGGTGTCCGTCCCTGTTTATCGAGTATATCGCGGCGACTTGCTTGGGCTACAATATCCGGACATGCCGCCGGTTGTCGTCTTCCTCTCCCAGGCCACCGCTCCTCAACAAAACGACTGGCAGAAAGTAGCCCTCGCTCTCGCAGGCGTCGTTGTTGGAGTTTTCCTTGAACCGGTGCGGGTCTGGATTGCGGGTACCATCAAGAGGAGGCAGATCAGAAACCTCCTCTACCGCGACGTTGTCCGCATCGACGCCTATCTTAAGTTCGCCAGCGATGAGTCCTCCAAGGCACTCCAGGAGAAGAAAGAAACTCCCTATTCTGTCCGGTACTACCTGGGGGAAGTTTCGCTCGATGTATACGAGTACATTTTCAACACGGATCGGACGGGCTTCTATCACCTGCCCGAGGCGCTAGCGTTCAAACGGTTTTATGGCTTCGTGGAAGAGCATGTGCTTTCCCTAGACGAGCACTCGGATCTTGAGCCAGCAGGGGTAATCGAGGCCTGTACCGAATCGCGATCAGTACTCAAGGAACATATAGCATCAGGTGAACTTGACAAGAACCGATTTCAAGCAGCAGAAAAGAAGCGCGCTAAACAGCTATCCAAGATAACCGAGAAATCCCGAGCGTACCACGACAAGATGCTCAAGCAGTTCGAAACCAAAATCGAAGCGGTCAAGCGCAAAAAAGCCACGCAATCCTGAAAATGAAAAGGAAGGGCGGCGGACGTGCCTTGCGAAGCCAAGAAGAATTTAAGCCAGGGTCACCAATAGCAAAAAAAAAAAAATAGAAGCGAGCGGGTCAATGTGCAGCGTGATCCAGGCCCTACATACCAGGCGGGTACCCGGTCCACCTCGATCCAAACCCAGCGAAGGGCCTGGATTCACCAGCCCGCATCGCCCAGTCTGCGCGCGACCCGCCGGTACCTGCCCTGGACCAAGCCAACCCGGAACCAGACAGGGTTTCGCTAGGAAAATTGAAGTTGAAAAAGTTGCCTCACGTTTTTCGATGCAGCGAGATTTTGCTGCTGTAGGTGTAGTACGAATTTGGTTGTGCCTGTTTTGCGTATTTGCTGCGGATTTTGCAGTGGGAATTGCTGCACGTGAAAAATATGGGCAAAAGGGGGTGGGTCGTGGGGGGTGTGGTATAACACCCCGTCAACCGCGCGTCGGGGTCAGGAGCTGGAGACTTCGTCCAAGAAACAATGCCCTCGTGCCGTGCCGGCCGTCGATGGAGTTTCCTACAGCCGGGAATTAAGCTTATGGGAAAGGCAGGAATCATCCCGTTGTAAAGCTCAGGAGATACCAGCTCACTGAGTTAGAAAGTCAGGTAAGGAGATGTCAAACGATCGTGTTGCAGTGATTGGAGTCGGCAATGTAGGCGCTACAACGGCGTATGCTTTGTTGTTGTCAGGGTTGACTCCAGACATTGTGCTGATTAATCGCGACCGCAACAAAGCTGAGGGTGAAGCCGAGGACATTAGCCACGCCGAACCGTGGTCGCACACCACACTGGTGCGCTCGGGCGACTTTGAAGATTGCGCGATGGCGAAGGTGAATTTGGTTACCGTGGGTGCCGGGCTGAAGCCCGGCGAAACGCGCCTCGACCTGCTGAAAAAGAACGCGGCAATCTTTCGTGACTTGATTCCCAAGATCGCGGCGACAAACCCGAAAGGGATCCTGCTAATTGCCACGAACCCCGTAGATGCGCTGACGCATTACGCACGAAAGCTTTCGGGCTTGGAACCTAGCCGCGTGGTGGGATCGGGCACAATCTTGGATACGGCTCGGTTGCGGGTGATGCTCGGCAGCCATTATGGGGTTGACCCGCAGAGTGTGCACGCATACATCATCGGCGAGCACGGCGATTCGCAGGTTCCGGCGTGGTCTGCGGCGAGAATTGCGGGACTGCCAATCGAGGAGTTCTGCCGCGTGCGCGGTGTTGCCTACGACAAAGCGGTTCTGGACGAGATGGCACTAAGGACGCGCAACGCGTACTATCGCATCGTAGGACAGAAGGGCGCGACGTTCTACGGCATCGCCTCGGGACTGGTGCGCGTGGTTCGCTCCATTTTGCGGGACCAGAACACCGTGCTCACTGTGGGCAGTCAAATGCCGGAAATTCTGGGTTTCGGTGACGTGACGATGAGCTTTCCGACGATTGTAAACGCCCGGGGAATCGGCGGCGTGATACCGCTCAACCTGGACCCCGCGGAGCGTGAGGCGCTGACCAGGTCGGTGGAAGTCATCCAAAGGCAGATTGCCGTAATCGAAGAGGCGGCTGCAGCGGGCTGAACCGGGCGCGCTAAGCCCTGGCCTTTACTACCAGACATCGCAATTCTGGATCTATACTTGGCCACATGTCCTTTCCAACTCGAGTCCTGGCCGGGCTCCTGATCTGTACCGCTGCGGCCGCGCAGACGGTGGCTTCGAATGCTTCGCAACTGGGGCACTCCTCGCACGGAGCGGCGTTCGATGCGGGGCCGCGCCAGAAACCACATCTCATGGAGGGAATCGGCACGGCACCGTTTCCCATCACCACGAAAAATCCGGAAGTGCAGAAATGGTTCAACCAGGGCAACGCTATGCTGCACTCCTTCTTCTTCTATGAAGCAGAGAGGTCGTTCCGCTGGTGCCTGAAGCTGGAGCCCGAGAATGCCATGGCGTATTGGGGCTTGGCCAATGCGACGCAAGGAGACCGGGCAAAGGACTTCCTGGCCGAGGCGGTGAAGCGCAAGAACACAGTCACGGAGCGCGAAAGACTGTACATCGAGGCTCTGGAGGCGGGAATGCTGCCGCGGCCGGGTTCCTTTCGGCGGGACAATCCCAACGCGTCCGAAGATCAGCGCCGGGAACAGATCAAGAAGCTGGAGACCCTGTGCCTGAAGTATCCCGACGACATGGAGGCGCGGGCCTACCTTGCCCTAGCCATGATGGGCGAGAACCGCTACGGCACCGAGCTCGTCATCCGTGAAGTGCTGGCGAAACAGCCCATGCATCCGGGCGCGCACCACTACCGCATCCACAACTGGGACTACCACGAGGCGGAGCAGGCGCTCGAAAGTTGCCGCAAATACACCTAAGCGGTACCGAACATCGGGCATGCGCAGCATATGCCGGGGCACATCTACAGCATCCTCGGCATGTGGAACGAGGCGGCGATTTCGATGGACACCGCCACCCGCGTGGAGAAGCGCTACATGCAGGAGACCCTGACATTCCCGTTCAACAACTGGAACTACGGGCACAACCGAAACTATCTTTCGTACATCCAGGAGCAACTTGGGATGGTGGATGCCGCGATCTTCGGAGCGCGGCAGTTGATCGACGCGCCGCTTGACCCGAAGGAGAACAACGAAGATTGGCGGAGCTCCCAGTCCTATGGAATCTTCGCGCTGGCGCGTGCGCTGGCAAAGTTCGAGCGATGGGATGAAATCCTGGATCCGAACGTCATCCCGTGGCGGGACATATACCGCGACAAGGCGCACAAAGCGTATTTTGAGGCTCGCGCCTGGATCGCCAAGGGAGAGGTGGAGAAAGCTGGGAAAAGCATCCGGGCGCACGAAGCCCTCAAAAAGGAGTTGGACAAGAACAAGGACTTCGAGACGATCTACAACATTCAATCGGAAGAGCTGGATGCCAGGCGCGCACTGGCCCGTGGCGAGAACCTCGAGGGTTTGGCCATGCTGGGGCTGGCGGCGCAGCACGAAGCCGAGTTTCAGCGGGAATACGCCGACCCTCCGTTGTATCCCGAGCCGTTGTACGCCGATCTGGGCGAAGCATACTTGAGAGCGAAGAGTCCTGAACTGGCGCGGGAAGCATTTCAGAAGGCGCTGGAGCTGACCAGGAACGACCTGTTCGCGCTCAGCGGGCTGGTGAGGGCCTACACCGCGCTTGGCGAGAAAGCCAAAGCGGAGGACGCCATGGCGCGCCTGCTCTACGTCACGGCGCACGCCGACCAGGGCTTGAAGGTGCTGGAATTGGCGACGGCGACCGGGGTGACGGCAACACCGCGCGCCGATACTCCGGCTCCGGAGCGCAACTACGCGAGACTACCGCTAGATCAATTTGGGCCGCCGAAGTGGGAACCGTACGCAGCTCCGGCGCTGGAGGTTCGCGATCCCTCCGGTAAGCTTGTATCGCTGGCGGATTACCGCGGCAAAAACGTGATCCTGGTGTTTTATCTGGGCTTCGAGTGCCCGCACTGCATGCGCCAATTGCACGACCTCCAGAAAAATACGGAACAGTGGCAGGGACTCGACGCGGTTGTTCTGGCAGTGAGCAGCGCGGCGCCTGAGAAGAACGCCGGCCAGTTGAAGGAATTCGGCGACTTGAACGGGATCCGCCTGCTTTCAGACGACCATTATGCTAACGCGCACCGGTTCCATTCCTACGACGATTTCGAAGACATAGAACTGCACTCGACCAGCCTGATCGATAAGAAAGGGCGGGTGTACTGGGCCCGCCTCGGCGGCGATCCCTTTAGCGACGCCGCGTTCCTGGCCAAGCAACTGGAGCGGATGAATCAACTGGTGCTGGCGGAATCAGAGGGAACGAAAGTGGCCGGCAACCGCTAAGTGGCGGCAGTCCGGATTACGGTACACGCGTCGGCTCCTTGCGCCGCGCCTTGAGCACCTCCGAAATCGCCGGCAACAGCGATATCACGATGATCAGCAGAACCACCTTATCGAAATACTGCCGGACGAACGCCACCCTCCCGAGCGTATAACCCAGCGTCGTCATCAGCGCCACCCAGCCCGCTGCCCCGCACACGCTGAACGGGACAAAACGCAGATACGGCATCTGGGCCACGCCCGCGACGAACGCCGCGAAAGTCCGGATGATCGGCACGAACCGCGCATAGATGATGGTCTTGCCGCCGTGCTTCTCATAGAAGCGATGTGTGCGCATCAAGTGTTCGCGCTTAAACAAACGGGAATTGGGCCGGTTGAAGATGCGCGGCCCCGTGCTCCGGCCAATCAGATAACCAGTGCTGTCGCCAATCATGGCCGCCGCCATCAGCACCAGATTCACGATGACAATGTTCAAATCACCTGCGCCCGCTACCACGCCTACTGTGAACAGCAGTGAATCGCCTGGTAGAAAGAAACCCACCAGAAGGCCGGTTTCCGAAAAGACGATGGCAAACAGCACAGCGTAACCCAGCCATCCTGCCAGGAAGGTAGTCAGGAGGTGGATCAGGCGCTCCGGGTCGGTTAGCGCCCTGAGGAACTCGATAATGGCGTGAATCATGCGGGCGTCGCTTACCCGCGGTAGTTCGCTACCAGTTGGTTCACCACTTTTTGGTGAATCTTGACCTTGCCTTCTTTGATGAGCTGTTCGCGCAGCCCCGCCACAAAGAGACTGTTGCGCTCGTTCGCTTTCTTCTGCCGAAGCTCGTCGCGCAGCCCAGGGCTCTGGGCGGCAAGTTGCGACATGTCCGCCGGCAGGTGCGATAGAACCTTGGCGATTACCCGCCCGTCCGGAACCGGTATCGGGCCAATGAGCGCCCCGTCCGGTTTGACAAACGCCAACCCCAATGAGGCCGACGCGCCCAGACCCTCGACAGCCGACGACCGCGTGAAAGGCGGAGGCGTCTTAACTTCCAGGCCCATGGACTTGGCGGCCTTCGCCAAGTCGCCGTTCATCGCCGTGGCTTTCGCCAGCAGCTCATTGGCGCGGTCCGTCTCCCTCTGGGTGGCTTTCTGCGCTTCCAGAGTCTGTCTAATTCTTGCTTGGCATTCTTCCAAGCTTGCGGGATGCGTTGGCACGATGCCCGTCACTACTGCCAAGGCCACGCGATTAGGCGGCAACGACACCGGCTGCGACACTTCGCCCTTTTGCAGCCCGTTGATGCTTTGGTCGAAGTCCTTGTTCGCGCCAATCGTGGGAATTGTATCGCCGGGGGCAAGGTTCACCACGTTGACTAGTGACGCCGCGCTCAGCTCCTTGGCCACAGCGTCCGCTGGTTCTTTCTTCAACGCGGACTGCGCGCGATCGATGGAATCCTGCATCATCTGGCTGGCGCGTTGCTTGCGAATTTCATCGCTCAGTTGAGCCCGTGCCTCATCGAAACTCTTCAAGTGCGGCTGCTGATGGTCCTGAACCTGAATGATGTGGTATCCGAACTGCGTCTTCACCAGATCGCTGATCTCGTTCGGCTTCAGCGCGAACGCCGCATCCTCGAAAGGCTTCACCGTCTGGCCTTTCACCAGCCAGCCGAGATCGCCGCCCTTCGAGCCCGAACCCGGATCGTCCGAGTTCTTCTTCGCCAGTTCCGCGAAATCCCCTCCACCCTTGAGCTGTTTCAGCAAACCCTCCGCCTTGGCCTTCGCCTTGGCGTCTTCCTCGGGAGTCTTCCCCGCCTTCACTAAAATGTGGCGCGTGAGAATGCGTTCCGGACTGCGGAATTTCTCCTTCTCGTTCTCATAGGCCCGGTGCAGTTCCGCATCCGAGGGCTGAATCGCCTGCTCGATCTTGGCCTGGTCCAATATCAGAATCGAAAGATTCTTCTTCTCGGGAATGGGGAACGCCGCCTTGTTCTTGTCGTAATACTCTTTGATCTCCGCCGGAGTAACCTGCACCTCCGCCTTGAATTTTTCGGGCGTGAGCTTGACGTACTCAACGCTCGCCTTTTCATTTCGGCGCCGGTATTCCTGCTCGATCTCAGCCGGAGTCACCACCATGCCGGAGACCACGATGTCCTGCAATCGGCTGATCATGATCTGGCGCGCGACGCTGCTCTCAAACTCCGGAATGGTCATGTTTTGCTGCGCCAGCATGGCTGCGTACGCTTCCCGACCTACGAATTGGCCATTTGGAAAAAGACTCGGCGCCATTACATGAATGGCGTTATAGATGTCTTCGTCGGTCGCCCGAATCCCGAGTCGCTGCGCTTCAAATACCATGGCGCGCTCGTTAACCATCCCCTCAACCATCTGCGGAACATAGAACGACACCATCTCCTGAGGCAGCGAACGGCCCCGGACGGCATTCTGCACCGCGAGTTGGATGTCATGCGCCGTGATGGCCTCTTTGCCAATCTCCGCAACAACGCTGTCCGGGCCGCGATCGCCAGACCCGTAACTCGGGATCAAGTACGTAACCATGGACAGCGCGACGATCAGAAGCAGGCCACTCAACAGAATTCGTACCAGCCGGTCCCGGCTGCGAAAAAGATCAAACATGCAACCCTCCGCGGCGCGCAAACGCGCCGCTCAGGGCAAAAGACAAAAGGCAAAGTGCAAAAGGCAAAAGGGTTTCTCCTCGGACTATTCGGACGGAATGACTATTATATCAACCACGAGCACGTGCCTGTAACTAGGTGAAGCCCCTCCAAATTCAACTTTTGCCCTTTGCCTTTTGCCTTTTGTCTTTTGCCTTGCCGCCTTTCCCTCCCATCCCGCATTCCGCATGCACCGCCCGCACCGCCTTCTCGAGGCCATCACGCCGCACCACAATCGCGATGGTCAGTTCGTTCGATCCCTGCGCGATGGCGATGATGTTGATCCGTTCGCGGGAAATTGCCGTGAAGATCCGGCCCGCCAGCCCCGGCGTGCCTTGCATCCCTTCGCCCACGATCGCGAGCAATCCCACTTCCTGGTTCACATCAATCGGCCGCAGATAACCGTGGGCCAACTCCAGCGCCAGTGCCGATTCCATCGCTTCCACCGCGCGTTCCAGCTCCTCGTTGCGCACAAGAAAACAGAAACTCTGCCGGTAACTGGAACTGGAAAGCGAAAGAACCTCGACATTCGCGCGGGCCAGGGCGTCCAAAGCACGCGCCATTACCTGCGCCCCGTTCAGCGTGGCATGCGCCGGTTCGAGCGATACCAGCGCCACCTTCGCCATCGAAGTCACCGCGCGCGCCCCCCGAGATTTTCCGATCGCCGGCACAATCTTCGTCCCCGGCTTCTCCGGCGCAAAGCTGTTTTTGCTCCACACCGGAATCTGGCTCTCCACCAGCGGCGCGAGTGTGCGCGGGTGCAGCACCTTGGCGCCGTTGTAGGCCAGTTCGGCCGCCTCGCGATACGTCACCTCATACAGCACCGCCGCGTCCGGAACCAGGCGCGGGTCAGCCGTCATGATGCCGTCCACGTCCGTCCAGATCCACAGCTCACTCGCGCCCAGCGCCGCCGAGAGTATCGACGCCGAAAAATCCGACCCGCCGCGGCCCAGCGTGGTTGGCCGTCCGTCCGCCGTCGCGCCATTAAAACCCGTCACCACGGGCAGAACGCCCCGGCGCAGAAGCGGCATCAGCCGCTTGCGCGCTTTCTCCCTGGTCTGATCCATCAACGGCGATGCGCTGCCGAACACCGCGTCAGTCACGATCAGCTCCGCCGCGTTCACGGCTTCCGCCTTCGTCCCCTCCGCATTCAGAAACGCCGCAATGATGAGTGCCGACAGCCGCTCGCCGATGGCAATGGCCTCATCCACCGAGCGCGGCGGCCGGTCATTCAGCATCAGCATGCCATGCGTGATGCGCTCGAACTCTCCCACCAGCTTGCGAATCCCTGCGAGCACAGGCTTCTGTTTTGCCGCAGGCAGCAACTCGCCGCAAGCTTGCGTGTGGCGGTCTTCAAGCTTCCGGATGTTCGTGTCGCGTCCGGCCAGATCGCCAGCTTCGGCATGCTTGGTGGTCTCGATCAGCAGGTCCGTGATGCCCGACATTGCCGACACCACAATCACCACCGGCCGCTTGCTTTGTTGCCGCGCGGAAAGCCGTGCAGCCGCCCGCATGCGTTCGGCGCTGCCCACGCTCGTCCCGCCGAATTTCATTACCAGAAGATCTTTCAACGAAATTCCTTTCCATTCGAAATGCGCGCCCGCACTAGCTTCAGAATAGCCTCTTCCACTTCCTCGATCGTGAGCCCGGTCGAATCCACGTACACCGCGTCGGGCGCCTGTGTGAGCGGCGCTTCGGCCCGCGTGCGGTCGCGTTCGTCACGCTCGCGAATCTGCCGCGCGATGGCATCAGGATCACCGTTCACCTCGGCCGCCCGCCGCCGCGCCCGTTCATCGGTAGCGGCGTCCAGAAAAATCTTTACGTCCGCATTCGGAAATACCACCGAACCGATGTCCCGGCCCTCCATCACAACATTCTTCTGTTCGCCAATCGCCCTTTGTTTCTCCACCAGCGCGCGCCGCACCCCGGGAATCGTCGCCACCAGCGAGGCAGCCCGCGAAACTTCCGGCGCGCGAATCGTCTCGGTGACATCTTCTTCGTTCAGCAGCACGCGCGACCCATCGTCTTCGAGAGCAACTCCAGCAGCCAGTGCCAATTGCTCCATGCGATGCATGTCCGAGGGGTCGAGGTTCTGGCGCAGCGCCCACAGCGCCACCGCCCTGTACATCGCGCCGCTATCAATATAGGTGAAGCCCAGCCGGACGGCCAGCCGGCGCGCAATGGTGCTCTTCCCCGCGCCCGCCGGGCCGTCGATCGCGATCACAATTGCCATGAGAGGTTCTTCCGTAGAATAACAAGACCGGGAGTTGGTAGAACTACTGGCATAATGAACCAGTGGCATGGTCAAGGTTCCAAGTGAGCGGCCCAATGGCGAAGGGTAGTACAAGCCATTTGCCGAACACCTGCGGAGTGTATGCTTTGTTCGCAGAAGATCGGCTACGTTACATCGGATCGACAATACAGCTGAGTTGGCGGCTGCATCACGGAATCCATCCCATCCGTGATCTCCTGAATAGATTTGGGAAGGTCGAGGTGGCCTTCAGGCCGGCCAGTAGTGAGATCGAAGCCCGCATCCTTGAAAAGCGCCTTCAGGAAAGGCTCAGAATTTTCCGCCGCTGAGCATCAAACATTTCCGTGATCGTATACTTGACACCGGGGATGTGGAAGGATCTCGGCATGGACCTAGGTGTTTGGTTCGTCACTGTATTCGGCCATTGGCAGAATTGGCTCAGCGGTTCAGGACTCGGCGGAATCGTAACTATTGTGGTGGGAGCGCTCAGCTACCTGGACCTATGGAAAATGCCTAAAAGGTGGTATGCGGCGGTTTTTATAGGCTTCTTCTTCGTTGGTGCCAATTATATGGCATGGCACGATGCGTATAGTTCCATGAAAGGAAGGGAATCCGATCTACACTCCACAGAGGGCCTGTTAGCCCAAGAACGGCACAGAAACGAAGACCTGCGGCGCCAACTTTATGCAAAGGCACCAACGGCAGCGACCCGATATATAGAATCCCAGAACTCGCTCCGTCGCAGAACCAAAAAACTGGCCGACGAAGTTGAATGGTTTTCGAACGACAGAGACAGCCATCACCCGCCGCACAGTAACGGTGTGGTAACAGCAACGGGAGAACAGGCACGGATTAACCAAGAGTCCCAACGTTATGATGAAGAATCCGTGCATCTGTGCCTAGCTAAATTTGGAGATAGATTCCGCGGCACTGTTTCGGAACTAAAGGCAGCGGGAGTAGATCTCTCACCGGGTCCGGAGTCGGGATACTTTGAGTCGCTAATAGAGCAACATCGATGCCTTGAGCCATGGGTGGTGGCAAAGTTTCGTAATCTTTCCTACCGGATCGACGCATTGGGAAAACTAATAGTGTTTTAGGCACCTTGCTCTATGAGCTCCTTGTACTCCATCTTCTCGGTTGAAACAAGACGACGTAGCGTCATGCGCCGGCGCTTGATGAGATCGTTGGCAGGCGCAAGGGAGCACGGAGGTTCTCTCGGCACTGGGCCGCGCAGTTCTGCGGAGGATCTGGGATCGTTCCCAGGGTGAGGTCGGTATCGGCGATCAAGTCTCGGAGCGCCACAAGCGAAGCGCGGTCAGATGGCCCGCTTCCATTATCGCGGATGGCAAGCGCTAGCTGATTCTTTCATCAACGCAGATTTCAGACATTACCCACTATTGCCCTCACCATCTCCGCTCGATGGTATACCTATGAGTGGCGCCCTGCATCTCGCTGTGACCCAGCCATTTGCACTCAAAAAACATATTTGCAAAACAAACGGCAATAATTTACTTGACTCACACAGCCTCCAGGCGTATACTTGAACCATGGAAGCAGAAAAACTCAATGTTAACAGTGGCTTGGTGGCGGCTATCCGGTACTTTTCGGACCCCATGATCTGCCTGGAAACTGTTTCCAAAGCAAAGTGGCCGAATGGCCCGGAATGCCCGCGCTGCCAGTCCAAAAAGCTCTCGTTTCTCAAAACGCGGCTGATGTGGACGTGTCTCGGGTGCCGGAAGCAGTTCTCGGTCAAGGTCGGCACGATCTTCGAGGATAGCGCTATCGGCCTGGACAAGTGGCTGTGCGCCATGTGGCTGCTGGCGAACTGCAAGAACGGCGTTTCGTCCTACGAGATCGCGCGCGCGCTGAACGTAACCCAGAAGACGGCATGGTTTATGCTCCATCGGATTCGGTACGCCCAACACCACGGGACCATCAACAAGATGACCGGCACCGTCGAAGCTGACGAGACCTTCATCGGTGGCGCAGCCCGCAACATGCATGCTGATAAACGCCAGGAAAAGATTCACGGTCGCGGCGTACTCGGCAAGACCATCGTATTCGGCCTGTTGGAACGAGAGACCGGCAAGGTTCACGCCCAAGCGATCAATCATCGCCGCAAATGGCACATCCACCGCGCGATCCGCGAGAACGTGGAGACGGGCGCAGCCCTTTACACGGATGAACTCCGCTCCTATCAGGGCATGGACCGCTATTACGAGCATCAGGTCGTCAATCATGCTGAACGGTATGTTGATGGTGCGGTCCACACGAACCGGCTGGAGAACTTTTGGAGTCTCCTGAAGCGGGCCATCAAGGGAACCTACGTTAGTGTTGAGCCGTTCCATCTCTACCGTTATCTCGATGAGCAGTCATTCCGTTTCAATGAGCGCCAACTAACCGACAAGCAGCGTTTTGAGCTAGTGCTCGGGTCAGTCGCTGGCAAACGCCTAACTTGGGATGTTCTGACCTGTCAGGAGGCTGGGTGATGTCAGAGCCAAAAGGCAAGGCAGAGGTAAAAGAGCGGCCTAAGAAACCGCCGGGATATCGCAAATTCGCAAAGCTACTAAAGCAGGTAGTTAAAGCTCCACCAATGCCAAAACGCAAAGAGGCGTGATGGATCGGATCACGCAGCGTCTTGCCAAAGAACTCCTCAGTAAACTGGAGGCTATCGCAGAAGCACTTCGACATGTATCAAATCCCCAATCGATTCGTAAGGATCATCCCACTCCAAACACTCATCGGGAATCCAACATAGAGACAAATAACAGCAATCCAGACATCCCGCCGTTGCCGTGCGTGTCTAGCCCTCCACCAGCCAAAGCATGTTACGAAGGTACTCAAAAGGAAGAAAAGGACTGGTGGGATAAGACTAAGCCATTTGTAGAAATTGGCGGTGTCGTACTCTTGTTTGTCTACACGATCTATACGATCAAGATGTACCGGGCTAACAAAGAATCTGCTGACGCTGCTAAACAAGCTGCAGACGTTGCGGAGAATTCCTTCAGGATTACTAAGCGCCATACCGAGGATGCTGACGAAGCTATCGCACAAATGCGAGGCGAACCAGAACCTGGAGGGAATATAGAGACGATCACGGTTTCCAACATCGGGAAGGTTAGCGCCCACAACTTTAGTGCACATATCGAAATATCGCGGAACAGGCTGCCAAGCAACGAGCGGATATCGCAGCTCGGACTGCTGGACATATCCCAGGAAGAGATTCGAATCAATACGCCCATCACCAGGAGGGTGGTCCTCACTGACATCGGAAAGGCTGACTGGGAGAGAATCGGACAAATCAGAGAGGCTATCGTCGTTAAGGCCACCATGCAATACGAAAACGGTTTTGATGAAATTAGGCATCCAACCTATTGTCAGGAGTTCCTTGTACAACTTCCCCATCCCGGCAACATCCCCCAAACGCCGAGCAACGTCCTTGTGGATTGCACTGATCTGTTTGCCTACTTTGAGCGTGAAAGGGCTATACAAGCACAAAAACATTAGACCTAGTGCGGCAAGGAGAACCAGCAGCCAGCCTGTCACGCCGAGCAATATCGTACCACACTCGTGTGAGCCAAGTATATTGATGCCAAACAAACCCATTCCCATTTCCGGACACTCCCGATGATTCCGCACGACTTCGATCGCCTGGTCACACGCGCCGTCGCCAAAATTCCGCGCCGTTTCCGCCGCCGGCTCGCCAATATCGCGTTCATCGTCGAGCCGGAGCCGTCACCCGCACAGTTGCACGCCGCGGGCGTTCGCGCCGGCGGCAACTGATGAGGCGAAGATCTCCGTGTGTTTACATTTAGCGATTTCGTTGCATCATCTCTCGCAGGTAGGCGTTAATGCGAGTCTGGTATCCTTCGCCTGTAACTTTTAGCCACGCCAGAACATCGGCATCAAGGCGAATGGTCACCGTGGACTTCTTCGGACGGTAGCGCTGCCTCCGGCGGCGCCGGATTGAACAGGCTGTGACTCTCGGCGGGGCGAGACGGCTGGGTTTCGGGGGCGAATTTCGTGGATCAGGCCATG
>Ga0326728_10015814_pt1 | contig 15572 bp, 12 predicted proteins | sample MB3enrmetagenome_FD_207602 | JGI IMG/M metagenome (GOLD analysis project Ga0326728, IMG submission 207602) | Lab enriched peat soil microbial communities from McLean, Ithaca, NY, United States - MB31MN | ecosystem: Environmental > Terrestrial > Soil > Wetlands > Peat | place: USA: New York...
CGGTGTCGGCCTTGTAACGCGTAAAAATCTCGTTCCACTGGTCGGTCGGCACCGCGTATTCATTGCCCGCGTAATACCAAACCGTGCGGTTCGGATCGTCCACCTCGGCTTCGATCTTGCCTTGCGCCGCGCGGATCGGCTGCGCGATTCCCTTCTTCACGCATTCCTGCTTGGCCATGAATTCAGGATTGCCGCCCAGCAAAATGTCGGTGCCGCGGCCCGCCATGTTCGTGGCGATCGTGACCATGCCTTTGCGTCCGGCCTGCGCCACAATTTCCGCTTCGCGCTCGTGATACTTCGCGTTCAGCACGACGTGTTTGATCCCCTTCTTCTTCAGCAGCTCCGAAAGCCGCTCCGACTTTTCAATCGAGACTGTGCCCACCAAAGCAGGCTGACCGCTCTCGTGCAGCCTTTGGATTTCGTCGGCGGCCGCAAAATATTTCTCTTTCTCCGTGCGATAAACAATGTCCGGGTTCTCTTGCCGCAGCAGCGGGCGATTGGTCGGTATCACCAGCACTTCCAGCCGGTAGATCTTTTCGAATTCCGGCGCTTCCGTTTCCGCCGTTCCCGTCATGCCCGCCAGCTTCTTATACATGCGAAAATAATTCTGGAACGTAATCGTCGCCAGCGTCTGGTTTTCGCGCTCGATCTTCACGTTCTCCTTGGCTTCAATCGCCTGGTGCAATCCGTCGCTCCAGCGCCGCCCTGGCATTAGCCGCCCCGTGAATTCGTCGACGATCAACACTTCGCCGTCTTTCACTACATATTCGACGTCTTTCTTGTAAAGCGCGTGCGCTTTGACGGCCGTCTCCACATGGTGCTTCAGCGCCCAATTTTCCGGGTCGGCGATGTTGCCGATCCCCAGCAGCTTCTCGACTTTCTCCCAGCCCACGTCGGTGACCGTGCAGTTGCGGTGCTTTTCATCGACCACAAAATCGCCCGTCATGATCTTCGGCTCGCCCGGCGCCGTGTCGATCTCTTCGCCCTTTTCCAGCTTGGGAATGATCCGATTCACCTTGTAATACTTGTCGGTCGATTCTTCGCTCGCTCCCGATATAATCAGCGGCGTCCGCGCTTCGTCGATCAGAATGGAATCGACTTCATCGACAATCGCGAAGTTGTGCATGCGCTGCACGCAATCGTGCAAATCGAACTTCATGTTGTCGCGCAGATAGTCGAACCCGAATTCATTGTTCGTGCCGTAGGTCACATCGGCGGCGTAAGCCGCGCGGCGCTCCGCATCGTCGAGGTCGTGGACGATCACGCCCACTGTCAATCCCAGAAAGCTGTAAAGCTTGCCCATCCATTCCGAATCGCGCTTGGCCAGGTAATCGTTGACCGTGACCACATGCACGCCGCGCCCGCTCAACGCGTTCAAATACACCGGAAGCGTCGCCACCAGCGTCTTGCCCTCGCCCGTCTTCATCTCAGCAATCGTGCCTTCGTGAAGCACTATGCCGCCGATCAACTGCACGTCGAAGTGCCGCATGTTGAGCACGCGCCGTCCCGCTTCGCGCACCACCGCAAACGCTTCCTCCAGCAGCTCGTCGAGAACAACCTTGAGCGCTTCGGCGCGTTCGGCTTCGATTTCTTTCTGGCGGTCAAAATCCTGATCTTGATCCTGATCTTTTTCCTGACCCTTTCCCTGGCCCTTTTCCCGGCCTTCGAGATTGGCGCCCGCTTCCGCCGCGTCGGCGATCGAGCCCAGTCGTTCCTGAATACGCGCGCGAAACTCCGCCGTCTTGCCGCGGAGTTGGTCATCCGAGAGCTTCTGTATCTCCGCTTCAAGCGCGTTGATGGCCTCCACGCGAGGCTGCAGGCGCTTGATTTCGCGCTCGTTCTTCGTCCCAAAAACCTTGCCCAGCAAAGTGTTAATCAAAAGGGGAATCCTTCGGAGGACACGCGTCCTAAGCTATCACTAAAAGCCTAGCACATTAGATGCGGCAGGGATGCGTGCCGCACGACACGTTCTGCGGTGTGGAGAATATATGCGTGCGGCGTCTGCCGCTGGCTTGGTTTGCAAATGAACACGTCGAATTTCAATACCCTAAGCGCAAACCTGATCGCCTATGTTTATTCCCGCAGCAATCCTCACGCAATGCCTTCTATGGCTCGTACTTCCATAGGTCGTTGAAGTACCCCTCTCCCGTCAAATCAGAATCGTACCCACCAAGGAGCCATAGATTTCCAGACGTATCGGCCCAACCAGCGGCTCCGTATCGTGCCCCGGGAATGTTGCTGGGAGCAGCTGTTCCTTCATTGCCATACGTCCCCGGTTGGTTAACCGCGTTCGACCCGCCCATCCATGTCCATTCACTTGCGCTGTACTTCCATAGGTCGTTGAACCATCCGCCTGTCCCGGTATCGGGGTTGTAGCTAGAACCACAAAAGAGCCAAAAATTTCCGGACGCATCGATCCAACTAATGGCTCCGTATCGTGCCCCGGGAACGTTGTTGGGAGAGGCCGTCCCTTGAGTCCCGTACGTCCCCGACTGGCCACCCATGTTCGACCCGCCCACCCACGTCCATTCGCCCGTACTCACACTGTACTTCCACAGGTCGTTGAGGTTGTCTTCTGTGCCCATCGAATCGTAGCCCAATCCCCCAAAGAGCCACAGATTCCCGGACGCGTCGATCCACCCAACGCCACTGTTTCGGGCTCCGGGAATATTGCTGGCAGCAGCTGTCCCCTGAGTCCCGTAGGTCCCTTGATTATTAACCACGTTCGACCCGCCCATCCAAGTCCATTCGCCCGCGCTGTACTTCCACAGATCGTTGAGGGATCCCTGCGCGCCGATCGAATCGTAACCTGAACCACCGAAGAGCCAGAAGTTTCCGGACGCATCGGTCCAACTCACGGCCACCTGTCGCGCTCCGGGAACGTTGCCGGGCGCAGCCGTCCCCTGACTCCCGTATGTCCCCGGCTGGTCGCCCACGTTCGACCCACCCACCCACGTCCATTCGCCTGCACTGTACTCCCACAGGTCGTTTATCAATCCGATATCGTTAACATTCCCACCGAAGAGCCACAAACTTCCGGATGCATCGATCCAACTCGCAGCACTATTTCGCGCCCCGGGAACGTTGCCGGAGGCAGCTACCCCCAAAGTCCCGAATGTCGGCGGTTGGTTGCGAATGTTGGACCCGTTCACCCATGTCCATTCGCCCGCGCTGTACTTCCACAGGTCATCTAGATCTCCGCCGTTACCAGTCGAGTCGAAACCGTTCCCACCGAAGAGCCAGAAATTTCCGGACGCATCGATCTGACTAACAGCCAACATTCGTGCCCCCGGAACATTACTTAGGGCAGCCGTCCCCAGAGTTCCGTAGATTCCCGGCTGGTTGGCGACGTTAGCGCCATTCATCCAGGTCCATTCATTGTGCACAGAGGGCGTGCTTCTCCCGCCACCGCACCCCAAAAAAAAGAGCGACACCATTACCATCGCCGCCAACATGAACGCGTGCGACTTTATCCCTTCCTTCACCCGATTCTCCGTTTCCAACCGCGAAGTTCAAACCCACTATAATAGTCGAGATCATGGTTGTGTGCGGGCTGTTCACTTCATTTGTCATCAATCCAATCGCCAGCCTAGGTGCGATTTCCTGTAATATTTTCTTCGACCCATGCCCACGTTCTATGAGCGGTTTCAGCAATCGGCCCGGAAGTTCCCCAACAACATTGCGCTTGAGATTCAGCGCAAGGATACGGTCGAGCGTGTCACCTTCGCCGAACTGACCCGCATGTCGGAGAGCGTCGCCAGCTGGCTCTCGACGCGCGTGCCACGCGACGCGCGCGTCGCCATTCTCGCCGCCAACCATCCCCGCTGGGTCGCGGCTTATTTAGGCATCATCGCCGCCGGACGGACTGCCGTCCCGCTCGACACCGCTTTTCATGCCGGCCAGGTGAAGACGTTGCTGATCGATAGCGGCGCTTCCCTGCTCTTCTGCGACGTCAAACATCTTCCCGTCGCCGTCGAGTCCGTCGCTGGACTCAACATCAATCTAGTCATGACGTCGGCGGCGGCCGAACAGAATCCCACCAGCCCGGGTGCCCCACTCATCGCGTCTTCTGCGATGAGTGGGCTTCGCCATAACGAGAAGTTCGTCTCCGATCTCGACACTATCTTCGCCGCTGGCCCCGCTGGCTTTCAGCTCCCAGTCCCCGCCGAAGACGACCTCGCCGCGCTGCTCTACACTTCGGGCACCACCGCCGATCCCAAGGGCGTCATGCTCACCCACGCCAATCTGGTCGGTGAGGCGAATTCGGTATTGGGAGTGTTTCAGATCGGCCCCGAAGACGCGCTGCTCGGAATCCTCCCCATGTTTCACGTGCTCGCGCAGATGGCCAATCTTTTTTTGCCTCTCTTCAATGGCGCGCGCGTCGTCTACCTCGAAACCCTGAACACCACCGAATTGCTGCGCGCCTTGCACGAGCGCGACATCACCGCGTTTTGCGTTGTGCCCCAGTTTTTCTACTTGATTCACGAAAAGATTTTCAAAGAGCTGAAGCAACGCGGCAAGTTCACGCTGTCGCTAGTGCGCACGCTAATGGCGTTGAACCGCGCGCTGCGCCGTGCCGGAGTCAACGCTGGCAAGCTTTTCTTCGGAAAGATTCACGCCACATTCGGCCCGCGCATGAGGTATCTCGTAACCGGAGGCTCGCGCTTCGACCCAGCCATCGCCCGCGATTTTTATTCGTTTGGCATCGACGTATTAAACGCCTACGGCCTGACAGAAAGCTCAGGCGGCGCTTTCGTCAACCCTCCGGGGCACATGGTTGTCTTTGGCTCGGTCGGACGCCCTTTTCCCGGCGTCGAAGCAAAAATTGTCGATGCCAAAATTGTGGACCCGGAGCCGGTTGAAGAAACCGCGCCTTCCGTGGGTGAGATTGCCATTCGCGGCGCCATTGTGATGAAGGGATATTGGAACCGCCCCTCGGCCACGGCCGAGGTCCTTCGCGACGGCTGGCTCTACACCGGCGATCTCGGCTACTTCGATTCCGGCGGCAATCTCTTCATCACCGGACGGCGCAAGGAAGTCATCGTGCTCGCCAATGGAAAAAATGTCCATCCCGAGGAGGTCGAGGCGCACTACCTCCTGGCGGAGTCCGTAAAAGAGATTTGCGTGATGGCGCTGGAGTCGCGCCCGGGACACGCAGCGTCCGAGCGGCTGCATGCCGTGGTCGTGCCTGATTTTGAACGCTTGCGCGAGCGCAAGATCGTCAACTCCAAAGAGGCGATCCGCTTCGAAATTGAAGCGCTTTCCCACCAGATCGCTTCCACCAAACGCCTGGGAAGTTACGACATCTGGCAAGAGGAACTGCCCCGCACCACTACGCGCAAGCTCAAGCGCTTCCAGATTGAGAAGAAAGTTCGCGAGCTGAAACAAAACCTCGGCGGCCGCGATGCGGACATCGGCACGGAGAAAGAGAAGCCGCCAACACCACTAACCAACGACGAGCAATCCTGGCTGGAGCGCGACGATGTGCGGCGCGCTCTCGCCATAATTCGGAAATCTTCGCGCCACCGCCTCGATGCAATTCGCCCCACCGACAATCTCGAGCTCGACTTGGGACTCGACTCCATGCAGCGCATCGAATTGCTGACCGCGCTCGAACAGCAGCTTGCGGGCGATGTGCCCGAGTCGCGGCTGGCGGAAATTTATAACGTGCGCGACCTCGTCGATGCCATACTTCAAAGCGCGGGCCGCGGCGAGGGCCACGCCCGAACGGCAGAGCCGGTCTGGTCGACAATCTTGAGCGAGCCGGTGACCGACCCCGGCGTGCTCGCGCTGGTGCGCCACAATATTTTCGCCGAAGTCTTTTTCTTCCTGCTGGGAAGGCTGATCGATCTTTTCGCCATCGACTGCTTTCACCTCAAAACCCGCGGACTCGAAAATCTGCCCGACACGGCCCCTTATCTGCTCTGCTCGAATCACCAAAGCTATCTCGATGCGCCGTTGCTGGCAGCGGCCCTGCCCTGGCGGTTGTTTCGCGATACCTTTGCCTTCGGCACCAGCGACGTTTTCGGCAAAGGATTCATGCGCCGCCTGGCGCGAACCATTCGCGTCGCCGTCCTCGACCCCGACGCTAACCTTGTGCCCGCCATGCGCGCTGGAGCTTACGGCCTCAGCCAGGGACACATTCTGATTCTCTATCCCGAAGGCGAGCGCACCAACGACGGCAACCCGAGAATCTTCCGCAAAGGCGCGGCCATTCTCTCCATCCACACCCAAGCCCCGATCGTTCCGGTCGCGATCGACGGCTTCTACGAAGCTTGGCCGCGCCACGAAAAGTTTCCCAAGTTCACCGGCCTGAAAATGGCGTTCGGCAAGCCGATTCCACCTCCACCGCTGCATGAGGCGAGCGAGGCCGCGTATGAACGGCTGACCTCCGAGTTGAAGTCCAGCGTGCTCGCGATGTGGCGGGAGTTGAGAGAAGAAAAATTGCAGGAAGAAAACTAGCGCGGTCCGGAATCCGATTCGAAGCCGTATCCATCTATTCGGCGGCTGCGATCCCGCCCTTTCAATTTTGTAAATCTGCGCCCTTACGCCCCCGCGCCTTTCGCTTCCCCGTCCACAATTTTCTTGAAAGCGTTGACCACGCCGGCGTGAAACTTCTGGCCCGCGCCCGCCACGATCTCCTGTTCGGCTTGGTAAGGCGAGAGGGCCTTGCAGCCCTTGCCGCTGATCAATTTCTGGTAAGCATCGGCCACGGCCAGAATGTGGGCCTCGATCGGAACGTTCACCGAACGCGCTCCCTGCTCCTGCACAATTTGCTGCGCGATGATGATCGGAATCACCCGCCGCAGCGAATTTCCCACCGCCTGGGCGCGCGCGTCGGACTTGCGGGGCTTGCGGAAACTCGCCACCACTTCGTCGCGGCTCATATCGGCGGCCTTGTAGAGAATATCGTTGGTGATGCCCAGCTTGCTTAGGTCCCGCAGCAACACCGCCGACCGCAACAACTCGACGCGGTCCGATCCCAGTCCCATCGCCTCCGCCATTCTTATCGACGCCTGCACCACCCGCTGGTTTTCGCCCACGCCCAGCTTCTCGTTGGCCATCACATGTTGCAGCACCAGCAGCAGCCCGCCGCAACTTTCCCGGATGTCGGTGGTCATCGATTCCTTGCGCTCGTAAAGCGTGCCCATCACGTAGCCGACCACCACCAAAATCCCGGCCCAGATGGCGAAGTTGAACATCCTCTCCCCAGGCAACGACAGCACCCGGTGCGCCGGCATCAGGTTGTTCAGAAAGTCCAGCAGGACCACCAGGAATACGCAGGCAAACGCGGTGAGCGTAGCGTGCCGCCGCCCAAAGTTGTACGCCGAATACAAAGTCGGCAGAAAGTAAAAGCACAGCGCCATGGGCAGCGACTGCGCGAAAAATTGCACCAGCGCCGCAATCAGGAACAGCGAAGCCAGCAGGATACTTTCCTTGGCGATCTTACTCATCTTCTTATTTCCAATTTCCCGATCGTCCAACCGTCGTTCGCGCGAGCGAGGAAACTCCTCTTGCCATGTTGCAGCACGCGAGTGTCCGAGGAAAGTTACCAGAGTAATGAAGTTTTATTCCAAGAAACGCGGCCGGGTGCCCCACCCTAGTCGCTGGGTGCCCCACCCTTGTCGCGTTTTTTGCGACAGGGTGGGGATTTTGACTTCCTATCCCCGCCTCGCCATCTTCCCTGTCATCCTGAGCGAAGCGCAGGACCTATGCATTTCGCCCGCGTCACCAGCAGTGTTGTGCAAAACATGCGCCCCGCCATCGTGCGCGCTCTTGCCTCTACAATGGACTGAATCGGAGCTTCCTCAGAGTGGGCCCCCACTCACGCCTGCGGCAGAAACAGCCGGATCAAGCAAAAGGTCGCGCCCGCCATGAACGCCGCCGCCGGAATCGTCACCAGCCACGCCCATACGATCCGCGTCGCCACTCCCCAGCGCACCGCCGACAACCGATTCACCGCGCCCACGCCCACAATGGCGCCGGTAATTGTGTGCGTGGTGCTGACTGGAATCCCGGCCAAGGCAGTCCCGAACAGCGTGATCGCCCCGGCTGTCTCGGCACAAAATCCCCCCACTGGCTTCAGCTTCGTGATCTTCTGCCCCATCGTCTGCACAATCCGCCAGCCGCCAAAATACGTCCCGCCCGCAATCGCCGCATTCGCCGCCAGAATAATTGGCCAGTGCAACCGTCCCCAGTTTCCCATCATGTCTTGCTTGCTCATGAGTCCCGCCGCATAGAGCGCGCCCGCCACAATCCCCATCGTCTTTTGCGCGTCGTTGCCGCCGTGTCCCAGGCTGTAGCACGCCGCCGAGAGCAGTTGCAGTTTGCGGAACCACCTGTCGACCTGTTGCGGCGCTTTGTTCCGCAGCAGCCAATAAATGGCGACCATGAACCCGAAGCCCATGACCAGTCCCATGATGGGCGCGACCACGATAAAGATCAGAGTCTTGGTCCACCCAGCGGCGATGATCACGGACGGAGCCGAGCGCCATCCCGTATGCATGGCCGCGTGCATCATGGCCGCGCCCGCGTAGCCGCCAATCAACGCGTGCGACGAAGATGTGGGCAGACCCCACCACCACGTCAGCAGGTCCCAAACAATGGCGCCAAACAACCCCGCCAGCACCACATACTGATCGATGGCGTCGAGCCGGATCATCCCCCGGCCAATCGTCTTGGCCACCGCCGTGCCCAGCAGAAAAGCGGCCAGAAAGTTGAACGCCGCCGCCCACACCACCGCCAGCCTGGGCGACAACACGCGCGTCGAAACCACCGTCGCTATGCTGTTCGCCGCATCATGAAACCCGTTGATGAAGTCGAAGATCAGCGCAACCACAACCGTGATCACGACCAGCACGAATCCCGCGCTCACCTCGATTCGCTCCTTTGCGGCTGCGTCATCTGTGGCAGTGTCATGGGGATAGGGCTGGCCCTACGCGCTCTTCAGCACGATCGCTTCCAACACGTTGGCGGCGTCTTCGGCCTTGTCGGTTGCCGTTTCCAGTACTTCGTAGAGTTCTTTCATCTTGATCAACTGGATGGGATCTTTCTCGTTTTCGAACAGCGCCCCAATCGCCTCGCGGCTGACCCGGTCCGCTTCGTCCTCCAGCCGGTTGATTTCGTCGCAGTGCTGCATCACCTTGCCATTTTTCTCCAAGAGCGATACCCCGCGCGCCAGCTCTTCGCTCTGCAGCACCAGGATCCCCGCCAGTTCCGCCGCCGCCGCCGTCGGCTGCGTGATTTTATACATCACCAGCCGCGTCGCCGCCGTATTCATGAAGTCCAGTACGTCGTCCAGCGACGACGCCAGATGATGGATGTCCTCGCGGTCGAAGGGCGTGATAAAGCTCTGGTTTAGCTTCGTCATGATGGCGTGGATCGCCTTGTCGCCCCGATGCTCGATGGCTTGCATCTGTTCGACCCGGATTTCCAGGTCGTGCGGGTCTTCCAGAAGGCTGCGCAACAGCCGCGCACCCTCGTTCATGGCGGTGGAAAGCTCGGCAAATAATTGGAAAAACTTGGTCTCGCGCGGAAGAAGACGGATCATGTCACCGTTAGCTAATCAAACGTTGAGAACTCGGTACTATCTCATGCCAACCCCGCCCCGCGCAAGGAAGCCAGTCACAGCTTAAATTTCAATTTCGCCCTCACTTCGCCCGCGGATGCGTCTGATCGTAGACGTTCATCACCTGTTTAACCGAGAGCTGCGTGTACCGTTGCGTGGTCGCAAGCCGTTCATGCCCAAGCAGTTCCTGGATGGCTCGCAGGTCCGCTCCCTCTTCCAGCATGTGCGTGCCGAAGGCATGGCGCAGCGTATGCGGATGAACTTCTGGCGACAGTCCCTTGGCCACCGCGATGCGCTTGACGATGCGCCCCACACTGCGTGTCGTAAGCCGCCCGCCACGCTGGTTGATGAGCAGCGCCGCCGTGCCGTTCGTGGACATTGCTTTCTTCGCCGTATGTTTCAGATTCGCGAGCAGTTGTTGCCGCCACGGCAGGTAAACCGCAAGCGCCGCGAGCGCCGAGCCTCCAAACGGAACATAGCGTTCCTTCTTCCCTTTTCCGCGAATCAGAATGGCTTCATTGCTCAGGCTGATGTCGTCGAGATTGATGCCCACCAGCTCAGAATTCCGAATGCCGCACCCATACAGCAGTTCGAACATCAGCCGGTCGCGCTCGGGAAACGACGCCACCTCCGGCATTTTGCCGTCGAGCATGGAATTCATTTCCTCAATCGTCGGAACGCGCGGCAATTTCTTCGCTAGCCGTGGCGTCGAAACCAGCTTCGCCGGGTTCTGCTCGACCACGCCTTCCTGCGCCAGCCAGCGATAGAGCGACCGCACCGCAGCCAGCGCGCGGGCGACAGAAGTCTTGCTCAAACCTTTGTCGTAGAGATGCGAAAGAAATCCGCGAATCGCAATGTGGTCGATCGTCTTCCAATCGCGCGAGCCAATATAGTCCGCGAACACGTCAAGGTCTCCGGCGTAGGCCTTGATCGTATGCGCCGAAGCATTCCGCTCTCGCAAGTGCCGCAGGAAGTCGTCGGTGGCAAGTTCGACGGTAGTACGCGGATGTTTGCGGTCCAAGATCACCAGCTTAATTCCACTCCTGTACCCTCAGGCTCCTAGCTTCTAGCTGCTAGCCAAACCGGATATCGATTTAGCTAAAAGCTAGCAGCTAGCAGCCAGTAGCTGTCTTCGCTTTCGCCCGCGGATGGTGCTTCGCGTACACGCTCTTCAGCCGGTCGAGTGCAACGTGCGTATAAATCTGCGTGGTCGAAATATCGGCATGGCCAAGGATGGTCTGCACCGTCCGCAAATCCGCCCCATTCTCCACCATGTGCGTCGCGCAGGAGTGCCGCAACATGTGTGGACTGACGTGTCGTCCCGATCCAAGACCCGAAGCAAGTCCGCCAACCAGCCCGGCTTTACCGACCAACTGCCATATGCGTTGACGCGTCAAACGTCGCCCTCCGACGCCAAGGAACAAGAGCGGCGAATTTCTTTTCTTAGCGATCGCTTCCCTGCTGTTCTTCAAGTATTGCTGTAACGCTTGCTGGGCCGGCACTCCGAGCGGCACCATGCGCTCCTTGTCGCCCTTGCCGCGCACCAGAATGTATCCCATTTCCAGCTTCAGGTCTTCAATCCGCGCGTCGGCAACTTCGGAAACGCGCACGCCCCCGCCATAGAGCAGCTCGAGCATCGCGCGATCGCGCAGCGCCAGCGCTTGCCCCCGCGCCGTTTCTTGGCACGGATGCGTGCCGGCCAGTGTCGTTTGGCCGAGCATGGCTCCAACTTCCTCGCGGCTCAACGCCTTGGGCAGCACCTTCCACTGCTTCGGCAAGTCGATATTCAGCGTAGGATCTTTGTCGATCTTGCCATCGAGCAGCAAATGCCGGTAAAGTTGCCGGATGGCGGAAAGCTTCCGCCCCACCGAGCGCCCGTCGAGCGAATTCCCAAACAATTCTTGGAGGTATTCGCGCACATCGTCACGCCGCGCCTCGCTCAACACGATGCCACGCTTCTCCAAAAACTCGGCAAACTGCGCCAGGTCGCTCGTATAAGCGGAGATCGTCAACTTCGCCGACCCGCGCTCCACCCGCAAGTAGTCGAGAAAAGCCGACAGCGTCCGCACATTGGCTTCCGAAGCCATGAGATCAGTATGGGACGTCAGGTAGAACCGCAAAAGTAACGAGCAGGATGCGGACTGGATCGAGCACTCTAGCCGCTCGCCTCGCTCCCCCGCAGCAATTCCATCGCATACCCCGCGCTCTCGGGCGTCTCCTCGTGCTTGAAGTAGGCGAAGACATCGCGGCCGGCAGCGAGATGCTCGCGAATGCGCACGGCCATCGCGCGGCGTTCTTTGGCCGTGTAGGTCGACTTGCGGTAGCGGTAGTAAACAAAATCGGCGGTGACTGCATCGGGAGTCACACGTTCTTCCGTTTCCGCCACGCAAAGCGCGACGTTGCGCTCGCGCAGCGTGTCCCAAGTGGCGTCGGTGAACGTGGGGTTGGCAAACCAGGATTCGTGGCGGAACTCAAACGCGGCGCGCACAGTTCGCGGCAAGCGTTTCAGAAATTCGCAGAGCACCGCTTGGTCCACTTTGAAATTTGGCGGCAATTGAAAGAGCAGCGGGCCCAGCCGTCCTGCGCGCTGCAAGACTTCCAGCGTGCCAAGAAACCGCGCCAAAGCTTCGTGCGCGCCCTTCAATCGTTGGATATGCGTGATCGACTGATGCGCCTTGATGCTGAAGCGGAAATGCGCGGGCGTTTCGGCGATCCACGTCTGGACGGTCGCCTCTTTCACCCACTGGCGAAAGGTGTAATTCACTTCGACGGCGTTCAGCCTCGACGCGTAAAAGTTCAGAAACTTCTTCTGTGCAAGTTTCTCGGGATAGAAACCGGGCTTCCATGTTGGATACGCCCATCCGGAGGTGCCCACGTAGAGTTGCGCCATAGGGTTAAGCAGCGCCGAAGCCGGGAGCTATGAACTGCCCGCTACGCGCCGCGGCTGCCAAGCGGCTTCCAGTATAGTTGGCCCGCGTCGAGTGGGTGGTTGAGGAATTGCTACTTTTGATAGACGGTGGGCTGCGGCCCTTTTTCGAGCGCCTCCCGGTCCCAGATCATGCCTTCGCGGGCGTAGGTCGCGAGCTCGAAATCCTGCGTGAGTTCGAGCGCATCGGTCGGGCAAGCGTCTTCGCACAGGCCGCAGAACATACAGCGGCTCAGGTCGTAGGTAAAGTTCGTGAGCTCTTTGCGGCGGGTCTTTTCATTGCGCTCGCTCGTGACCACGATCAAGTGTTCCGGACAAGCCAGCGCGCACAGGTCGCAGGCAATGCAGAGGGTCTCGCCCGTATCTGGGTTAACGTTCAGCCGCGGCGCGCCCCTATAACGCTCGGCCACCTGCGGCCGCTCCAGCGGATACTGCTCGGTATAGATTTCCTTGGGGTCCTGATAGCGAAACGTCACGTTGAGTCCCTGGATCAGGTCCACCAAAAATACTTTTCGCAAAACGCCGGCGATTCCCATGACCCGCTTAGGATATCACCGACGGGAAACACTATGTGTGAGATGCGTCACAGAAGAGCGCGGTAGCACGAAAAGATTCGAACTGCGCATTCGCGCACCCGCTACAATGGAAAAGCCAGTCCACAGACACAGACTCTCAACTGGGAACTGGCAACTGTTTTTTCTGGCAACTGGCCACTGGCAACTGACAACTGATTCCCTCAGACGAGCTGTGGATGGAAGAGGCCCTGCGCTGCGCCCAGCGCGCGCTGGAAGCGGGTGAAGTGCCCGTGGGAGCCGTCGTCGTATGCGCCGGGCGCGTGGTGGGACGAGGATGGAACCGCAACCTCACCGATTGCGATCCCACCGCTCATGCCGAAATCGTGGCCCTGCGCGAGGCGGGACGAATCGCCGGCAACCACCGCCTCGGCGACTGCGAGCTGTTTGCTACAATTGAGCCGTGCGCCATGTGCGCGGGAGCGGCGATTCATGCCCGCGTCCGCCGCCTGGTGTTCGGCGCCGACGACCCGAAAGCGGGTGCCGTTCATTCGGTCCTGCAGGTGGCAAATCACCCCGGCCTGAATCATCGCATGGAAATCCGGGGCGGAGTGCTGGCCGGACGCGCGGCGGAAATGGTGCAAGAGTTTTTTCGCAAGCGCCGTTAGCCGCTGGTCGTTGTTAGTTGTTCATCGTTGGTCGTTGGTAGCGCGTTGTTATTAGTTAGTTGTTAGAGCGTGTTTAAAATAGGCTCTGGGTAGGGCACGGCTTCAGCCGTGCCGTTTAGGGCCTGGAAAAATGCGGGCTTTAGCCCCTGAGGGACGCGCCTTCAGAACTAATAAGGTGTTTTTGAAACACGCTCTAGTCAGTTGTTAGTCGTTAATCGTTGGCCGTCAGTCGTTCGCGACGATCGACGATCAACGAGAGTCCGGAAATGGGGTTAAGCGCCTTTACTGGCAACTGGCCACTGACAACTGGGGTGCGGAGAGGTGCGTGAGCGGTTGAAACGATCCGCCTCGAAAGCGGACATACCTTAACGGGTATCGTGGGTTCAAATCCCACCCTCTCCGCCAGATTCTTGTTTGCTAACAGTTTGCGGGAAACATCTGGTTTTTTGCCGGGGATCGTCTTTTAGGGACGCCGCAAGTTCTTCGAAATCACACGGCCCTTTAGGAACTGAGCCTCGAAATTCGACTTTTTCCGCAGCCTGCTGAGAAGCCCGTGAGCGATCCCCTCCAAACCCCGTTTGACAGCGTCGAGAATGCCCAACAATACGTGCGCCTTCTGGTCGAGGCCATTGCCGAAGCTAAAAGCGAGATTGAAGCCGATCTCGGCGCGGCTGTGGCGGCCAAATCCCAACGCCGCGTTCAGGCCCTCCGCATCGTGCAATTCAAGTTAAACAAGCTGGAGCACCACCTGACCACCAGCAGCCGCCTGCTCAACGACCTGCGCACCTTGCGGCGGCTTTTGTTGGACGAACGTCCTGAACCCACCGCATCCGACCCCGACGAATACTCCGATTCCAATCCCGATTCCGAATCCGATTTTAAAGACTAGATTCCCGGCGGCATTCGACCCGTGTCGCGCACCGCGGGTCACGCTCTCAATTTTTCGCCAAACTTCTTTTCCAGCTTCGCCAGCTTGGGCGAGATCGTGAACATGCAATAGGGCTGCCGCGAATTTTCGTTGTAATAATTCCGATGGTAATCTTCGGCCACGAAGAATTCCCCCGCCGGCTCAATCGCGGTCACGATCGGTTCGGAAAACACTTTCGCCGCCGTTATCTCCGCAATCACATCCTCGGCAATCCGCTGCTGCTCTTCATTGCTGTAGAAAATGACGGAGCGATACTGCTCGCCCGCGTCATTTCCCTGCCGATTGAGCGTGGTCGGATCGTGCATCGTGAAGAATACGTCCAGCAGTTCACGATAGTTGATCTGCTCGGCATCGAAGATGACGCGCACAACTTCCACATGCCCGGTATCGCCGTTGCATACCTGCTGATAAGTCGCCTGCTCGGTGATCCCGCCCATGTATCCCGACTCGACGTGAGTTACGCCAGTTAGTCGCTGAAAAACAGCTTCCATACACCAGAAGCACCCGCCGCCGAAGATTGCCGTTTGCTCGTTGGCCATGCTGGTTAGATGCCGGCGTTGGCAGGAAGTTCCACAGCGTTTTCACTACGGAGGCACAGAGACACGGAAAGATCCATCCCAATTGACCTGGTTTTACTCCGTGCAACTCTGTGCCCCCTGTGGTAAAAGGTTTGGCACTTACACCGTCACGGTAAACGAAGTCTCTGTCCGCGTCACCGGACGGCAGAGCGTGTCGCGCTCGATCGGTTCGCGTCCTGCCTCCGTGATCAGCCGCACTAGGTCGTGCCGCCGCAGCCCTTGCGGAGTCGTCGCCCCCGCATCGTGATAAATCTTTTCCTCGACCACCGTGCCGTCGATATCGTCGGCCCCAAAGCGCAGCGAGATCTGCGCGATCTTCGGCGTCATCATCTGCCAATACGATTTAATATGCGCAAAATTGTCCAGCACCAGCCGGCTCACCGCAATCTGCT
>Ga0326728_10015815_pt1 | contig 15572 bp, 16 predicted proteins | sample MB3enrmetagenome_FD_207602 | JGI IMG/M metagenome (GOLD analysis project Ga0326728, IMG submission 207602) | Lab enriched peat soil microbial communities from McLean, Ithaca, NY, United States - MB31MN | ecosystem: Environmental > Terrestrial > Soil > Wetlands > Peat | place: USA: New York...
CTTAACCGCTTCCGCTTTTAGCTCGTCACTGTATGACTTTCGATCGCTCACGACTTCCTCTAACCTCTTCCTGCCTTATGCTACCGTGTCCACGAAAGTCAGTATAGGTCACCTCTTCCTGAATCAAGTATCAATACAACAGTACTGAACGTTTTAGGAGGACCGAGCAAGGTTGAGCCTCTCGAGCTCTCATTGGTACCGGATTTTGTCGACGAACGGCTTGTATTAATACGTACTACAGAGATAACGAGCAATGGAACAAGTTCGTCGTCGCATCAAAATGTCGATGCACCACTTGGCCTGTATTTCGGTAATGGTATGTATCTTGATAATAGTGGGAATCTATCCGTTTTGATGGATCGGGTGGCGGGGGTAAAACCTGGATTTATCGGGACAACGCAATTTAGCACACATTTGGTTTCTTCAATGGGAGGAACCGATCCAAACAGCGTAATTCAGACGGTGACCTATAATCCGTCCCAGATTACTGTTTCCGAACCAAAGGGATATGGTTTATTTGATAAAAACTATTCGGTAATTATAAACGATCCGAAAGTCGAGATATTCAATGTCAGGATTACCACTAATCCTGATGGCATCATTAAGATCGCACCCAAGATTGGGCTTCCTATGTCTGGTCAGACATGGAAGAAGATCGATACCGGATATGAGGAAAGCTACTGGCAGGCGGCTGGAGGATTAATTCCCTATATTAAGAAGGACCAGTACAGACTTGATAATGGTGTTATTACTGATAACGACAAAACCTTTCGTGTTGAGAATAATGGAATGTATCTGAGGTTTGCCTATACAAAGGGCGACAAATATGCTTTTAGGATCTATCGGGCGGAAAGTAGAGTCTTTGTACTAAATGAAAACAGTGGACAGGGGTGCGTCATCGACCTCGCTGGCAATACGCTAAAATGGCAAGAGGGGCGTGATCCAGGGCTTTTGCATCCATCCACAAGTCCGCTTGATTATAGCTTAACTATCAATCCATCGCAGCCTTGATAGAATGCGGATAGTTCTGGCTTGTTAGTCGGATAGCCCGGTCTACAAGGCCGGGCTTCTTCTTTTGTGCGCCCGGCAGGGCGCACCTACTTGCGGGTGCGGCGTTAAGTCGCCAAGTCTCGTCTGGGCCCGGTAAGGGGAATCAGTAGCCGAACGCCAAGGGTGTCGAGGGTGACCTCGAATCCGAAGGAAGGCGAAGGCAAAGCGCTGGCCTGACGTACAGAAACCGCATGAGGCAGGGGGAGAGGATGAGAAGGCGAATATCTTCAAAGTCCAATACTTACCCGGAATCTCCTTTTGTAGATGCGCAGCGAGCGAAGCTCGCTAGGCATAAGCGTGAAGGTGGGTGCGCAGTACCCGGGGAGGCCTGACTGTTTGCCAACATGGCTATCCTCGTCGAGAGGCGAAGAGAAGAATGGTCAGGAGTCAGCAGAGGCCATAGTAGCGTCAACGACCGGACGCGAAGGGTCGAATCTAGAAGAATGGCAAGTCGGCCGGATCTTCATGAGTACCAATGAACACAGACACGGTGCAGTCACCCGAGTAAGGGGACGAGACCGACATGCGCGGAAGATAGGGACGGAATCCCGAGAGCAAACGCATGGGTGGAGGGCTCGATGACGGGAACGGAAAAGGCGAACCCCGAAACGACAGAGTTGATCGAGCGTCTGGTCGAACGCAGTAACATGCTCGAAGCCTATGCGCGGGTAGTGGGGAACAGAGGAGCGGCAGGAGTCGACAAGATGACTGTCGAAGATCTGAAGCCCTGGCTCCAGGCGCACTGGCTCGAAGTCAAAGAGAGTCTGCTGGCAGGAACGTACCGGCCCGAGGTGGTGCGAGGAGTCGAGATTCCGAAGCCGAATGGCGGGGAAAGGCAACTTGGCATACCTACGGTCGTGGATCGTCTCATCCAGCAGGCACTTCATCAGATTCTGAGCCCGATATTCGAGCCCGAGTTTTCACCGAACAGCTATGGCTTTCGACCCGGACGGGGAGCGCACGATGCGATCCGAAAGGCGAAGGAGTACCAGCTCGCGGGGAAGCGGTGGGTTGTAGATATCGATTTGGCAAAGTTTTTCGATGAAGTGAATCATGATCTCTTGATGGCGAGGATCGCGAAGAAGGTGAGGGACAAGAAAGTCCTGAGACTGATCCGGCGGTACCTGCAAGCGGGGATTATGAAGGACGGCGTGGTGTGGGAAAGGGACAAGAGAACGCCGCAGGGTGGGCCACTGTCGCCGCTATTATCCAACATCATGCTTGACGCGATGGACAAGGAACTGGAGAAACGCGGACTGTCATTCTGTCGCTACGCCGATGATTGCAATATCTACGTGGCGAGCCAGCGGGCAGGGGAACGAGTGATGGCGTCGATCTCGCGGTTCATCGAGGGCAGACTCAAGCTAAAAGTGAACCGGGAGAAAAGCGCGGTGGCTCGGCCGTGGGAGCGTAAGTTCCTCGGCTATTCCTTCACCAATGAACGGCAGACGAGGATTCGGGTGGCAGAGGCATCGGTCGGCCGATTCAAGGACAAGGCCAAAGCCCTCTTTCGGGAGGGATGAGGCACAAATCTCGGTCGATTCGTCAATGACACCCTGAATCCTCTTATTCGCGGATGGATTCAGTACTATTCCCTTGCGGAGACGAAGCGATTTGCGGAAGAGCTGGACGGGTGGCTGCGCAGGAAATTGCGTTGCATCCTCTGGCGGCAATGGAAACGGCCGTGGACGTGGAGGAAGCGGCTTATGGAGCACGGCGTGCCGGAAGAATCGGCGGTGCGCTCCGCCTTCAACCAACGTAGTCCCTGGTGGAATTCCGGTGCCCAGCACATGAGTTTCGCGTTCCCCAAGAAATACTTTGACAGCGTGGGACTCGCTTCGATGATCGATCTGCTATGTTTGAGTAGGTAGTATTCTGGGAACCGCCGTATACGGAACCGTACGTATGGTGGTGTGAGAGGACGGGGGCGCAAGCCCCCCTCCTACTCGATTCTGCGCTGTCTTCATCCTCGCCGTTATTTCTATGGACATCTCTCCCAATCCTACAGAAACTGTCCACAATGAAGTACGACCTCATATCCGTCCGTTCAACCCGCACGCCTTACAAGGTCTCTCGCCCCGTTGACATCTACGCCGCATTGAGGCGTTATACGCAGGTCTACGAAGGCGACCCCTACAATCAATTTCCTCTCAGTCAACGGTAAGCGGTTTATAAAACCATGTTGCCAGAAGTCTCCGCACGCACGACATTCAGCGCCGGAGGAAACTGATGGAACAGCAGAACAAACGCGATCGATGGGAAAGCATTATTCGGGGTTGGCCTGAAAGCGGACTGAGCCAGAGAGAGTATCGATCGCCTCATCGACGCGATAGAGAAGCTCGAGGCCTGTCTCGTCGAGGGTAAAAACCCGGTCCCTGGCCCTATTTCACAGATGTCGTGAAATGTGGCCTTAGCAGGCAGAGCGCTATTGGCAAGAGGCTTTTGGCGATACGAGCCCGATAGTGCGCGTCCTATCTACTCGCTGAAGAAATAAGGATCATCAAGCCGAGGATAATCGCCTGCGCGGGACGCTTCGCCTACGACCAGGTCACTGCTCTCTATGTGAACCCAAGTCTTAGCCTCCCTCCCGCGAGGGGCATCTATTTCGTGCATTACTCGAGACGTTATCAATTATCCGTAACCATCGATGATAAGGTATCTCGGTCGGAATCCTGTAGACTCACCGTCTCGATAGCGCGAAGCTCGGCAATGCCTTCGATGCCATCAGAAAAGCGGAGGAAGAGCCGATAGCATCCCGCTGTTTTTGCCTCGACGGCCTGAATATTGCCATCATCGTCAAATAAGATTTTCATCATCGATAAATATCTTCTTTATCGATGATAAATATCTTTCTCATCATCGATGAAAATCTTTTTTATCGACGTCAAATTTCTTTAAAATGGAGATTTTCCCTTCCTGCCACGGCCCTGGGCCTGCGTTACTCTTTCGGGAACTTCATGTCCTTCTCGATCTCGGTATAGGCCAGGAGCGATTTGTCCCTGCCCGAGGCGAGGAGGGCGTTCATGTTCGCAAGGGGAAGGTTCCTGGCTTCGGTGCCTTGGAGCGCATTGGGCGCCTGCGACAGCTGGTCGTAGAGCTTAGTCGCGTGGGCGAGGGCGGTCATCGCCTCGTTGCGGCGCCTAGCGTCGCCCGAGCGCGAGGCCGAGCGGTAGAGGGCTACGCCGAGGTTGTTCTCCGCGTGCATGTAGAGACTCAGGATCTCGGCCTGCGAGGGGCTCTCCTGCGGTGTGGGCTCGCCGACCTCGGCGAGGAGCTTTCCCATCGCGGCGGTCGTCTTGCGGAAGTAGGCCTCGGAGGCGAAGAGATCGTTCCTGGCGTAGAGGGCCGAGCCGAAGGCGTAGTTGAGGTAGGGGCTCGCGGAGCCCGCGTCGAGCGCGGCGTAGAACCGCTCGAGCGAGTCGGCATAACGTCCCTGGCGGTAGAGGATGTCACCGCGTCGGTAATTCGTGTCGGGCGTGGAGTAGCCGTTCGCGTCGGCGCGCTCGTAAAGGGCGAGAGCGGCCGGGAGGTCATCGCGCTGCCAGAAGGCAACGTCGGCGAGGCCCGCGTAGGCTTCGCCGAAGCGGCCGCTCTTGGGAACTCGCCTGAGCTCGAGGGCTTTCTCGTACTCCGAGGCGGCGGTCGCGTAATCGCGCTCGGCGCCGACCCACTCCTTCTCTTTTACGAGGAAGCGACCGCGCCAGATCAGGCTGTCGATGTACATGCCGGCCTTCCTGCCGCCTAGGCCGGGAAGGGCCGCGAAGGCGCCGATCGAATTGTCGAGGGCTTTGCGTTCCTCGGCGGGCGAGAGGATGCGCGCGTAGTAGCGGGCGAGATGATAGTGCGCCTCGGGGACCGAAGGGTCCTTCTTGACGGCCGTAGTGAGGATGCTCCTGACGTCGTCGAGCCTGTCCTTGTCGAGGAGATAGCCGCCTAGTTCGGCGAGGACGGGAGCGCTAAGGACTTGCTTCGTCGGATCGGCGAGGAAGTGGTCCTTGAGAGGTAGGACTTCCTTTTCCTTGTCGACGCGGATGAAGTAGAGGAGCATGCGCTCGAGATAGGCGTCCTGGTAGCCGTAATGCTCGAGGAGGGTTGCATAGGTCCTTCGCGCCTCCTCGTACTTGGAAGCGTCTTCCTCGCCCCAGTCGAGGTAAACGTCTCCGAGAAGGAGCAGTCCGTCGGGGTTGAAGTAGTCCCAGGACAGGAGGCCGGTCTTGCCGCGGGCGTCCTCGCCTTTGAGCTTCTTGGGCGCCCCTTTCAGAACGTCGACCGCCTCCTCGTACTTGAGCTGGTCCTTCTCGAGGCGGGCCCAGGCGAGAATGCCTTTCGTCGCCTTGGGGTGCACGTCGACGAGGAATGCGTATTTGCGTTCGGCGAGGATGTACTGACGCTTCGCCGCGTAGGCTTCCGCATAGCGATAGTACCAGTCGATGAACTCGCGCATTTTGGTCGCCTTGGCGAAATCGGCCTCGGCCTCGGAATAACGGTCCTCGGCTATCCGCTGATAGCCGGCCCTGTAGAGGGAATCGGAAGCTAGGGGCACGTAGACGTATCGCCAGCCGAGGTAGCCGATCGCGCAGGCGGCCGCCAGGATGAGGAATCCTATCTTTACGACGGGAAGGAAAATGTGGACGAAGGCGTAGGACAAGGTCCCTTTTTCGGCTTCGAGAGACTCTCCCGTGCGTTTCTCGTAGCCATTTGGTATAGGGATGCGACGCTTGTGGATACGGCCGGCTATGACGGCCACCTCTTCCGCGGCAAGACCGTCGACGAGGGCCCAGACGAGCTTCGACTGCTGAGCCTCGCTGCCTTTGCCGTTGGCGAGTACGTCCTCGACTGCGATCCTCAGGTTGAGGGGGAAGGCGAGGAGGGAGTCCTGGAGTCGGTCGACCTGGCCTTCGGTCAGGGAGACCTGTTTGAATTTATCTTCTGCCTCTCGGGCCGCGGGGATCGGTCGCGAGGGGGCGGGGCGGGGCGGGGATGCCTTGCCTTCCGAGACGCCGAAGGAGCCGAAGTCGCCCCAGTCCTGGTCGAGCTTGAAGGTGTCGGCTACCGGTGCTTCCTCGCTCAGCGAAGCGATCTCCGTATCGAGATCCTGGCCTGGGCCCCGGCCGACGCCGGAACCCGCGCCCGGCTCCTCGAAGCTGAAGGTCTCGAAGGCATCGCCAAAGTCGGAGGCGCCGGCGCCTGATTCGGTAACGCCTGATTCGGCGCCGCCGGATACGGCGCCGCTAGGGGCGGACTCGTCCTCGCTCGGCATCTCGAAGCCGGCATCCAGATCGGGAATCGAGAAATCGTCTTCGCGCGGTGCGGCCGGTGCAGCTGGCTTTGTTTCGGGCGCGCTCTCTTCTTCGGCGAGATTGAAATCGGGTATCGAGAAGGGCTCGTCCTCTGGGGCTGGGTTTTCCTCGGGCGCGCTTTCTGTTTCCCCGGCTAGAGCGGCAGGGGTAGTCTCTTCTTCAAGCTCTGGTAAGGCGAAATCGAGACCCTCGTCCGCAGCCGCCTCCGCGGTTTCAACAGTCGTTTCGGCGGGAGCCTCGCTTTCGGTCTCTTCGAGCGGCTCGAGTTCGGGACCAGGCGCCTTTTCTTCGGTCTCTTCCACGGTCGGGCCGAGGAGGGCTTCGAGCTCGTCGTCGAGCGAGGAGGGAGAAGTCTCGGAGTCTTCGCCTTCAAGGGGAAGGCCGTCGAGAAGGGCCGCGAAATCGGGGGGAGCTCCCTCGGATTCCTCGAGGGCCGAGGGCTTGGTCGGAGCGGCTTCAGGAGCCTCGGGCTCGCCTTCTTCCGGGGCCTGCGCAACGGCGGCCCCTTCGGGGGGAGTTATCTTTTCGGGCTTCTCGCCCCAGCGCTCGAGAACCTCGGCCTCATGGGACAGAGCTCCGAGATCGCGCTTGAATCGTTCAATGTCCTGAAGCCGCGGCATGGTTTCCTTGGCTTATATTAACGGACAATTTCTCTCTTTGTGTAGCGAATACGCTTCAAGCCGAGGGGGAGAATCGGCCGATACTATGGGGGTGACCTCGAAAAGCTTCCTCGTAGCGGTCCTTGCTTTAGGCGTGACGGCCTTTGCCTTCTGTGCGGAGGGCGCTACGACTGTAGTCCAGCCTAAGGTTGCGGGGCGCGTCATCGAATCCCTGCCTCTTCATCTCATCCTCGCGAGCATGAAGAAGGCCGAGCCTCCCCGCGTAGCCGGAAGTGAACTTGTCCTCTCCGTTTCCGGTCCCTATCGCTCAGTGGCCGCGGCATTCGCCCATGAGGACTTCGCCATCCTTCATCCCTATGAGCGCAACAGGCAGGGAGTCTTCGTCTTGGCATATCCCGTACCACTGAAATGGAGTGGAAATATCGAGTACCGCGTCGTCATCGATGGCGTCTGGAGCGTCGATCCCATGGCGGCGGAGACTCAGCTGGACCATGATTCTGGCGTTGAGCTCTCGGTCGCCCGCGTGCCGTACCTGAGCGACCTCCACCTCGGCCTCCATAAGATCCTGAGCGAAGACGGGAAGACGGCTCGCTTCATCTTCCGGGGCGGCAAGGGCGAGTCCGTCACCGTCTGCGGGGACTTCGACAACTGGGATCCCTTTATACTCGAGATGACAGAAACCTCGCCGGGCGTTTACGAGCTCGAGATGCCCCTTTCGCCGGGCACGCACTACTACAACTTCATCTATCGCGGCGAGGCTCTGACCGATCCCCTCAATCCCGATAAGGCTGCAAGGCGGGAGTGCGGGGAAGTCTCGGTGCTGACCGTGCCCGCCGCCGATTGAATAGTTAGCGGCAGATGCTGCAGGCCTTGAGTGCGACTAACGCGTTTTCGGCGGTTTTCTTCCTGAGCTCGGCTATGGACTCGCGCGAGGCATAGGCCGCGTGGTCGGTCAGAACGACGCCGGGGAAGGAGCGGAGGGCCGAGCCATTGGGCAAGGGTTCGGCGGTGAAGACGTCGAGGCCCGCGCCGCCGAGCGTCCCCGAGGCCAAGGCGTGAACGAGAGCCTCCTCGTCGACGACCGCGCCGCGCGAGATATTGATGAGCACGGCGTCGCTCTTCATAAGGCCGAGCTCCCTCGCACCGACGATGCCGCGCGTTTCGGGCTTCAACGGAAGATGCACCGAAACCCAATCCGATGTTGTAAAGACTTCGTCAAATGCTGCAGGCCTCAAGGTCGTGCCGAGCGCGGCTGCGGCCGCGCCTAGGCTTTCGTCCAGGCGAGGAGCGCTTATACTGGGACTCCAGACGAGGATTTCGCGGAAGCCGAGGCCGATGGAGGCGTGGGCGAAAGCCCTGCCGGTGCCGCCGAAGCCGAGTATGCCCAACGTCGATCCCGAGACGCGCCTGCCTGTAGCCTTGACGTTCCAGAGCCCCGAGCGCACGGCCGCGTCTCTCCTGGGTATCGAACGCGCGCAGGAGAGGAGGAGACCGAGGGCGTGCTCGGCGACCTCTCGGTCACAGTAGCCGGGCACGTTGGCTACCACGATGCCTCGGCGGCCGGCCGCTTCAACGTCGATGTTGTCGAGGCCGACACCGTAGCGCGAGATAACGCGGCAGCGCTCGAGGCTTTCAATGGCCGCTGCGTCGACGCTGGCCATGTTTACAAGGAGGGCATCGGCCTCGCGGCCGGCGGCGGCGACGTCGGCCGAGCTGCGGCATTTGGCGACGACGAGTCTGACGCCTGCACCCTCGAGAACTTCGCGCTCGATATCGGAGTCACCGAAACGGTCGTCGGTGATTACCGCTACGGCTTCGACCTGCCGTTCTTTCATGCTTGCTTGGTAAGCAGCCCGTCGATGAAGTTGTAGCTCGAGGAGAGGGCCTCGAAGACAGCCTGCGTGTCCTTCATGCTCGTCGATATGCTCTCGAGCGAACCTAGACCGTCGGTGAGCGCCTGGGTCTCTTCCTTAATCGAGCCGGATATCCGAGTCAGTATCTGTCCCGCCCCGCCTATGTCGCTGGCGTTTTTGTGGAAATGCTCGAGGTCCTCCGAAAAGGAGGAGCGGAAGAGTTCGAGGAGAGACGAGAATTCCCTCATGGCCGTGTCTATCTGCGATATCGATTTCGCGAACTCACCGATCGTCGACTCGATTTGGCCGGCGAAATCGCCCGTCTGGCCGGCCAGCGTGCGGACTTCGTTGGCGATTATCCTGAATCCCTTGCCCACGTTGCCTGCGCGCGCCGCCTCGATGGACGCGTTGATGGCGAGCACATTCGTCCTCTCGGAGACGTCCCTGATCGAGAGGGCGACGCCCCCGATGCTGTCGGCCTTGGCGTGCAGCGCTTCGAAGAGCGCGGCTATCGACTTCGCCTCGGCGCGCGTTTTCTCGACCTCGTCCATGCGCTTGGATACCGACTCGTTCATGCGGCCGTTGACTTCGAGGATGCCCGTCATGGCCGCGTCTATGCGCTCGGCGTTGTCAGCCGTGCTCTGGCTCGTCGCCCTGATCTCTTCGAACGCCGCGACGACCGAGCTCAGTGAATCGTGGACCCCAGCGATCGAAGCGTCGAGTATTTTGAGGGTGCTATCGGTCACTGCCGAGAGGACAACCGATTTATTATAGCCCACCGTGAAGTGATTCAGCGCATCTCGGTAGTTGTCGAAAACCTGCTCGTCGCTGTCGTTCATGTCAGTCTCCGTATAGTTGGTCGACGAGGTCGATGCCGCATCGCAGCCTCGAGAGCCAGTCGAGGAAGTCGCCGACCGCCTTGTTCCTGTATATGCCCCCATGTTGGGGTGCTATCATCGAAGGGCCGAGCCGCTTGACGTTTTCGGACCAGCGCTTGGCGACAGCGTTGCCCGCGATGTAGCGCGTGTGAAAGCCCTCGATGTAGGGCAGGGAGGCGGGGAAATCGTCTATAAAGAGCGTTTCTTTCCCGTCGGGGAAAACAGCGGCCCCGACATCGCCCGAGAAGAGGATCTTCGAGCGCTCGTCGAATACGGACCAGGCGCCGGGGGAGTGCATGAAGTGCGTCGGTACGAAGCGCAGTCTCGCACCTGAGTCAAGCTCGAGCGCCTTGCCTGTCAGGTCCTCGATCGCCGATACGCGCGAAGGGTCGACTATGCCGAAGTGGGGAAGGAAGCGCGTCCACAGCGACGATATCCAGACCTTCGCTTTCGTGACGCCGAGCCAGAGAGCGATGCCTGAGGAAACGTCCGGGTCTTGGTGCGAGAAGAATATCCCCTCTATCCGATCGAGCGAAATATAGCGGCTGACACCCGCCACTACTCTCGAAAAGAGATGCACCCCGCCCGGGTCGAGGAGCCAGCCTTTGTTTTTTTCGATGATGAGGTATTGCATCGTTTGGACGACGCCTTTGCGATAGTCCTCGTCGGTGCCGAGCCAGATGAACTTATGGTCGCCGTCGTCGAAGAGGACCTGACCATCTATTAGCCTTCCCAAACTGCTTCCCTCCTTTATAGTTAGTATCGGTTTTCACCAAGTGTAACTTGGGTTGACTTTGGTCGGATAGTCACTAAATTCGTTTTTCTCTATCTCTGTGCTTGACCTGATGGCTGTACCGATGTAGCTTAACGAGCATTACCCAAAGTCAGCATTTTTTTTGCTAGTTCGCCTGGGGCGGCCGTACCATGGAAGGTTCGGCATTCGACTGATGGAGGGTTATCATGCGGCGCGAAAAAGACCAAAGCGGAGTCTGGGGGATCGTAGACCTAGTCCAGGCACTGACTGCGGCGCTCGATGCGAAATCGAGTTACACCCGTGGCCATTCGGACCGCGTCGCAGAGCTTTCCTGGTCCATCGCCCATGAGCTGGGATTCGGCGACCGCGAAGCCGAGTCCGTGCGCATAGCAGGCCATCTCCACGATATCGGCAAGATCGGCATCCTCGACAGTATCATCAGTAAGCCGGGGCCGCTCACGGCCGAGGAATTCGCGGCGATTAAGCGCCACCCAGTGATTGGCGCCTCCCTCGTCGATCAAGTGGCCCCTCTGCGCGACTACGTGCCCTCGGTACGGGGCCATCACGAGCGATGGGACGGCCAAGGTTATCCCGACGGCCTGGAAGGCGAGGATATTCCCCTCGAAGCGCGCATTATCTGCATTGCCGACTCATTCGACGCCATGACGAGCGCCCGCTCCTACAAAGAGCAGCGCGACGCCGAGTCGGCTGTTGATGAGATACGCCGCTGCTCAGGTACGCAATTCGATCCCCGCCTCGTCGATGCTTTCGAGCGACTCTTCTTCGCCGGCGAGCTGCCCCTCATGCTCAGGATCGAGGGGCTCGTGAGCGCGGACCCCGAGCTGCTCTTCCGCGCCGAGGCGTCGCAGTAGGATTATGAATGCGTCGCAGTAGCTTAAGCGTTCGCGAGCCTCCTTGCCCCCTCTCTAGCGCTTAGGCTAGGATAGCCTCTATGAAAGGCGTCATCATCGCGGCCGGCTACGGCACGCGCTTTCTGCCCGTCACTAAGACCGTTCCCAAAGAGCTCCTCCCCGTCGGGACGAAGCCCGCGATCGCCTACATCGTCGACGAGTTCCTCGCCTCAGGCATCGAGGAGATAGTCATCGTCTCTTCGCGACGCAAGAAGGCGCTCGAGGACTACTTCGACCGAGAGGTCGAGCTCGAGGAGGTCTTCCGCCGCGAGGGGAGGGCCGACAAGCTCGCGCTCGTAGGGGCGAGCAAGGCGAAAATCGCCTTCGTTCGCCAGACGGAAATGCGCGGCACTGGCCACGCCCTGCTGCAGGTGAAGGGTTTCCTAGGGGGCGAGCCTTGCGTAGTCGCCTACCCCGACGACCTCCATATCGGGATTCCCCCCCTCTCGCGGCAGCTTATGGATGTCTACGAAACGACGGGCTCTTCCGTACTCGCCACGATCTTCGAGCCCGGGGACGTGTCGCGCTACGGCGTCGTCGGCCCGGCTCGCGATGGGATCACTGTCGCCTCCTTCGTCGAGAAGCCGGCCAGGGGCACGGAGCCGAGCCACGAGGTATCGATCGGCCGCTATCTCTACACGAGCGAGTTCTTCGACTACATCGAAGAAGGTTGGGCGAAACATACGGGGGGCGAGTACTTTCACACCTACGCCCTCGACAAGCTCATCGCGGCCGGCAAAGTGGCCTTCGTCCGCGCTTCCGGCCAGCGGCTCGATACGGGAGACCCCGCGGGCTACTTCGAGGCCATACTCGAGAACGCCGCGGCAGACCCGCGCTTAAGGCCCGTCCTCGAACGTTTCGTCCACGAGAAACTTGGCCGTGAAGTTCCTACCTTGCGCGACTAAACGAAGCTTCTCTATACTCTGCCTATGCAGTATCGTCATTTTCCGCTCATCGATGGTCTCGACGTGTCGGCCTTAGGCCTCGGTTGCATGCGGCTTCCCACTATCGGTGGAGACGATGCCGCCATAGACGAGGCAGCCTTCGACGCCATGCTCGCCGCCGCGGAGGAATCGGGCGTCAACTATCTCGACACCGCCTACGTCTACCACAAAGAGGCGAGCGAAAAGGCCCTCGGCGCCGCCCTGGAGCGCTCGGGCAAGCGGGACCGCTTCTACCTCGCGACCAAGAGCCCCGTATGGATGGCGAGTTCATCCTCCGACTGGGACAAGTTCCTCGACGAGCAGCTTAAGCGCCTGAAGACGGACCACATAGATTTTTACCTCCTGCACGCCTTGAGCCACGAGCGCTGGGCCAAGATCAAGGAACTGGGTGCCCTGCCTGCCTTCGAGCGGGCCAAGGCGGCGGGCAAGATCCGCCATATCGGTTTCTCCTTCCACGATTCCCTCGACGCGTTTAAAGAAATCATCGATGGCTACGACCTTTGGGAATTTTGCCAGGTCCAGTACAACTACATCGACCGCGAGTTCCAGGCGGGCGATAAAGGCCTCGAGTACGCCGCGAAGCGCGAGATCGGCGTGATCGTCATGGAGCCCCTGCGCGGCGGCGCCCTCGCCTCGCCGCCACCTCAAGTCAGGGAAGCTTTTGGCAAGTATCCGACCCCGCGCCTGCCCTACGAGTGGGCTCTGCGCCACGTGCTCGACAGGCAGGAGGTTTCCCTCGTCCTCTCCGGAATGGGTTCGGTGAACCAGATCTGGGAGAACGCCGCCATCGCGTCCTCGGCGCGCGCGAATACGATTACCGCGCCCGAACGAAAAGTCCTCGAAGAGGCTCGCTCCATCTACATGGCGCGAACGCGCGTCGGCTGCACGACCTGCGGTTACTGCCAGCCCTGCCCTGCCGGCGTGGCCATCCCCGAAGTCTTCAGCATGTACAACCAAGCAGCTATGTTCGACACGAGGAAGAGCACTGGGAGCTGGTATAAGCAGGGGCTCGTCAGGGAGGGCAAGTCCGCCGCCTCCTGTGTCCAATGCGGGGAGTGCCTTCCTAAATGCCCGCAAAAAATAGCGATACCCGATAGGCTAAAAGAGGCTCACGCGTATTTGACTTCGGAATAAAAAGGGCGGCGCGATGAGCGATCCTCTCGTATCGACTATAGAGTTCGAAGTGCATGGCTACGACTGCGGCTATGGCGGCGCCCTGCGGCCCTTTGCTCTCGTCAATTTCCTCCAGGAGTCCGCGGGCATCAACGCGACGGTCTTGGGCATCGGCATGGATGACCTGCACGGCAGGGGCCAGACCTGGATGCTCTCGCGGCTAGAGCTGCGCGTGGACGCCCTACCTTGCGACGGGGATCGCGTCATAGTGCGCACCTGGCCAGCGGGAGCGAAGAAGCTCTTTGCGATGCGAGCACTCGACATGCGCAGGCCGGACGGTTCGAGCCTGGTGCGGGCGGTCTACGCCTACCTCGTCGTCGACGTCGAGGCGCGCCGGCCTCTCCGCCCCGACCATGTTTTCGGCGGCCAGATGCCCTGTTCGCCCGAGGGCTTCCCAATACCGGATTACTCCTTCGATATCCCGGAGGCAGAGACTCCTGCTGTTTCGTTCATCCAACGCGTCCGAGGCAGGCACATCGACTACAACGGCCACGCGAACAACGCACACCTCATCAATTGGCTCGCCGACGCGGCCATGCCCGAAGGCCAGCGTCGCGAGCTTTCCTCTCTGCGCATCGAGTTCGCGGCCGAGGCCCTCGAGGGGGACGAGCTCTACGCGACCTGCGGACGCGCGAAGAACTCGTTTATAGGCTCGGCCTTCGGGGCGGACCTTTTCTCCACTGAACTGAAGCGCGGCGACGCGAAAGTGGCCGCCGCGCTAGTCGGACTCAAATAGAAAACTAAAGCTCTCCAGGCATTAGCCGAGCGCCACGCGTGCCGCGGCCAGGGCCGATGCGTAGTCGGGTTCCTGGGCTATCTCAGAAACCTGTTCGGCGTAGACGACCTTGTTCGCGGCGTCGAGCACAACGACCGCGCGAGACAGAAGCCCGGCCAAGGGGCCGTCCTGCATTTCGACCCCGTAGGCCTTTCCGAAGGCGCGGTCTCGCAGCTCTGAAAGCGGCACTACCGTGTCGACGCCCTCGGCTTTGCAGAAACGGGCCTGGGCGAAGGGCAGGTCGCGGCTGATATTGAGGACGATCGCGCCGCCAAGCTTCTTGATCTCCTCGTTGAATCTTTTGGCGGACAGTGCGCAGGTCGAAGTGTCGAGGCTCGGAACGATGTTGAGGATCTTTACTTTACCGTCGAAGTCTTTAAGCGCCACATCCGAAAGGTCGCCTTTCGTAAGCTTGAAGTCGGGAGCCTTCGATCCAGCCTTCGGAAGATCGCCCACAGTGTGAATCGGGTTGCCTTTAAAAGTAATCGCAGCCATTTTAAGCCTCCATTTATTCGCAGATGTGGGTCGAATACCCCGCAACTTGCTGCGGTCTTGTTGATATATTGAAAATACTATATTAACTGGCGGAAGTAAATGTTAAGGCCCTTTCCCTTTCACATCCCGAAGGGGAATAGATTGCCCTGCTTGTCCTGTAGGCGGTCCTTGACCTTGCTCACGATAGCCTCGAGGTCCTCGCTCTGGGCCACGAAGTCGAGCTTGTCCCCGGGTACGACGAGGACGGGAGCGAGGTCGAATCCCTCGATCCAAGCGTCGTAGAGTTTGTTGAGGCCTGCGAGGTAGTCGTCGGGTATGGAGGACTCGAAACCGCGGCCGCGCATAGCGATGCGCGATTTCAGAGTGTCCACCGAGGCGCGGATGTATATGACGAGGTCGGGGGCAGGGAGGAGCTCGGCCATGGTGCGGTACAGGCTCGAGTAAGTCTCCCAATCCCGGTCGCTCATGGTGCCTTGCTCGTGGAGGTTGCGTGCGAAGACCTCGGCGTCCTCGTAGAGCGATCGATCCTGGACCACCGAGTGCGGATCGTGCATGAGGTCGCTATGGGAGCGCAGTCGGTAGCTTAAGAAGAAAAGCTGGGACTGGAAGGCCCAAGCTTTCATGTCCCTGTAGAAGTCCTCGAGGTAGGGATTCTCGGCCACGGGCTCGTAGTAGGGACGGAAGCCCAAGCGCTCCGAAAGGAGCTTAACGAGCGAGGATTTGCCTGCGCCTATGTTGCCTGCGAGGACCAAGTACTTCTTCATACGCCCAATTGTGATCTGAAGACGGAAAGCGGGGCAAGAGTCCCCGCCCTCATCG
>Ga0326728_10015816_pt1 | contig 15572 bp, 10 predicted proteins | sample MB3enrmetagenome_FD_207602 | JGI IMG/M metagenome (GOLD analysis project Ga0326728, IMG submission 207602) | Lab enriched peat soil microbial communities from McLean, Ithaca, NY, United States - MB31MN | ecosystem: Environmental > Terrestrial > Soil > Wetlands > Peat | place: USA: New York...
CGGCCGCCTCGTGGGCAGCCTCCGCCAGCGCTCCCGGGCTCAGCTCCCCTGCCTGCCGCAGCACCATTTCGGCTCGTAGAGCTCGCATGGGTGTGGGCGCGACCGCTCCTAGCGCCAGGCGGACATCGAGCGTCTTCCCGTTGACGATGCTGATGGACGCGCCTACACCGACCACAGCGCAATCCATCGCCCGGCGTGGGCTGTGCTTCAGGTAGGTGCTGCCGCGGCGGGCGATCGGCCGCGGGATTCGGAAGCCGAGCAGGATGTCGCACGGCCCGAGCAGCGTTCGGCCTGGCCCGAGGAAGAATTGATCGAGCGGCACCAAGGTCGTGCCACCTGGCCCGGCTATCTCCGCTAGCGCGTCCAGCACGAGGAGGGCGGGCGCGGTGTCGGCGGAAGGCGCAGCATGGCAGATGTTGCCCCCGAGCGTCGCCCGGTTGCGGACCTGGACCGATGCCAGGCTTGCGGCCGCCAGCGCCAGCCCACGGCCCTCCTCTGCCAGCAGCGGCGACGTTTCAACCTCGCGCACGGTCGTCAGCGCGCCCACCTCAATGAAGGCCTGGGCGCCGTGTTGCACGTGGCGCACGCCGCGCAGCTCGCTCAGCCGGCCGATGTCCACCACGAATCGCGGGCTGGCCTTCTTTGCTTGCATCTCGAGGATCAGGTCCGTGCCGCCTGCCAGCAACCGCGATTCGGGCCCGTGTTCGGCAAGAAACTCCAGCGCTTCTGCCAATGTGGCTGGGCGCACATATTCGAACGGCATCGTTGCTCCTTTACTCCACGCGCCGCATAGTGTATGGGCGGCCCAGCGCCGCAGGCGCCGCGCCGTGGCTCGCGCGGGAGCGCACGAACAGAGCTACCAGGGTCAGGACGTAGGGCAGCATCAGCAGGAACTCGTAAGGCAAGGTTTTGGCCCCCAGCCCTACCTGGCTAAGGGCCTGGATGTTGTACTGGATAGCATCGGCCAGCCCAAAAAAGAGCGCACCGCCCAGCGCCCACCACGGCCGCCAGCTCGCAAAGATCACCAGAGCGATCGCGATCCAGCCACGGCCTGCCGTAATGTTCTCGGTGAACATGTTGAGCTGCGCCACGGTCAGGACCGCGCCGCCGAGGCCGGCCAGAGCAGAGCCCATCAGCAGAGCCTGGTAGCGCACACGCGTCACGCTGACGCCGGACGTATCGGCAGCGGCCGGGTTTTCACCGGTGGCCCTGATCTTCAATCCCCAGGTGGTGCGGAATAGCAGCACCCACACCAGCAGGGTAAGCAGCACCGTCAAGTACACCGTGGGCTGCTGGTCGAAAAGCACGGGACCCAGCACGGGGATATGGCTCAACCCCGGAATGGGCGCGAAGGCCATGCCGGGGCCCTGGGCAGCTATCGAGTTGAAGGTCTGGCGGTACAGATAGTTGGCAACCCCCTGCCCGAACAGCACCAGAGTGATGCCGCAGATTACCTGGTCGGCCTTCAACGTGATGCTAAGCCAGCCCATGATCAAGCCCATAGCGATCCCCGCCACGGTGCCTGCCGCGAGGCCGATCCACGGGCTCCAGACGCCCAGTTGGGCCATCATGGCGTAATAGGCCACCATGAAGCCGGCCACTGCGCCCATGGACATCACGCCTTCCAACCCGAGGTTAAGGACGCCGGCGCGTTCGGTGATGATCTCCCCGAGGACGGCCAACGCGACGGGCGTGGCCAGCCGGATGGCCGAGGTGAGCAGCGCGACGATAAATGCCGTGCTGAGAAGCAATGACCAGTTCATCAGTCCCGCCCCCTATGCACAGCCGCGTCCGTGGCCAGGACGGAGAGCACTACAACAGCCTGGATGGCGCTTGCCAGGGATGCCGGCAGCTGCGACACGACGCTCATGGCCTGGGCGCCGACGGTGAGGGCGGCAAAGAAGATGGCCGCCACCATCACGCCCACCGGATGCATCCGGCCGAGAAGGGCGATCAGTACGCCGTCGAACCCGTACCCGTTGGAGATGTCACCTTTGAGACGGAACCCGTCTCCGCTGACTGCCAGGATGCCGGCCAGGCCCGCCAGCGCGCCGCTGAAAGTGATAGCGAACAAGATCATGCGGTCGACGTTCACGCCGGCATAGCGCACCACGCTGGCGCGGGAGCCGACGGCACGCAGCCAGAAGCCCAGCGGCGTCCGCCAGAGCAGCAGATAGATAATCGGCACGAACAAGAAGGCAATGAGCACGCCGAGGTGAATGCGGCTGCCGAAAAGCAGCGGCAAGCGGTCGGCATTGACGAGCTGGGCGCTTTGGGGCAGGAATCCCTGCGGGTCTTGCAAAGGCCCACGCGCCATATACTGCACGAGCAGGATGGCGATGTAGTTCAGCATCAAGGTCGAAATGATCTCATTGATGCCGCGCCGGGTTTTCAGGATCCCCGGGATGAATGCCCACACGGCGCCTCCGGCCGCACCCAGGACCATCATGATCGGGATCATGAAGTAGCCGGGCACGCCGGGCAAGAGCAGCGCCGTCGCACCGGCGGCAAGGGCGCCCATGTAATACTGCCCCTCCGCCCCGATGTTCCAGACACGGGCGCGGAAGGCTGCGGTCAGCCCGAGCGCGATCAACAGGTACGGCGACGCTTGCAAAATCGTTTCTGTGAGTTGGCGTCCCCCTCCGAAAGCGCCCAGGAACATGGTCTGGTAGATCACCAGGGGATCGTCGCCCGCCAGCACGATCATGATCGCGCCGATCAGCAGCCCGATGAATGTGCCCAGCAGCGGTGTGCCCAGGGCAATCAGGAGGTGGCGCGTGCGTTCCCTCGCCGCCGGAGCAACGGCGGGCAGGCTGGCAGCCGTGGTCATAGCGCCTCCTGTGGAACTCGATCCTCTCGGAGGTGCCCCTGCTGCCGGCTTTGCCCGGCCATCAGCAGGCCGATTTCGTTGACGTCGGCTTCGCCCGCATCCACCAGGCCCACGATCTTACCCTCATAGATTACGGCAATTCGGTCGCTGAGCGAGAGGATTTCGTCAAGCTCTGTCGAGATCAATAGGATAGCGACCCCTCCGTCGCGTTGCTCGATCAGCTTGCGATGCACGTATTCGATGGCGCTGACATCCAGGCCGCGCGTCGGCTGCGCCGCCAAGAGCACGCGGGGGGCCCGTGCCAACTCGCGCGCCAGGACTACCTTCTGGGCGTTTCCGCCAGACAGGTTGCCACACAGCGTGTCGACGGAGGGCGTGCGGACGTCAAAGGCCGTGACGAGTTCGCGAGCGGCCTGGCGCACGTTGTCCCACTGCAGCCAGCCGTGTTGGGTGAACGGCGGGCTGCCAAGGCGTTGGAGCATCAAATTCTCGGCGACTGTGAAGTCGCCCAGCATGCCCATGCGGTATCGATCGGAAGGGATGTGGGCCAAGCCGCAACAACCAGTCTGGCGCGGCGACGTGTTGGTCGTGTCCTGCCCGCCGATCACGATGCTGCCGCCGGTGGTGACGCGCAGGCCCGCGATCGTTTCCTCCAGTTCACGCTGTCCGTTGCCATCCACCCCCGCGATGCCCAGGATCTCGCCAGAACGGACTTCCAGGCTGATGCCGCGCAAGGCAGGCAGGCCACGATCGCTGTCTGCCTGCACATTATGGAGCGCAAGGCGCGTCTCGCCGGGATGGGCGGGTGTTTTGGTGACCGACAGCACGACTTCGCGCCCGACCATCATACAAGCCAGTGCCTGCTTGTCAGTCTCTCGCGCGGCCACCGTGCCGACCACTTTGCCGTCGCGCAGCACGGTGATGCGATCACTGGCAGCCAGCACCTCGCCGAGCTTATGTGAGATAAAGACGACGGACTTGCCTTCCCTGGCCAGCCGCGAGATGATGGCAAGAAGCTCGTCGGCCTCCTGCGGCGTAAGGACCGATGTCGGCTCGTCCAATATCAGGACCTCGGCGCCGCGATACAACGCCTTCAGGATCTCTACTCTTTGTTGTTCCCCGACCGACAGCGTCCAGATGGGGCTATCCGGCCGCACCGCCAGCCCGTACTTTTGTGAAAGTGCGTCCAAGCGTTTGTGCAGGTCCCGGCTGTTCTCGTTGAACGGCTCGCGCGGCGAGGGCTGGCCGAGCACGATATTCTCTGCGACGGTGAATGGCTGGACCAGCATGAAGTGCTGATGGACCATGCCCAGGCCCAGCGCGATGGCCGCATGCGGCGATGCGATCGACACGCGCCGGTCGCGCAGCCAGATTTCGCCGGAGTCCGGGGCGTACATGCCGTACAGGATATTCATGAGGGTTGTCTTGCCCGCACCGTTCTCGCCCAGCAACGCATGCACCTCGCCCGGGAGCAGGTCAAAGTCTATTCCGGCATTGGCGACCACACCGGGGAAGCGCTTCACGATCCCACGCATTTGAAGAACGGGCATGCCTGCCTGGCTCACTACGATTTTTCTCCTTCACGCTATTGCTGAACGGCACCAAACGGTTGATCAGCAATCCGGACGGGTACGCCTGGTCCTCGAGATGGTCGCGGCCGGCGACCATCTCGAGGACGGTGTTCATTGAACCGGTCTACCTGAACAGAGTTACTTCGGCGCCTGCGGCACGTAGGGCACCGTCAACTTGCCCGAACTGATATCCTGCAACGCCTGGTTCACCGCGGCCAGAGCGGCAGCCGGGATCTTGCTCTTCAGGGCGGGGTTGTACGTGATCTGGAGCACATTGTCCTTGACGCCGTAGGAATACCACGGGTTGTCGAACGTGCCCGCGTTGGTGTCGGCGATCATCTTGTTGAAAAGCGGAACCAGGTTCCATTGGATGCTGGCCAGCACGGTAGTGGACCCACCGGGCGCCATGGACATGTCGCCGACATAGCCGGTGACGTAGCCACCTGATTGCTCGGCTTCCTTGATCGCGCCCAGGGCAGGTCCCTCGCCGCATTCCATCCAATAGTCGACGCCCGTATTGGCTTGTGCCTGAGCAGCCGCTTGGGCTTTCGAAACATCGTTCCAGTCGCCAACGGCGGTCGAGATCATGGTGGCGTTCGGGTTCACCGATTTGGCGCCGGCCAGGAAAGCCTCACCCATCGAATGGCAGACAGGGATATCGAAGCCATAGAGCGCACCGAGCTTGCCGGATTTGGACATCTCGCCGGCGAGCACACCTGCCGGATAAGCGGCGACGTAGAACGGCTGGTCATAGTCGGCGACGTTCTTGCCGGTCTTCTGGATGCCGCCGGCCCAGGCGTAATTGATCTTGGGGTAGTCTTGAGCGACCTTGAACGTTGCGTCGCCGTAATCGAAACTGTGGGCCACAATCATGCCGAAGCCCTGGTCAGAATACTGCCGCAGGACGCGCTCGACGTCAGGATCGGCGACGTTCTCGGCGTAGGCTGTCTTGATGCCTCGCGCCTTGAGAACCTGCAATGCCTCGTAGGCGGCTGCATTCCAGGAGTAGTCCTGCCAGGGGCCGTCCAGGATGACGGCGATGCTGCCGGTGGTTTGGGTGAGTGCTGCCGATGCCGGCCCGGCGAGTACCCATGCGGACGTGGGTTCGGCGGTAGGGCCGGCAGTGGCGGCAGCCGCGGCCACTGGGGCCGCTGTCGGGGCCTCGGTTGCTGCGGGGGCTTCGGTGGCTGCCGCTGGAGCCTCGGTGGCGGCTGCCGGCGCGGCCGTGGCAGCGGGGGCCGCGGCTGCGGGAGCCTCGGTGGGCGCCGGAGCGGCGGTCGGCGCGGCCGGGGCCGCACAGGCGCCGGCCACAACTGCGAAGACGAGCATGGCGGTCAGCAAGATGATGGTACGAGAACGCATGGTAACTCCTCCTTGTTTTGACAGGATGCTTGCAGTGCGAAGCGAAAGGGATGTTGCGCCATGAGTGCGCACGTTCTGCCTCTCTGTGGCAAACGGTCGCCACACACAGAGGCGCCGAGTCTGGGAATGCCTTACCGACCCTCAGGTGGTTTGGGCTGCACCTCCTCTCCTTTACAGTTTGCCGAGCGCCCGCAACACCCGCTCGGGTGTTATCGGCAGATCGTCGATCCACGCGCCGGTGGCATCGTGGATCGCGGCGGCGATTGCTCCCGGGGTCGGGAGCATGGTCATCTCGCCGATCCCTTTGGCCCCGTACGGGCCCTCAGGGTCCCGCTCCTCTACGATCACAGAATCGATGCGCTCCGGGATGTCGAGAATCGTCGGAACGAGGAAGGTTGCCAGGGTCGTTGCCTTGGGGACACCCCCTTGGAGGACGTACTCCTCCAAAAGGCTGTAGCCCTGGCCCATCACGAAACCGCCCTCGATTTGACCTTCCACGTTGGTGAGGTTGATGGTTTGGCCGGCGTCGTGGGCTGCCACGACGCCCAGGACGCGCACCTCGCCGGTCTCGACATCGACTTCGACGGTGACGATCTGGCAGCCGTAGCCGTACGCGAAGTTGGCTCGCTCCGAACGTCCGGTCAGTGGGTCCATCGCGCAGGTCGATGGGGCATGGTAGACTACTTTGGCGACCACGGGCAGCGCGTCGGCAGGCGGATGTGGCCCCAACGCGGCGAGCCGGCGCGCGGCCTCTGCGGCAGCCCGGAGCACAGCATTGCCTGTCACAAAGGTTTGCCTGGACGCCGAGCTGCTGCCCGAGTCGGGCACGAGGTCGGTATCGCTGGCCCAGAGCTCGATGGCGGCGAGCGGCAGCTCGAGCTTGCTCGCCGCCAGCTGAGCCATGATGGTCGAGGAGCCCTGGCCGACATCCACGGCGCCGATCTTGACGACAGCGTGATCTGGGTAGGCTTCGACGACAGCGCCCGACGCATCCTCCAGGCCGAGATTGTAGCCCACATTTTTGCAGCCGCAGGCGGTCCCAACGCCGTATCGCTTGCTGTCACCTGCCCGCCCGGAACCGGGCCCTGGCGCGCGGCGAGGAGCGAAGCCATGCTCCCCTATCGCAGCCTGAGAAGAGCTTGCCAGGCGCGGGGCGAAGGGAGGCCAGGGGGATAGGCTTTGCGCCGCGTCCAGTGCTTTGATGGCGCCGACCCCGCCGCTGAGCACCTGGCCGGTCAGCATGATCGAGCCGGCGCGATAGAGATTCCGGCGTCGTAGCTCAACGGGTTCCATCTCCAGGGCCGCGGCCAGCTTGCTCATCTCCATCTCGACAGCAAAGTTTGGCTGGTTCGAGCCGAAGCCGCGCATGGCCGCGGTGGCCGGCGAATTGGTGTAGACCGCCGTGGCGTCCACATTGACGTTCGGCACCTCGTACGAGCCGGTGGCGACGGTGACAGCGGTGTTCACCACGGCCAGGGTTGTGGAGGCGTACGCGCCTGCGTTTGCCAAAAAGCTGATCTCCATGGCCGTTAGCCGGCCGTCGCGGGTCGCGCCGGTGCGATAGTGCATCTCGAAAGGATGGCGCTTGGTGGTCGCCGTCAAGGATTCCGAACGAGAATGGACTATTTTGACCGGCCGGCCCGACTTGAGGGCCAGCAAAGCCAGCACGATCTGCACCGAGATGTCCTCCCGACCTCCGAAGGCCCCGCCTGTGGCCGTGACGATCTCGCGAATCTGGGCGACAGGCAGCCCGAGCGCATGGGCAACCTGGCGCCGATCCTCGTCGGGCCACTGGGTGGCCACCCAGATCGTGACCCTGCCATCCTCGCCGACGCTGGCTAACCCCGCTTCAGGCTGGAGATAGGCATGATCGACGAAAGGTGTGGTGTAGTGGCCCTCCAGGACTATGTCGGCTGCAGCGAAGCCCGCTGCGAGGTCGCCGTGGCGCACCCGGGCCGTGTGCAGCACGTTATCCGTGCGCTCCTCGTGGACCAGCGGAGCTCCGGGCTGCAGCGCGGCCTGCATGTCGCACACTGCGGGAAGCAACTCGTAGTCGACCTTGATCCTGGCCAGGGCCTCGTCGGCCAGCTCCGGAGTCTCGGCCGCCACCGCCGCCACGGCATCTCCCACGTAGCGCACAGCCCCGCCGGTCCGCGCCAGAGCCGGCTGATCGGGAGTCACCAGACCGTAAGTCGAAGGCCCCGAGATGTCGTCACCGCTCACGGCGACCGCGACCCCGGGCAGCCCGCGGGCTGCCGTCAGGTCGATGCGCCGGACCCGGGCATGCGGATGCGGGGAGCGCAGGATGCGCCCGAAGATCATGCCCGGCACCGCCAGGTCGCCCGGATACAGCGCCTGCCCCAGGACCTTGGTGCGCGCGTCCAGGCGCACCACGCGCCCTCCGATGACCTGGGAGCCGATCCCCTCAGCTGCCTGAGAGGCAAGAGGTTGCAAGGCGCAGGGAGTGAGGTCTATGCTCTGTCTCCCATTCCCTATGGCCCTCACAGGCCCTCCCGCATCCTGGCTGCCGCCAGCTCAACGGCGGCAATGATCTTCATATAACCGGTGCAGCGGCACAGGTTGCCGGCCAGAGCGGCGCGGATGGCATCCCTGTCCGGTTGCGGATTGGCGTCCAGCAGCGCCTTTGCCGCCAACAGCATGCCTGGCGTGCAATACCCGCATTGCACAGCTCCGGCCTCGACGAAGGCCTGCTGTATGGGATGCAGGCTGCCGTCCGGCCGGCAAAGCCCTTCGACGGTCACCAGAGTCGCGCCATCGGCCTGAACGGCCAGGACGAGGCAAGACTTGATGGCCTGACCGTTCAGAAGCACGGTGCAGGCGCCACAGTCGCCCTCGCTACAACCGTCTTTGGTCCCTGTCAGACCCAGATCGTTGCGCAGCAGCTCCAGAAGTGTGGTGGTACCCTTGACCGTGCAGACGCGCGGTTGGTCGTTGACGGTGACACAAATCGAATGCTCGCTCATCAGTTCAACTCGTGGTTCGGGTGCGGGGCGGTCGCTCTTTCACAAGCTTCGACCAGGGCGCGCCGGGCCAGTTCGACCGCAACGACGCGCCGGTAAGCGGCGCTGGCGCGCACATCATCGATCGGGCAGATCGTCTCCTGCACACGGGCGGCGGCTGCCGCAAAAGAGAGGGGATCGGCTGACATGCCTTCAAGATAGGCTTCGGCCGGAGCGCAGCGCACCACCGTCGGCGCCACCGCCCCCATCGCCAGCCGGCTCGTCACGATACTGGCACCAGAGATCTGGATCAGGGCGGCCACGTTGGCCACCGAGATGGCCATCGCACGGCGCCGGCCCAGCTTTAGGAAGCGCGAGCCGGTGCCGGGCGCCTGCGGGCGGAAGCGGATGGTTGTGAGCGCTTCCCCAGGGCGCAGGATTGTCTTGCCAGGGCCGAGCAGGAAGCCGTTGAGTGGCACGTGGCGCTCGCCGGCCGCGCTGGCGAGCACGAGCTCTGCATCCAGGGCCAGCAGCGCCGGCACGGCATCAGCTGCTGGCGAGGCCGTGCAGATATTGCCGCCCACGGTTGCACGCCCGCGGATCAGCGGGTCGGCGATCAGGGCTGCCGCTTCAGACAGCGCCGTCGCCTGCTCTCTGAGGAGCGCCGAGGCGGCCAGCTCGCCATGCGTCGTGAGCGTGCCGATCTCGATCCAGCCCTGTGCCAGCCGGCAGAAACACAGTTCGCGGATGCTCGAGATGTCGATGACATCCTTCGGCTGCCATTTGCCCGCCCGGACGAAGGGTATGAAATCGGTCCCACCGGCCACCAGGCGCGCATCGGGCCTTTCTGCCAGCAGCCCCAGAAGCTGTGGCACGTCTCGCGCGACCACAAGATCAAAAGAGTGCATTCCGGCCTTCTCTAATCAGCGTGACCAAGACTTGGAGAGTCGTTGTGGGAGGTCCAGCGCCACACGCGGGCGGCAAGCCTGTGGCCAAACCGGGCCTCGGTACGCGCCATCAGCTGCTGGGCCAGCTGGTTGTGCCGCGCGATCACCCTCGGCAGGTCGAGGCCGGCTATCTCGCCGCGCTCCACAGCTATCCGGCCATGGATCATCAGGAAGCTGACAGCCCCCGGGTTACAGAAGACCAGCGCGGCCGCAGGATCGTGCACAGAGCCGGCGTAACCCAACTGCCGCATGTCAAAGCCGGCGAGGTCGGCAGCCATGCCGGGCCGCAAGGCTCCGATGTCGCTCCTTTGCAGCACCCGCGCCCCGCCGAGCGTGGCCAGCTCCAGGGCCTGGCTGGCTGTCATAGCCTTCGCGCCATGTTTGACGCGTTGCAAGAGCATGGCCATCCTGGCCTCCGCCAGCAAGTGCGACGAATCGTTGCTGGCGCTCCCATCGACACCCAGCCCCACGGGCACGCCCTCGCCAAGCATCTCGCATACGGGGGCAATGCCCGATCCCAGCCGCATATTTGAGCTTGGGCAGTGCGCGACGCCGGTACCGGTCCGGGCAAGCAAGCCAATCTCGTCCGGATTTATGTGAACGGCATGCGCGTACCACACGTCTGGGCCGGTCCAGCCCAGGTCCTGTGCTAGCTGCACGGGGCGCCGGCCATAGCGCTCGAGACAGAAGCTTTCTTCGTCTTTCGTCTCACACAGGTGGGTATGCAGCCCTACCCGGTAGTGGCGGGCCATGACGGCGCTCTCCTGCATCAGCCGATCGCTGACGGAGAAGGGCGAGCAGGGAGCCAGCTCGATGCGCAGCATCGCCCCGGGCTGCGGATCGTGGTAATTCTCTACGAGGCGCTGGCAGTCGGCAAGGATTGAATCTTCGTCTTCAACGGTATCGTCCGGCGGCAGCCCGCCCAACGACTGGCCCACCGAAAAGCTCCCGCGGCTCAGGTGAAAGCGGATCCCCGCGGCCCGCGCCGCCCGGATCTCGGTATCGAAGCTCGTGTCGTTCACGCTCAGGTAGAAGTGGTCCTGAGCCGTGGTGCACCCTGAGAGCATCAGCTCGGCCAGACCGACCAGACAACTGTAATAGAGCATCTCATCGGTCAGGCTGCCCATGAAAAGGTACAGGTCCTTCAACCAGGAAAACAGCTCGGCGTCTTGCACACTCGGCACCACGCGCAGCAGCGTCTGGAACAGGTGGTGGTGCGTGTTGACGAGGCCGGGCAGCACCACGTGGCCGCTGGCGTCGATCACCGTGTCGGCGAAAGGTGGAGGCTCGGCGGCATCGCCGACCTTTGAGATGAGATGGTCAGCCACAAGAACCCAGCCACCATCGAGGACCGGCCGTGCTCGATCCATGGTGAGGAGGCAAGCACAGTTCTTGATGAGGGTCGTAGCCCCTGGTTCGTTCATGAGTCCTGTTCCTTTGCAGCCACCAGCGCGCGATAAAGCCTTTCTGGCGAGATCGGCAATTCTCGCACGCGGGCGCCTGTTGCATCGAAGATCGCATTGGCGATCGCGGGCGCCGGGGGCATCAGCGGAACCTCGCCGACCCCTTTGGCGCCGAAAGGCCCGGTGGGATCCGCTCGCTCAACCAGCGCGGTCACGACACAGGGGACATCCAGCGCCGTAGGGACCTTATAGTCAAGGAACGAGTCGTTGACCACCCTGCCTTCCCTCAGCGCCAGCTCCTCGTACAGCCCGAAGCCGATACCCTGTGCCGCGCCTCCCTGCACCTGGCCCTCCACGCAGGTCGGGTTGACGGCGCGGCCCACGTCATGGGCCGCGGTGAGGTTCATGACCTGAACCAGGCCAGTTTCGCGATCCACCTCCACCTCGGCGACGTGCGTGCCGAAGATGAAAGTGCCGACCGGCGCTTCACCATAACCCTCGCCTACGGGTTCGGCGAAGGGCGGCATGGCGAGCCACGAACCGTAGCCGATCAGCGGGCTCTGGGCGCCTCCCGCGACCATCGCGGCGAGCCTCGCCAGAGGTATGACTTCGCCCCCGCCGGCACACGAATAGCAGCCGCCCTCGCTGACGACTTCCTCGCTTTGGCAGCGAAGCGACCTGGCTGCCAGCCTGATGATCTGCGACTGCACATCCTCCGCCGCCATGCGCACCGCGTTGCCTGTGTCATAGATCGTCCGGCTGGCGATCGAGCCGAGGTCCCAGGGCGCGCCGTCTGAGTCGAGAGCAGCCGTGTGGACTCGTTCTGCCGGCAGTCCCAGCACTTCGGCGGCGATCTGGCACAGCCCGGTGTGAGTGCCGGTCCCGATGTCGACGGTCGCTGACAGGACGCTGACGCTGGCATCTTCGTTCACGCGCACGGCGGCAGAGGCACCCAACAGGCCTGTGGTGTGGATCAAGTTGGCAATGCCGATGCCACGGCCCGGCGCCAGCCTCCCCTTCTTTTCCCAGTAGCCGCTGGTTGCCAGCGCTGCCTCCATGGTCTGGCGGATATTCACGCCGCGCAGGGGCTGGGTCGACAGGATCGGTTCTCCCTCGCGGCACAGGTTCTGCAAGCGAAAGACGGCTGGGTCGATCCCGAGCGCATCCGCGATGGTGTCCATGTGGGATTCGCTCGCAAACGAGAATTCGGCCATGCCATAGCCACGCATGCAGCCGAAGTGCCCGTTGTTGGTGTAGACGACGCGCGCCTGGGCCCGCGCATTCGGGATGTGGTAGGGTCCCTGCGCCAGCTTGACGAGGTGCATCGCCGTGCCGACCACATGGTCGGCGTAGGCGCCGGCGTCTGCCAGTGCCTCCACTTCGCGCGCCACAAGGAATCCGTCACGGGTCACACCACTCTTGATCCTGAAGCTGTACGGCGCCCGTGGGCGGGTGGTAGCCAGGTCTTCTTTGCTCGTCAGCATGATCTTGACCGGGCGGCGGGCCGCACGCGCCAGCAGGACGCAGATCGGCTCCAGATGCGTCTTCAGCTTGCCGCCGAAGCCTCCACCCAAGGTGAGCGGCACAACCTTTAGTGAGGTCATCGGGACGTCTAACGCTGCCGCCAGCTCGCCGTGGCAGATGCTGACCTGTTGCGTGCTGGTCCACACCGTGAGCCGGCCGGTCGGATCGAATCCCGCCGCGCAAGCGTGCGGCTCCAGGTAGGCCTGGTGCACCAGCTGGGTGCGGTAGTTCTCTTCGAAGATACGATCCGCGCCTGCGAAGGCTGCGTCGACGTCGCCCTGCTCCAATTTCGTCAGCATGCAGACGTTGCCGTATTTGACGGAGGGGTAATGCGCCACATAGCGGTCGATGTCGGGATGCAATTGAGGTGATCCCGGCCGGAGCGCCTTGATGGGGTCGAAGATTGGTGGCAGGTCCTCGTACTCAACCGTGATCAGGTTCAACGCGGTAGCTGCGGTACCCTCATCCTCGGCAGCCACCGCGGCCACCGGCTGTCCCACATACAGCACCCGATCGGTGGCGAAGATCAGCTGGTCCTCCAGATACAGGCCATAACGCCGGCGGGGCGCATCGGCGGCCGTGATCACAGCTGCTACGCCCGGCAAGGACCGTGCTCGCGTGAGATCAATGCTGAGGATGCGCGCGTGCGGCCGGTCGCTATAAAGGATCTTGCCGCACAGCATACGCGGCAAGATGACATCCGCGCCGTAGATGGCCTGTCCAGTGGCTTTGGCCCAGCCATCGATGCGCGGCAAACGCCGGCCAACGCTCCTGGATGAGCCTGCCTTAGCCTCGATCCGGGCTGTCAGGGCGATCTTGCCCTGCGGATCCGGGTGGAAACCGGAGGTTATCATGCCGGGCCGCCTCTTGAATTGAAAGGAGACCCGGAGCGCGCGCTCCACGCGCCGGCGGGGGCATGGGATCTCGGCCCAGCACCTTCTGCGCCGCGCCGGGAGGCCACGCCGATCACACCAGGGGCGCCTACCTGAGGGCCAGCCAACCGCGAGCGAAGGCTGGGGCCGGCACCCCGTTCACCGCGCTCTATACCTTCGGTGCCTGCCACCGCCAGGATCGCTTCCACGATCTTCTGATAACCCGTGCAGCGACACAGGTTGCCGGCCAGGGCATGGCGGACTTGTTCTGCTGTAGGATGCGGATTCTCGGCCAGCAAGGCGTAAGCCGCGAGGAGCATGCCGGGGGTGCAATAGCCACACTGGATCGCCCCGAGCCTGACAAAGGCGGCCTGCAGCGGCTCCAGGGCTCCTGAACCGGACAGCCCTTCAATGGTGTGAATTGCCAGGCCCTCGGCCGACGCGGCCAGCACCAGGCACGAATTGACCGGCTTTCCGTCGAGAAGAACGGTGCAGGCGCCACAATCCCCCGTGCCGCAGCCTTTTTTCGTGCCCCTGAGATCCAGCCCTTCGCGCAGCGTATCGACCAGCAACTCATCCGGCTCGACCTCGAGCTCGTGTAGCTTGCCGTTGACTTCCAGCGCAATCCGCTGGCGCATATTCCTCCTCCATCCGCCAGCGCCACGCCCGGCCGTGAGCTAGGCGCTGAGGCCAACAGGGACAGGCCCGCCTATTTCCTGCCGGCTAATCCCAGTCCCGCGCCCTCTATGCCCTGCCCTCATAGGGATATGCCCGGCGCCAGACCAGCCTGTTGCTGCCGAGGTCGTAACGCCTCTCCGCGCGTGCCAGCAACTGCGCCGCCAGCTTGTTCTGGCGTTTGATCAGGGCGAGCAAATCTACCCCGGTCAGCCGGCCGCCTTCTACCCTGATCTTACCGTTGATGATAGATAGATCGACAGGTCCGGCATCGCACAGAACCAGGGCCGCGAGCGGGTCAAAGAGGCCGCCGGCGAAAGACAACCGGCGCGTGTCGTACCCGATCAGGTCTGCCGCTTTGCCGGGCTCGAGGCTGCCGATGTCGTCGCGGCGCAGCACGCTGGCGCCGCCCAGGGTGGCCAGCTCGAGCGCCTGGGTGGCCGATAAGGCATCGGCGCCGTAAAAGGCACGCTGCATCAAGAGCGCATGCCGGACCTCTTGCAGCAAATTCGAAGAGTTGTTGGTAGCGCCGCCATCCACGCCGAGCCCGATTTTGGCGCCCCCGGCGCGCAGCAGCGGCACGATCGGACAACAACGCGCTGCGGTGAACATGTTCGACGTGGGGCAGCTACAGATGCCGGTATGCGTGCGTGTGATGATCGACTCTTCAGTTGAGCTGAGGCAGGTTGCATGGGCGTACCAGACGTCGGGCCCGACCCAGCCCCATTCTTCCGCCAATTCCACCGAGCGGCGGCCGAAGGTGGCGATCATATAAGCCACCTCGTCTGGAGCCTCGGCCATGTGCGCATGATTGCCTACCCCGTAACGGCGTGCCAGCTCGATACTCTCACGCCACAAGCGGGGCGCGACTGAAAAGGGTGAGCAGGGCGCGTTGTCGACGCGCACCATAGCTCGGGGGCTCGGGTCATGCCATGTTTTGATGAGGCTTTCCGTGCTGGCCAGGATGTCGTCTTCTTTTTCGACCAGGTGATCCGGTGGCAGCGCGCCGTCTTTTTGGCCGAGCGAGAAGCTACCGCGGGCCAGGTGAAACCGGATGCCCATCTCGCGCGCCGCAGCGATCTCGGTCTCGAAGCGCATGTCGTTGACCTTGAGATAGCTGTGGTCGACTGCCGTGGTGCACCCTGAAAGCAGGAGCTCGGCGATGGCGACCTGGCTTGCGACATACAGGTCCTCATCCCTTACCTCGCTCATCAGAAGATAGATGTCGTGCAGCCAGCGGAACAGCGATACGTCTTGCAGGCTGGGCACATTTCGCAACTGGCTTTGAAAGAAGTGATGGTGGAGATTTACCAGACCGGGGAGCACGATATAGCCGCTCAGATCCAACCGTCGGTCGGCGGTGGCCGGCGTCTCGCCGAAAGTGCCGACGGCTTCGACGGCGCCGTCAACGAGCGAGACCCACGCGTC
>Ga0326728_10015818_pt1 | contig 15570 bp, 11 predicted proteins | sample MB3enrmetagenome_FD_207602 | JGI IMG/M metagenome (GOLD analysis project Ga0326728, IMG submission 207602) | Lab enriched peat soil microbial communities from McLean, Ithaca, NY, United States - MB31MN | ecosystem: Environmental > Terrestrial > Soil > Wetlands > Peat | place: USA: New York...
CGTCCTGGGCTTCCCAGAACAGGTGCTGTTCGTCCTGGACCCATTCAAAGTAGGAAACCGTCACGCCGCCGGCGTTGCAAAGGATGTCCGGAATGATGAAAACGCCTTTGGCTTCCAGGATTCGATCCGCTTCGGGGGTCAACGGGCCGTTGGCCGCCTCTCCGACGATCTTCGTGTGGAGGCTGGCGGCGTTATCTTTGTGGACGGCATTCTCGAGGGCGGCAGGAATCAGGATGTCGCATTCCAAGGAGAGCAATTGCTCCGGAGTTACCGACTCTGATGCCGGGAACCCAACCACCGAGCCGGTCTTTTCCTTGTGCAACATCAACTTCGGAATGTCCAGGCCACTCCGGTTGTATACGCAACCCTTCGAGTCGCTGACTGCGATCACGGAAGCGTGATTACTGTCCAATAACTGCGCCGCGATTGAACCCGCATTGCCGAACCCTTGGACAACAACCTTCGCCCCTTTCATGGGAATTCCCAGGTGTTCGCACGCCGACTCGAGGGTATTGAAAACGCCGCGCCCAGTGGCCTCGTTGCGGCCCAGCGAGCCTCCCAGGGCGATCGGTTTGCCCGTGACCACGCCCGGGATCGGATAACCTTTGGTCATGCTGTAGGTATCCATGATCCAAGCCATGATCTGAGAGTTGGTATAGACGTCCGGCGCAGGGATGTCCTGGGCCGGCCCGATCAGGGGAAGAATCGCACTGGCGTATCGGCGAGTGAGTCGCTCGATCTCAATTTGCGACATCTCCTTGGGATTGCAAGTCACGCCGCCTTTTCCGCCCCCAAATGGGATGTTCACGACAGCGCATTTCCACGTCATCCAGGTCGCGAGGGCTTTCACTTCGTCCAAAGTTACATTGGGATGATAGCGGATTCCGCCCTTGGCAGGCCCGCGTGACGTACTGTGTTGAACGCGATAGCCTTGAAAACAGCGAATCTTCCCGTTGTCCATGCGAACCGGCAGGACAACGGTTAATGCCCTTTCAGGATACTTGATCATACTTCTCACATCATTGTCGAGTTCGAGCGCCTCAGCCGCGAGGTCAAAGTTCTCCATCGCCGCCTCGTACGCGTTCTTCTCGACTACAGCCGTGATTGGCATATGAAAAGCCTCCTCTTCTTCACCTCATTTGAATTGACTGCCTGAAGGTCTAACACTAAACCCCCTCAGGGAAGATACTCCCATGGCACATAACGCGCAAGAGCCAAAGTGTCAGATGGCACTCCGGCACTTAGTTCTCGATTCTCAGTACATTTTGGCTGGTCACGACTCACCCTTCAGATGTCGTGATTTCCCTGGGATAGGAGGGTTTGAGCGGCAGATTTGGAGGACGCTCTGCCCAAACATCTCAGCTTTCGCGGGTCCGATCCCTTCCACGGCGAGCAGTTCCTCAAGAGTGGCTGGGCGTGCTTGGACAATCGCGCGTAATGTCCTATCGCCGAAGACGAAGAAGGCCGGACGTCCCAGCTTCTTCGCTTCCGCGAGCCGCCATGCCCGCAGTTGCTCTTCGAGTTCGGCGTCCTGTGGCGAAGGGGGAAGGGCAATCGTAGCGCCGGCCTTTAGGCCGGCATTCGCGGGTGGCGTTTTCCTCTTGGGGGATCTTTGCCGCTTTGGTTTGGCGGGCTCCCGCTCATCCGTCCTATCCGTCAGAAGAAGTTCCACTGGCGTGCGTTCATTCAGCTTGTAGCCTTCACGGGTCAGGGTCACTTTCCGGTAGAGTATGGTTTTGTCGGCCTCTTCAAATGTGGCGTCCTCAACCAGCACCAGCCCGGCTGCCGCCATCGCTCCCACAAGATCCTCGAAGTCATCTCTGGTCATGATCTCGGTTGGAAACAATAACTTGTGCAATCTTCCGATGGATTGAATCTTGGCATGGCGGATCGTTTCGACGAGTGCGTACACAGTTTGTTGCTCGGCCTTGGTAATGGGCCGGAAGCGCTGAGCGATGCATTGTTTGGGAGCGCAGAAATCGCACTGGCCACAGGGCCTCTTGCTGTCCGCGAAATCTCCGAAATGGCGCACCAGGGCCCGCATCCGGCATTGAGGTGTTTCTGCGTAGCGCCTCACGAGGGCAAGCTGGGCCTCTTTCTGTTCCAATTGAGTAATGTAGGATTGGCGCCAGTCCTTGCCGTCCTCGGATGCGTCTTCCATCGAGTCGATTGCAGCACCGCCATGAATCGCGAGCTTCTCGAGGGCTCTGTCGAAGAGTTCGGGATCCATGTCCAGCGCCTGGCGGAGAGCCTCTTTGGGCTGGGGCTCACGGCGGAGCTGCTGAGAGATGGCCTCCAGAGTTTCCACGGGGGGGTAATCGCGCTCGAAGAAATACTCGTGCATCCGCAGGTCGGCGTAGGAGTGCATGAGAATTGTCCGGCTAGGCTTGCCATCACGGCCGGCGCGTCCGATCTCCTGGTAATAGGCTTCGATGCTGGCCGGGAGCGCGGTGCGGATGATGGTGCGCACGTCGGGCTTGTCAATGCCCATGCCGAAAGCGATGGTGGCGACCACCACCTCGAGACTGCTGTCGACAAAGGCTTTCTGGACTCGCTCCCTCTTCTCGGATTCCAGCCCGGCGTGGTAGGCGGCAGCCGGGAATAGTTGTGAGAGATCACGGGCCAGTTGCTCAGCTTCTTTCCGTGTTGGCGCATAGACGATGGCCGGACGGCGCCCGGGGTCTTGCAGGAGTTCGCGAGTGAGCTGAGGACGGCCGGGTCGCGGTACCTCCACGACCTCGATAGCGAGATTCTCGCGGCGAAAGCCGCGGATGAATCGAGCCGGCTCGAGCAGGCGAAGCTGATCGACGATATCGTTCTGCACGATGGGTGTAGCCGTGGCGGTGAGGGCTATCACCGGCGCGGGACGCAGGGCCGGGAGGTGCTGGCCCAGCATGCGGTAATCAGGGCGGAAGTCGTGCCCCCATTGCGAAATGCAATGCGCCTCGTCAATGGCGACAAGGGAGGGCTTGCGCTTGGCGAGCATCTCCGCAAACCCTGGAACACGCAGCCGCTCCGGGGCTATGAACATGAATTGCAGCCCGCCGCTCAGGTAATCCCGGCAGGACTGGCGGGAAGTCATGCGGTCCAGTCCGGAATGCACGCGCGCCACTTTGAGACCGAGCTTGGCGAGTTTGGATGCCTGATCGTCCATGAGGGCGATCAACGGGCTGATCACCAGCGCCGTGCCGCCTCGCGCGAGGGCGGGAAGTTGGTAGCAGAGAGATTTCCCCGACCCCGTCGGCATGACCAGAAGCACGTCCTGACCTGCGATGGCGGCACGACAGACCGCTTCCTGGTTGGGGCGGAAGGAAGGGAAGCCGAAGGCCTTTTGCAGCAGCGGGGCGAGTGATTCGCCTTGCGTGTTGGGACTCTCATCCATCCTGGTGAATGGTAAATTGTAAATAGTGAATAGTAAATGGTGAATGGTGAATAGCGGATATCAAATGACGAATAAGAGTGGAATTGTGCGAATTGAGCAGAGCTGCAATATCATCTGGCAATTCGCCCTTCACCATTTACTATTCACTATTTACTATTGTCCTTACGGGACTTCGCTTAGGGCGAACGCTGGCGCAGGTTGGGAAACGGGCTTCGCAGCACCTTCAGGACTTGAGACAAGTCTCCAGGAGTTCTTTTCGCGCAACAAGCGGGAGACCAGTTGGGCGTGCATGGCGTGCCCGGCGCGTTCCGCAACCACGTGACCGATCAGGGGGCGGCCGAGCAGGGCAAAGTCGCCAATCAGGTCCAAAAGTTTGTGCCGGCAAAACTCGTCAGGAAAGCGCAACCCTTCAGGATTGACCACGCCTATGCGGTCAAGCACCACGGCGTTCTCCAGGGAGCCGCCGCGGATCAGGCCGTTCCTACGAAGCATCTCGAGTTCTTCCAGGAAGCCGAAAGTCCGGGCCGGGGCGATTTCAGCAGCGTAGTCGGACGAGCCGGTGGCGAATTCGATGGATTGTGCCCCGATCAACGGGTGAGGGAAAACAATGCGATAAGTGACGTGAAAGGTGTCCGCCGGGTAGACGACGATGCGCCTCGTTCCATCAATCACTTCCACGGGTCGCAGTATTTTGACAAAGCTTCTGTTCGCCCGCTGGCGGCGAATCCCCGCTTGGGTGATGAGTTCGACGAAGGGCCGCGCACTGCCGTCTAGTATGGGCAGTTCCAGGTTGTCAATCTCCACCAGAACGTTATCCACGTCCAATCCCGCCAGGGCGGAGAGAAGATGCTCTGTGGTGGAGATCAAGACGCCTTTCTTCATTAAGCTAGTGGCGTAGCTTACCCTGGCGACATTTCGGGATAGGGCTTCAATGGCGAACCCCTCGAGATCGGTACGCCGGAACAAAATGCCGGTGTTGCCGGGTGCAGGACAAAGACGCAGGTTGACCTTTACTCCCGTGTGGAGCCCGATCCCAGAGACGGAAACCGGTGTGGCGAGCGTGTGTTGGTTGGCCAAAGCATTCCTCGAGGATGTATTGTGAGCATTTTCTTAGCCATTTGCGTGGCCTTGTTTAAGCCTATTTGTATCAATATGTTAAGTCAAGGCTGTTCGTCGCCCCCGAACTTAAGGCGTGTCAATTGTGCAACACATCGTCAGATTTGTGTGCCTTCGGCGAACCTGCTAGCGTTCACCGACCAGGTTTGGGCAAGCCCTACCCATACCTGACGCTACGTATCGATCCTCTATCAGGCTGAATTCGGTAGCGGTACAGTTTGATGTAGAGGCGGTCTTACACCGCCAATTGGTCTGTCAGTTGACGGATAAACTCGCCGCTACAAAATCAATCTGTGCTACTACCTTGAATTGGAGGAGTCGCTCCCCTCTACGAGGATAAGGTAGAATAGCCAGCTACATCTAACTTTGGAGGAAAAACTTGGCCGATTCCCAGCACGGCAAGAAGCTGGTCTTGATTGATGCCATGTCGCTGGTTTTCCGAGCGTTCCACGCGCCCATGCAGATGGAGCTCCGGTCACCCGGCGGCATGCCCACCAAAGCGATTTACATATTCGTGAGAACGCTTCGGAAGATACTCAAAGACCACCGGCCCGATTTTGTGGGCGTGGCCTTTGACCTTGCTGCTCCCACCTTTCGGGACAAGCTGTTTGAGGAGTACAAGGCGAACCGTCCCCCTTTCCCGGAGGAACTGGCGCTCCAGCTTCCCTATGTGCGGCGATTTTGCCGAGCTCTTGGCCTGGCGCTGGTTGAGAAGGAAGGGTATGAGGCCGACGATGTGATGGGCACGCTGGCAGAGGGCGCCTCGGCGGAAGGGACGGATGTCTTTATTGTGTCCGGCGACGAGGACCTTTTCCAACTGGTGAAGGACCACGTCAAGGTTCTCAAGCCCTCGCGGGGGGCGAGCGACGGCGAAACCCTGTGCGATGTCGAAAAGGTAAAGGAAATATTGGGCGTCGAACCCTCCCAGGTAGTGGATTGGCTGGCGTTGACGGGGGATCCCAGTGACAACATCCCCGGTGCGCGACCCTTTCCCGGCCAAGAACCTCCTCCCACGCCGGGCGCCAAGAAGCGAAGCTATATCGGGCCGAAGGGCGCTACCGACCTCATTCGGAAATTCGGGACACTCGACAAGGCGCTGGAGAATTACGCGCAAGAGGAGAAGCAGAGCTACCGAGAGGCGTTGCGCGATTTCCACAAAGAGGCATTGCTGAGCCGCGAGTTGGCAACCATCCGCGCGGACGTTCCGTTGGGGGTCGGCTCGGCGGACCTCAAGCCTGTTCCGGCCGACCTTTCCGAACTGCGGGCGTTGTGCCAGGAGCTTGGGTTTACTTCACTCTTGCGCGAGTTCCTGGAAGAGGCGCCGGCTCCGGTGCAGGCAGCGGCGGAGGCCGAGGAACTGCGCACGCCGGAATCGGTGAGCCAATGGCTGCTAGCCCTGGAAGAGCGTGTTCCCGTTGCGATTGGGCTCGCGGTCGAGGGGGAGGAAAGTTTCTCCGGCCGGCTTGGAAGCCTTGGGCTTTCCGACGGCAGGCGGCTGGCAAGTGTTTCCGCGACGCCCAGCCTTCTTGGAGCCATGAAGCCTTTTCTCTGCGCGGCATCGCATGCCAAGGCAGTCCACAACTCGAAGCTCCTGGGCTTACTGCTGGGCAAGGGCGACATAGCGCTGGCGGGCGTCACGGACGACACTATGCTTTACTCCTACTTGCTCGACCCGCTGGCCTCGAGCCAGGCGCTCGAGGACGTCGTGCTCCGCAGGCAGGGCCGCAAGCTCTCTAGTTCGGTTGCTGACCGGGCAGACGCCACACGTGAGCTGGCGACGTTGTTTGTGCCTGAGATTGCGCGCGAAGAATTGAAACGGCTCTATGAGGAGATCGAGTTGCCGCTCACGGGAGTGCTGGCGGACCTCGAGGCGTTTGGTATCCGCCTCGACGCACAGGTTCTGGCCCACATGTCAGGCGAGTTCGATAAAGAGCTCACCGGCCTTACGCTCGAGATCTACGACCGCGCCGGCCAGCCATTCGACATCGACTCGCCCAAGCAACTCGGTGAGATTCTGTTTGAAAAACTGAAACTCCCAGGCGGCAAGAGACTGAAGAAGAGCGGCCAATATTCGACCGATGCATCCGTTCTGGAATCTCTGGCGGAGAAGCACGAATTGCCGCGGAAAATCATTGATTACCGGACCCGCACAAAGCTGAAGTCGACATACCTTGACGCGCTGCCCAAGTTCATTAACCCTGAGACGGGCCGACTCCATACCACGTTCAACCAGACCGTGGCGCGCACCGGACGCCTTTCTTCGTCCAACCCGAACTTGCAAAACATTCCCATTGGGGACGAATTCGGGCTGCGCATTCGCTCGGCATTCATTGCGGATCCCGGCTGCCGACTGATCTCCGCAGACTATTCGCAGGTCGAACTTCGGGTGCTCGCCCATCTGGCCGACGATCCGGTGCTGATTGAGGCATTCACACGCGGCGAGGACATTCACGCGCGCACGGCTCTTGAGATATTTGGAGTGCCTCCCGCGCTTCAGACCCACGAGCACCGCCGAATGGCGAAGGCGATCAATTACGGCGTGGTTTACGGACTCAGCTCCTTCGGCTTGGCTGGCCGCACGGGGACCAGCAAGACCGAGGCGCAGGAATACATCGACACCTATTTCCACCGCTACCGCAAGGTGAAGGAGTTGCTTGACCACCTGGTCGACGAAGCGCGAACTACCGGCCGCGTGCGCACCCTTTTCGGCCGTCTCCGCCCCATCCCCGAGATCAAGAGCCAGGATGCCCCCTCTCGCAACCGCGCCGAGCGCGAAGCCATGAACACTCCCGTGCAGGGGACCGCCGCGGACCTCATGAAGCTGGCCATGATCAAAGTCCACAGGCGCCTCGCGCGGGAGAAGATGCGGACCCGGATGGTGCTCACGGTCCATGACGAATTGGTGTTCGAGGCGCCGGAGGCCGAGCTCGATCTGGCCCGCGAGATTGTCCAGGCCGAAATGGAAAGCGCCTACTCGCTTAAGGTTCCCTTGCGGGTAGATATCGGCGTGGGCCAGAACTGGAAGGAGGCGAAATGAACAATCTTACTGGCACGCACCCGCAGCGCATTATCAACTGCGTGGCGCCGATACGAATTTGCGACAACGGGGGCTGGACGGACACCTGGTTTGCCAAGAGCGGAAAGATTTTCAATATTGGCGTCTATCCCTACGTGGAAGTCCAAGTGGAGGTATTCAGGAATGACGCTCCGGATCAGCAAATTGTGGTGTTCGCTGAGAACTATGGGCAACGTTTTGCGGTAACTGGCGCACCCTCCGGTTGGGACCAACATCCCCTCCTTCAGGCGGCCATTGCTCGAATGAAAGTCCCAGCGGATGTGGCTTTGAAAGTCACGATTTTTTCCGAAGCCCCGAGCGGAGCCTCCACCGGCACTTCGGCTGCCGTCGCGGTGGCCTTGGTGGGAGCGCTTGACCGCCTTACCCGGGGTCACCTGACGGCTCACGAGGTGGCCTACACGGCACAGGCCATTGAGACCGAAATGCTCAAGCTTCAGTGCGGCATCCAGGATCAATTGTGTTCTGCTTACGGCGGCATCAATTACATTGAAATGTTCGATTATCCGCGCGCCACTGTTTCCCAGATTCAAATTCCCAACTCAGCTTGGTGGGAACTCGAGCGGCGGCTGGTGTTGATCTACTTTGGGAAATCCCACAGCTCATCCGCGGTTCATGAAAAGGTCATCCGGGACCTCGAGGGCTCGGGGCCGGACTGCCGCAAGCTTCAGGACCTGCGCGCGACGGCCGAAAAAAGCCGGGATGCCGTCCACGCCGGCGATTTTGTGGCGCTCGGAGAGGCTATGGTCGAGAACACCGAGGCCCAGGAGCGGCTGCATCCTGACTTGGTGAGCCGCGATGCGCGGCGGGTGATCGAGGTGGCCAAGGAGCATGGCGCCCTGGGGTGGAAAGTGAATGGCGCAGGAGGCGATGGCGGCTCGCTCACCGTCCTCACGGGCACGCTCTCGCACGTGAAACGGGCTATGATCCGCGAAATTGAAACAGAGAATCCCATGTTCAAGAACATCCCGATTTATCTCAGCCGCTATGGGCTTCGGACTTGGGATAGGCAAGCGGACAGCTGAGAGCAGTAAGCAGAAGGCAGTAGGCAGTAAGCAGTGACTACCAACGTGTAAATGGTGAATAGTAAATAGTAAATTAAGAACAGGAGGGTTCTTTCGAACCGGCCATTTACCATTCATAATTAAGAATCCAGGATTCATCCAAGTTTGCCGCTAACGGCCTTCTGGTTAGTGCCAACTGCCTCCTGAACTGCAATCTGATGCAAGCATTAGCCGGAAGTGGTACACTGCACCTATCGAAACACGCGTTGCCTCCCGGAGTCAACGCGGGGTGCGGCGGGACGATAATCTCAAAACATACGAAAGGAGAGTGCTTATGTCGCTAGGAAAACGGTGTGGGGCGGAGTTCTTCGGCACGTTTTGGCTGGTGTTCGGGGGTTGCGGAAGCGCTGTTCTAGCCGCCGCTTTCCCTCAACTTGGCATTGGCTTTGCCGGCGTGGCGCTGGCCTTTGGTCTTACCCTGCTCACCATGGCGTACGCCATCGGTCACATTTCAGGCTGCCATATCAATCCGGCTGTTTCCGTCGGGCTATGGGCCGGCGGACGGTTTCCCGTTTCAGATCTGATTCCCTACGTCATCGCTCAGGTGCTGGGCGCGGTTGCCGCCTCCACCACGCTCTACTTTATTGCGAGTGGCAAAGCCGGTTTCGACCTGAGTGCCGGCTTCGCGGCCAACGGTTATGCCGACCACTCCCCGGGAGGGTACTCCCTCGGGGCATGCCTGCTGGCTGAGATTGTTCTCACCTTCTTCTTCCTGTTCGTCATTCTCGGCGCCACAGATCGTCGCGCGCCGGTGGGCTTCGCTGGGATACCGATCGGCCTCAGCCTCACCCTTATTCACCTGATCGGCATACCTGTGGACAACCTTTCGGTGAACCCTGCTCGCAGCACCGGGCCCGCGCTGTTCGTGCATGGGTGGGCGCTCCAGCAACTCTGGCTTTTCTGGGTCGCCCCGATTATCGGCGCCGCTCTGGCCGGGCTGGTCTATTCGTTGCTCTTCAAACAAGAATAGAATCCTGAGAATGGGCGCACGCAGAAAGCAGTAGGCAGTAAGCAGAAGGCAGGAAGCACTGCCTACTGCTTACTGCCTTTTTTCTGAGGGGGGTCGGAGGGTATGGAAGAGGCTATCGGATATCGCAAGTTGTTTGATTACGACTACTGGGCGAATTGCGAGACGCTGGCAAGTTTGAGAACGGTGCCCAGCGGCGCAGACAAGCCACGCAAGACCTTCAACCACGTCATCGGCGCGCAACGCATCTGGATGGCCCGGTTCGAGAATCCTGCTCCGCCTTCGGCGCAACCCTGGCCCGATCTGACGCTCGAAGAATGCGCGTCGGCTATCGAAGATTTGCGCCGGGGATGGAAAGACATCCTCGACCATCTCACTCCGGAAAAGCTGGCGGGCGAGCTCGCCTACAAGAATCTTAAAGGTATCGAGTACAGAACGCCGATTCAAGATGTTTTGATGCACCTCGTGCTGCACTCTGCCTATCACCGCGGGCAGGTCGCGGCAGCGGTGCGGGAAGCGGGCGGGAAAGCTGCGCCGACGGACTACGTAGTCTATCTCAGGGGCGCCACACGCTGATGGCCTAGACTGGTACACCATTCAGCGTTCAGCAGTCAGGTGGAATTCCACCTTTCTCGTACTTTCCGTTCTTCTTGAGGTATGCTGCCCGCGCTCAATCTGCGAGGCGAGGAAAGAAGGGCCCCGTTGCGGCAGGGCGGGGGAAGGCTCAACCAGCCCAGGGGCTAAGCAGGCGCACTCCGGTGGGCTCGAAATCGGCGGTGTTCCTGGTCATAACGTGAAGGCCATGCCGCAGCGCGGTGGCCGCGATGAGCCCATCAGTGGCGGGTACCGCCCGGCCCGCCTTTTGGGCGGCGGCTGTGAGTTCCCCCCAGATGCGGCTGGTTTCGAGATCGATAGGTAGAAGGCGATCGGCGTAGTGGCGTTCCAGGGTCTGGAGCCAGACCTCAAGCGCGCGCTTCTTTCGGCTTTCGCTCAGAAGGCTGATCCCCTTGGAGATTTCGCCAATGGATATAACGCTCACGAAAAGGTCCTCGTCGTCGAGGCTTTCGACAGCACGGCGCACCGCGGGATGCCCTTTGGGGCTACGTAGTTCAGAAAGCACACAGGTGTCGAGCAGAACTCTCACAGGTTTACGCTTCGGCCCGGGGATTTGTCGCGGCGAAGGTCGAGACCCCGCAAGCTGGGACCCTTACCGACCAAAAACTGCTTAAAGCTGGGGCGCTTACCCGTAAGCCTTTCGTAGTCGCGCCGCGCGAGCACGACCACGGCATCGCGCCGTCGCAGAACCAACTGAGGGCCTCGAGTAAGAGCGCGGTTCACCACCTCGCTGAAGCGATTCTTAGCATCTGCAAGATGCCACGTCATCGACGTTTCTCCTATCTAGCCAATCTAGCCATATGATCTCATGTTGGGCGGAAGATTGCAAGGGGCGCTTTTCGACTAACGGAACCAATGACTACCTACTGCTTTCTGCCTACTGCTTACGTCTCAAGGTGGCCTGAGGAGGGTGACGTCGCTCAGCTCATTGCCCGCGCGATCGAAGGCGATGACGCCGGAGGCGCCGTCGAAGCTGGAGAGCGTGGCCAGAGCGTCTCGCAAGCGGACGCGATTGGGGCCGGAGCGGCGTAGCGCGGCGGCCAGAATCCGCACCGCGTCGTAGGCTTGAGCGGCAGCCGGGGAGGGGCTGATTCCGGCACGCGCGCGGTAGCGGCTTTCGAAGGCCTCCCGCAGCGCACTTGGCGCTCGGCGAGGGGTGACGATCCAGACATTCTCCAGGTCTCCAGCCAGCCCCTCCTGAGCTGCTTCTTGGCAAAGATAAACCGGCGCCATTGGGAATGCCTTGCAAACTCGCGGCGCTAATCGCGCTGCCGTTTGGCGTCCCGTCCAAAAGACCAGGGCTTCAGGTTTCTGCGCCATGATTTGATTGACCATTGAGTCCGTGTCCCAACCGGTCGGGTCAACCTGCACTTTGATGAGCGGGGGAGCATTCAACTCGCGCGCCGCCTTTTGAAACTCCTCGCTGCCCACCCGCCCGTCATGATCGTTTTCTGTGATTAGCAGGACCCGCTTGAGCTTGCGTGCAACGTAGATGTCGCGCACAAAGGCGCGTGCCTGTTGCGTGTCCGTGGGGCCCAGCCGGAAAATCCAGGGAAGGTTGATCTGCGTGGTAGTGGGGTCGGTAGAGAGTGTGACGATTGGGATTCCGAGCTTGTTTGCGACCTGTTCGGCAAGATGAGCTGATCCGCCATCGAGAGTAGTGATTATTGCAACCGCCTGATCTTCATAAGCGAGACGCACAATTTCATTGGAGGCACGTCCCCAGGGGCCGCTCTGGTCGCGCGGGACAATCGAGAGCCGGTGCCCCCAGAGCAACGGACTCGCTGCTCCGTCTTCAATCGCCAACTGCGCCGCTACGAGCAGCGCTCTACCTTCGTCCTGACCAGAGCCGCTCAACGGTGCAAGAAACCCGATCCTGATTTCGGAGCCATCGAGATCGTGGCGAGCATCTCGCCCAGGGCCCGCATAATTCACTCCGTCGTGTGGGATGGCGGCGTAGGGCGTGGGAGGAGACTGCGTGAAACCAGGCTGAGGCACCGCAAGCAGAGTTGCAAGAAACAGGAGGGCAAGACGAAACGGCGCAGGGAAAATGCGGAACCGGCAATCGGAAATTTGAGATTTAAGATTTGAAACTTGGGATTTTAAGCCGCCAATTGGAAATTGGAAGTTGCAAATCCGCGACCGGCAATCGGGAACTTGAGATTTGAAATCTGAGATTTCTGATTTCAAGGCGCTATTGCCTCCCACCGCCTCCGGAAGTGCTCTCAGCGCCCTCGTGGCCGCCCTGGCGCGGCGCCAGCCAATACTCGAACTTGCCATCTTTTACCCGCGCCATGGTGACGGGGGAAATGTTATTCAGCGTGTGGTCGAAGAAGGCCTTTCCAGTCACTCCCTCGTAGGTCTTCATCTGGTAATCGCGCAGGGCGGCCATGATCCTCCCGCGGTTGAGCCCTACTTTTTCAATGGTCGAGGTAAGGATATTCATTCCGTCATAGGCGTAGGCGGCGTAGTCGATGGGCTCCTTGTTGAAGCGCTGCCGGTAAGCTTCGCGGAAAGCCAGCCATTTGGGGTCCGATCGGGTAGGATCGAGCGTGGTGGTCGCAACCATTCCGTTGGCGGCGGGGCCGGCGATTTCAAGCAACTGGGGGTAGGCCAGGCGGCTTCCGCCGAAGACCGGCTGTGTCATTCCCAGGGCGCGCATCTGTTTCAGTATTAACCCCGCCTCCGCGGCCTCGCCCCAGATGACCACGCCCTCGATTTTTGCGGCCTTCAACATGCGCAGTTGATTCGTGAAATCCTTGTCGCCACGCTCGAATTTCACTTCCAGGATCGGCTGGCGGCCCATGCGCCGCGCTTCGTCGCTGAACTTTTCCACGCCCAGCCGCGCGTAGCGGGCCTGGGTGCGAATCACGCCGATGCGTTTGAGCTTGAGGGTTTTGAAGACGTAGTCGGCCAGGGTGTAACCCTGCTGCCGGTCGTCAAGGAAATCGTGCATGATCCAGGGGATGCGAGTTTCCGTCACCGTGGGGTCCGTGGTGCCAACGTTCATAATAGGGACTTCGAGTTTAAGAGATTCGCGCAGGGCGATGTGGCAGTTCTGGCCGTCGACGCAGCCCAGCATGGCCCAGCAGTTTTCATTGAAGAGCATCTTCACGAGTTCGGTCGAGGAAGCGCCCCAGAGAGCTGATTCGTTGTGCGCCTTAAGGGCATAGGGTTTGCCGCGGTAGCCGCCGCGCACGTTGGCCTGTTCGATCGCGAGTTGCGCGCCGTGCAGCATGGGTACGCCATATATGGATTCGGGATTGTTTTCGAGGGGGGCCATGAAACCGACGGCGACCTCGCTCAGCTTGGAGGGGTCGCCGTCGGGCCGCTTCTCCGCCGCGCCGTTATAGGCCAGCGTATCGGTTTGGATGAACCAGTCGTAATAAGGCTTGGTAAAGCGGCGGTAGGGCACAGCTTCGTCCGGCATGTTGGCGTAGCGTTGCGCAGGCTTGTCGTCGTCAGGCTCTTTGTACCCGCTGGACTGCGCCCCAGCCGGGCTGGCAAGCAAGAAGAGTGTAATAACGAGGATAATTCTTCGAACCATGATCTCTCCGTGCAGTAGCTGCGGCTTTACGCCGCCATGGCGAGGTAAACTCGCCGCTACGAAGGCGGTACAAACCAAGCGGGACGCCCGGGCTACGACGCGCTTACTGGCCGTTGTTGTCGGCGCCGCGGTCCGACTCGAAAATCGCAATCGCCTCGATTTCGACGAGCAAATCCGGCCGGCACAGAATCGCCTGGATTCCCGTGGAGGCGGGCAGCGGATTCAGTCTCTGCTCCTTGAAGAACTGGGTGCGAATTTCGTTGAAAGCCTCATAGTCCCGCTCGATGTCGCGTAGATAGCACGTGGTGCGCACGACGTCCTTCCATGTTGCTCCTTCTGCCTCCAGGAGTCCGGTGATGTTCTGGTAGGTCCGCCAGCACTGGGCACGAAAGTCCCCGACGTGAACTGTGTTGCCGTTTTCATCCACGCTGGCTGTCCCCGAGATCAGCACGATGGTGACGCCCTTGATGTCCAGACGCAGCGCGCGGGAGAATGAAGAGGGCTTGGGGTAGTTGTAGGCTTCGTTCAGTGTCTCGGGCGCACTAACGGCCTTCTTGCCGATGGGCTGGTGCGACGTTTCGGTCGCTAGGACGGGTTCTGATAGACGCATAGAGTTGCGCCTCCTTTTGAGGTTCGCGAATTCCGTGGCTGAGCCCTTGGGCTGTGGCCACCCAAACGTCCTCGCCCTGAAAATCCATATTCAGGATGTAATTATGGGCAAGGGAGGTTGATGTTTCGAGCTTGGTCTTCTTCATGTCGGGCCAGGTGATCTCGATCTCTCCTTGGCCGGATTGCTTTGCGGGACGATAGCTGACCCAGGTATTGGTTTTGTAGTCGAGGAAGCTCAGGCCCTTGTCGGTACAGGCCCAGACTTGGTTACGGCGGGATTTCGGAGCGTTGATAAAATCCGAGGCCAGGCCGCTGTCCTTGGTCAGGTAATTGTGCCAGTCTCGACCGTCGTAACCGCTGAGGCCGAAATAGGTCGAAGCCCAGACCATGTTGGTGTCGGGGTTGAAGGCGACGTTGGAAACGATGATGTGGATGAGGCCCTGATTGCGGAAGAGGACGATTTCCATTTCTTCGTCGGGATCGGTGTAAGGCTTCCAATAGTTGCCCGCGATGTCGTACTCGAGCAGGCCGCCACCCCAGATGGCAACATACATTTTGTTGCCCGCCGGGGCGATCCCATACGCCCAGGGTTCATGGAAGGGCGCGTTTTTTTCGCTCCAGCTCGTCCACTCGCCGGTATAAGTGTTCAGGCGGCTGACGCCTGCCGTTGTTGCCACCCAGACGTACTGATCGACCACGGCAATGCCATAGCAAATGTCATTCAGCAAGCCGCTGGTGAGGTTAGTGAAGTTTTGAAACTGGCCGCCGGAAAAGTGGCTGACGCCTCCGAAAGTGGCAATCCACAGATCGCCCGTCTTCTTGTCCACGGCAATGCCCATCACGGCGCGATGCGCCAAGCCGTCTTCCGTCTTATAGACTCTCTGCACTTTCCCATTTTCGACCAGTGCCAGGCCGTCTTCCGTCCCTGCCCAAACTCGATTCCCATCCACGGCGACGCAGAAGACCTTGGCGTCCGGCATTCCGTTGGCCGTAGTAAAGTTCTCCCAATGGGTGATGAGGGGCGGCTTTTGCGCCAAGCTGAGCGATGACGAGGCCAGCAGAAGTGCCGTGCTCGTGAATAGTCGCCGCATGGTATCCTTCTTCGCTTCCTCCCCGGAAATTTCAAATCTCAAATTCCAGGTTCCAAACCCAAATCGAAAATCCACAATCCAAAATCCAAAATTCCTACAGCGTCTT
>Ga0326728_10015819_pt1 | contig 15569 bp, 13 predicted proteins | sample MB3enrmetagenome_FD_207602 | JGI IMG/M metagenome (GOLD analysis project Ga0326728, IMG submission 207602) | Lab enriched peat soil microbial communities from McLean, Ithaca, NY, United States - MB31MN | ecosystem: Environmental > Terrestrial > Soil > Wetlands > Peat | place: USA: New York...
ATCTTTCTTCCCCCCGGAATACGGGGGCTCGAAAGGCGGATCGGTGGTCGACGACTGCGCAACCATCGAGGAAGTGGCCCGGGGTGATTTTAGCCTCGCCTGTTCGGGCTTCATCAGCAACTGGGCCGTCGCCGGAATGTCTCTGCCGAAGCCGAACGAGTTCCTCCTCAAGAAATTCGGCTCCCTCATGTGCGGCAAGGAAATTTACATGATCGCGAGCGGCATCACCGAGCCTCACGCAGGAGGGTCTGTCGAGGATGTGCGCCTGAAGGGGACCCAGATCAGGACCAAAGCCAAGCTGGAGGGCGGCGAATGGGTGATCAACGGTCATAAGCTGTGGCCGTCGGCCTATAGGGAGGCGAAGGCGTTTCGCGTCTTTTGCAGGGTGGAAGGAGAGGAGTTCCCACGGAACATAGCCCAGATCATGGTGCCCGCCGATACGCCGGGGGTTACGACGAGCAAGCCCTACCGAAAAATGGGGGCCGCCATAGATACGAACGGAGATATCTGGTTCGACAGTGTGCGGGTGCCGAAAGAATACCGCTGCCAAGAGGAGCCGGAGGACGACCTCACATCGGTGATAGCGAGCATCACCATAGGCCGTCTCAGCTCTGCCGCCTTTGCCCTGGGGATAATGAAGCGGGCCTATGAGCTGCTGAGGGATTACGTGAACAACAGAGAGATAGGCGGGATGCCTATGAAGGAGCATGGGGCTATCGTGCACGAACTGGGCCAGGTCGCCAAGAACATAATGACCGCCGAAGGCTTCTTCTACTACTGTGCCGCAAGAATGGACCACCCGGATGTCTACGGTCCTCCGTGGGATGCATCCGCGCTCGCCACGGCATCCGCCGTTCAGAACGTGGTCGGTGAGCTCGGCTGGGACGTGGTGAGCAGGTCCATGGAGCTCATGGGCTCCTACGGCTACGCTCGGGAAGGGAAGATGGAAAAACTCCTCAGGGACTTCAAGATCGGACAGATCGTCGTGGGAGGACCCATCCTGCGCCTCGTCGAATTGTCGAGGCACTATTTCGGGACTGAGACGATATAAGGGAGGCAAAGGGGTGGGTGGGCAGCGAGGGCCTTAGGCGAAGATGATCGATCCATCTGGCCTGCCCGAAGGCACGCCTTCATGCGGCCGTCTCCCGCCCCGTGGAAAGGCGACCTCGTCCCTCGGCCATCGACCACGGCCATTGTCTCTTACATACCTGTATGACAATATGGTAGGGTAAATTAAGTAACCGGTTCTTCACCGGAATAGTACGAAAGGAGAGCCGCAGAGATGTCCACTGCGCAAACAAGGAAGATGAATGGCGCTCAGAAATACCCCCATCTATTTGAACCAATCGTTCTTGGTGACCAGGTCTTTCGCAACAGGATCTTTGCATCCCCGACAGGCCATCAGGATCTGACACTGGAAGGGTTCACCACACCCGCCAGCTGGGCCTACTATGAGCGGAAGGCCCGCGGCGGCGCCGCCTCCGTGACCGTGGGCGAGTGCGTGGTCTCCGAGGCAGCCAAGGGAGCCGACTGGCACATCGTGATGGATAACCGCTTGGCGGTCCACTCCCTGTGCTCGCTGGCAGACGCGGTCGCGAAGCATGGCGCGGTCGTATCTGCCGAGCTCGTGCACTGGGGCAAGTACGCCAACTGCCTACCCGGGAACCCGAGGCCGGCTTACGGCCCCATGGAATGCGATATCGCCGGCCTCCATTCGGGAACGAAGCATGTCCGGGCCTTCACCGTTGGGATGATAGATGAGGTGATAGAACAGTTCGCGAACGCTGCCGACTTCGCGAAGCAGTGCGGCTTTACCATGGTCATGATCCACGGGGCCCATGGTTGGCTCATCCCCCAGTTCGTCTCACCGTACACCAACACCCGTACGGACAGATGGGGCGGCAGCTTTGAGAACCGCATGCGGCTGCCGTTGGCCATCTGTGACGCCATACGTAAAAGGGTCGGCAAGGGATTCCCTATCGAGTTCCGCATGAGCGGCTCCGAGTCCATGGAGAACGGCTATGACATCGATTACGGCGTCAAGATCGCCCAGGCGCTGGACGGCCATGTGGACCTGATCCACGTCTCCGCCGGCCATCACGTGGACGATGACGCGTTCTCCGTCATGTGCCCGTCCATGTTTCGCGACGACGAATGCAACGTCAAGTTCGCCGCGGAGATCAAGAAGCATGTACGCACGCCCGTCGCCACTGTCGGCGCCATCAATGACCCCGCTGGGATGGAGGAGATCCTCGCGTCCGGTCAGCCAGATATCGTCGAGTTAGGCCGCGCCCTCCTGTGTGACCCCGACCTGCCCAACAAGATCCGCGAGGGCCGTGAGGACGAGATCAGACACTGCATGCGCTGCATGTCATGCTTCTCAACGCTCATCCGGAACGGCCAGTATTGGTGCGCAATCAACCCGGAGGCCGGCCGCGAGCTCGAGTACAAGCACGAGTTCCCGCGGCCTGAGCGGAAGAGAGTCCTGGTCATCGGGGGCGGTGTCGGCGGCATGCAGGCGGCACTCACCTGCGCGGAAGCCGGCCATGAGGTCATCCTCTGCGAGAAGCGCGGACGGCTCGGCGGAAGCCTCCTCTGTGAGGAGAAAATTCCCTTCAAGAAGCACATGATGGACTATCTGCGGCTTCAGGAGCGCAATGTGAAGAAGACCCCCAGGATCGATGTGCGCTTGAACATTGAGGTGACGCAGGAGCTGGCGAAATCCATGGGTGTCGACGCGATCATCTGCTCCATCGGCGCCGGACCCATCGTGCCGAAGATCCCCGGCATAGATAAAGCGGTTTCCGCCGAGGAGGTCCTCCGGGACATCGACAAGGCAGGCAAGAAGGTTGTCATCATTGGCGCAGGCCTGGTGGGCTGCGAAATGGGCATCTACCTTGCCATGAACGGCCGCGAAGTGGAGATCGTGGAAATGACCGACCACATCAGTGACAACGGAAACTTCCTGCACGCCCAATGCTCGGGGACTTTCCTGCGCAAGCACAAGGTTAACATCAGCTTCAACACGAAGGCAATCGAAGTGACTGACAAAGACCTCGTCTGCGAGGGCCCGGATGGCGCCAGGACCTTCGAGGCAGACACCGTCGTCTACGCCGTCGGACAGAAACCTCTGCGCGAGGAGGCTTTTGCGCTTAGCTCCTGGGCGCAGCAGTTTTACCAGATTGGCGACTGTAATGTCCCGAGGGACATCGGGGCAGCGACAAATGCCGCCTTCACCATTGCCCACGATATCGGCAGGCAATTCCAAGAATAGGGGAAGGCAGAATTGGTCGTCCTCGGCTGTTTAAGAAGACGGAGGGGCAGATGAAGGAGTTTGCCCGCCTGTTGGCAACGGACCCGTCCGTGAGAAGAAACGCTGCCAGGAGTCTCCGCTTCGGAGGACTCTACCGGGTAATCTTCACCGCCAGCCTCTCGGGCCTTGGAGTGATTACAGCCCTGAACCTGCTCACGCCCCTCGATTTCTTCAAGCTGCAGCGCGCCTTCATCTACCGGGAGGGAGGGTGGCTCTATCTCCTCCTCTTCGGGATTCCTGCCCTGTTCGTCGGTTTTTATCTCCAGCGGCGGGTCCTTGAACCACTCCGTGATCTTAAGAAAGCCCTTTCGGCCGGCGATGAGACAATACCGCCGGAGGTCCTCGAAGGGGCGCTCCGGAGGCTCCTCAACCTCCCGCTGGTCTGCGTCCTTACCAATCTCGTCCTGTGGATCGTCCTGGCGGCAGCCCTGGTCCTCTACCTCCACGTTGCCCGAATCCACTCCCTCATCGACTCCCTGTTCATCTTCTCCCGCTTCTTCATGATCGGCATGGTTGCTTCGGGCCTCTCCTTCTTCCTCGTCGAAAGTCACGTGCGGAAGAGATGGATTCCCATCTTCTTTCCCGAGGGAAAACTCACCCAGATATCAGGCGCCCTCAGGGCTCCAGTCACGCGAAGGATCAGGGTGCTCTGGGCCACCGGGACCTTGAACCCCATGGTCATCCTCGTGATCACGCTCCTTTTTGTCGTCTGGGAGCCGGAGAGCGGCCCCGCCTCCGTTCGGGAGTTGAGCGTCGAGATATTTCGTTTCGTCCTCATGCTCTGCTGCATCTTCACCGTGATAGCCCTGGGTCTCAACTTTCTCGTGGCGAAATCGATCCGGGGACCTATGGACGAGATGTTCAGGGTTCTCAGAGGCGCACGGGAGGGGGACTTTACCCAGCGGATCACGGTCCTTTCGAATGACGAGATCGGCATCCTCGGCGACGCGGCGAACGCCATGCTTCGCGGGCTCGCGGAGAGGGAAAGGATTCGGGAGACCTTCGGCCGCTATGTGACGCCGGAAATCAGGGACCGTATACTTTCAGGGCGTATCCCCTTGAGCGGGGAAAGGAGGGTGGCAACGCTGCTTTTCGCGGATCTTCGGGACTTCACGCCCTACGTGGAGGAGACATCCCCGGAAGAAGTCATTCTGAGCATCAAGGCCTATTTCACGACCATGCAGAGGGTGATCCGGCAGCATGGGGGGCTGGTGCTCCAGTACGTGGGCGACGAGATCGAGGCAGCCTTCGGAGTACCGATTCCCAGCGACTCCCATGCGGATGATGCGCTCCGGGCGGCCCTCGCCATGAGGAATGGACTGGTGGAGCTGAACCGCGCGAGATCCGCCGATGGCAGACCCCCTTTCAGGCACGGCATCGGCATTCACACGGGCATGGTACTGGCCGGCAACACGGGCAGCGAGGATCATCTCTCCTATGCGCTCATCGGTGATACCGTGAATCTCGCCTCCAGGATCCAGGGCCTCACCAAGTTCATGGAATGGGATATCGTTGCGGGCGAAGAGACGGTGAGGAATCTCAAGGGTTCATTCGAGTTGAGGAAAGAAGCCCCCGCGACGGTCAAGGGCTATTCCAAGCCGGTCGTCGTCTATGCTGTCCTGGGAGGAGGAAGGGATCAGGGACGTTAGAACCTGTACCCGATTCCCGCCAGGAATATGTCGGTGTCACGGTCATTGCCGGTGGTGACCCGGTCCCATGTGGCGCGCAGGAGCCAATGCTCGGTGAACCGGATGCTGCCGGAGAGCGATGCGAGCAAGTCTAACTTCGTGGTATTGTATGTCCCATGGTAGTCGTAGCCGAGATAGGGGCCCAAACCGATCTCGAGACCGAAGCGGTCATCGAGGAATGTCCTGCCGGCCCATATCTCGGTGGCAGGGCCGGTGCGCGACACAGGGTGGTGCTCGTCGAGCCACCCGATCGTCCAATCGATGTGGGGTGCGAGATTGAGGCGGTACTGGAGGCTCTCGGCTACCGTGGCGTAGTCCTTACCCGCGTTGGTGACCGTGCGGCCGCCGAAGAACGTCACTTCGTTCTTCAGATCCTGGACGGGCGCCGGGCTAGGTCCGGTAAGGGGTCCCGGTGTCGTTGGCTTGTCGAGCTGATAGCCAACCCCTATGGTGGCGCTGAAGGTATCGATGCTGTTGGGTGTCACGACGTAATTGACCTTTCCCTGGATGATGAAGCGGCTGTCCGTGTACCAGTTGGCTGCAGCGCTGAAGATGGCACCCACGCCGTGCTGATCCGTGTAGACGGCCGTGGTGGTTCCAAGGACGGTATCCCAATAAAGGTAGGGGCCGGCTCCAATGCCTAGAGAGAGCCGCCGGTCGAGTACGTTGACACGCGCCCAGCCCTGAAAATCGAGGCCGTCCCGTTTATTGTTCGGCACGTGCCCCTCGTTCAGATACCCCACGCTCCATGCGAGGTTCTCCCCGAAGCCCTGGAAATACGAGACCCCGTACGAGTATGTCTGAGAAGCGGAAGTGCTGCCGGTTTCGCGCGTATCCCCGAACCGGATGAAGACTTCCTGTGCCAGGATCGGCCTTGGCAGGGCGATAAGCCCGAGCAAGAGAATGAATACGAGCCTCTGACGCATACGCGCCTCCGTGATCAGCGGTGAGGTCGATCTACCTTCCGTGACGGTAATATCCTTCGTCTGATTCTCCGGACAAGTAGCCTGCGAGGGCACCCACTCCGGCGCCGATGGCAGCACCCGCAAAGGGCCGTCCTCCGACAATCGCGCCGAGCAGGGCCCCTCCACCTGCTCCGATAGCGGCTCCGCTTAAGGTCGTTTGCTGGGTCCTCGTCATGTCGGCGCATGAGAGAAGGCCAAAGACAAGGGCACAAACAACAATGACGGTCGCCAAGCGTTTCATGTCATCTCTCCTTCTTTTGCGGTCTCAAGGCTTTATGGGACGGCCGTCAATGCCGGTTGCAACATTGGGCTTGACGATCTGGCTCCAGATCACGGCAATCACCGGCTTTTCAATCTGATCGGGATTTGCCTGGTAGTACTTGTCGATGAGGGCGACCACTTCGTTCATCGTCATCGGAGCTTTGCTGGAGCCTTCGATGACCTTTGCCGAGAAGTTGTCCCGTTTCAGGTCGGGATACTTGCCCATCAGGTAGTGCTCGATCGAGGCGACGTGCCAGACCCCCCACACAAAGGCCACTTTACTATCGGGTGTCATTCTTACCCAGAGGTCCCCGTCGAGAATGGGCATCCCCACGTCCTTTTCCAACTCCTTGTTGACCGCCTTTTCCCCGGGAGGCTCGGCGGCGAAAACACCGAGGGGCAGACAGGCAATCAATATGAGCGACAGGATGACGATACAGGTACTGACGATGTGCGGCTTCTTCATGAAGCTACCCTCCTCGGGCCGTTTTTTTGGCTACCCTACGTAAGCGGCAGCCCCTTTCTATCTCCTTTCCTCGCCCCCCTCATCATGGTCCTCATGCCCTTCGTGCCCCTCATGCCTTTCGCGACCTTCTCCCCGGTCGTCCCGATCCACGAAGATGCATCCTGCAAGGGGCGCAAGCATCGTCGCGAGTACCAGTGCCATAATGAGCCGTTTCATCTCGAGCCTCCTTCAGCACTGTTAGTCGCTACTCTCTCTCGTGGCCATGGTCGCCGCGCTCGGGACCCCTGCCCCGTTCCTCGCCCGGTCCTCGGCCTTCGTCATGTCTTTCTTCAGGCTTTCCGTGCCAGCCTTCACGCCAGTCGCGGTCCTTGTCCCAGTACCGGTCACGTTCCCATCCCGCCCAGTTCTTCTTGAACTGAGCGTACGGTATCCTGCGCCAGCCCGGCGGGATTTGACGCCAGTCCGGCGGCAGACCTATGAGGGCGCGGGGCACCCTGGGATCGGGCACGTAGAGCCATGGTCCATTATAGGACCTGCCGCTGAACCATCGCCCTTCGAAGAGGCGATACCAGGTGCCGGCGCAAAAGAATATGTCGGCGTCTATGTTCGGAATTACGTAGACGTATGTCCCGGGAATCACGACCATTGGGGGCGCAGCGGCGATCCGGTACGACGGAGGGGGCCCGACGCGAACGTCAACCCTCACCTGGGCAATGGCCAATGACAAGAGGGCGATTGACAGCACGCAACATAGTCCGGCGACCACCAGAGAACGTTTCAACAGGTTCATCATATACCTCCTTGTAAGGTCTCACAAAAAAACATAAGCCTGCTTTTCGCAAAGGGCAGGAGAATTGTTAGACCTGCGCCATAGGGCTGCTCCGCTGTCCTGGGGTGGGTGGGTGATATTTCTTGACCTCACCACGCTGTTAGTCATAGAATCCGACAAACACATAATGAGCACAAAAAAGATGGTACATGCAGATATGTCTGATGGTCTTTTCACGTATAGAAGCTTCAAATCAAAAGAAGGGAGGAAAGATGGGACGGTTGTCTGTCGCTGCGGTAGTCACCATACTGTGTGGGTCCCTCGTCGTCTGCTTTTCTGGCCCGGCACCGGCTCAAACGTCAAAGCCAACGCCAACCACGTCAAAAGCATCCTCTAAGGGCACCCCGTCTCCCGGCTCCAAGGATAGCCAGAAGTCGCCAAGTGCCGCTTCCGCGGTGAGGGGCGGAATCTTGAGGGGCATTAGAGGCCAGTTCCCCAAGGACATGAGCTATGCCCCGGAGTGGAGCCCGACCGACTCCATGTTTGCCCTACCCTTTGGCGAGAGGCTCGTGGATTGGGATGAGTTGGGGAACCTTGTCCCCCAGCTGGCAACATCCTGGGAAGGCGATCCCAAGGCAAAGACCGTGATCTGGCACCTGAGAAAGGGTGTCACGTTCCATGATGGAACGCCTTTCAACGCCGAGGCTGCAAAATGGAATTTTCAGATCAGCCTGGACGCGGGGAGGCTCACGGACGGCCAGTTCGTGAAATCCCTTGACGTTATCGACGAGTACACCCTGCGAATGAATCTCTCGGAATATACGAGCATGGCCTTCGAGGACTACGGCTGGGCTCCCATGTTCTCTCCAACTGCGTTCAAGGCGAACGGCGGAAAAGAGTGGGCCCGGACGCACGAAGCCGGGACGGGTCCCTTCAGGCTCGTTGACTTCAAGCGGGACACCTCCATAAAGTACGAGCGCTACGATGCCTATTGGCGTAAAGGCTTCCCCCTGCTCGACGGCATTGAAATCCGCTTCGTCCCGGACCCCATGACTGCGTCTATGATGATGGAAGCGAAAGAGGCAGACATCTGGCTGGACGTTGCGGTCATCAAGAATGTGCTCGAGCTGCAGCAAAAGGGCCTCAAGGTAAACTGGGGACCGGGCATGCTCTGGGCCCTCCTGCCGAACTCGAGCAACCCTAAGTCGCCCTACGCGAACAAAAAGGTGCGGGAGGCGGTGGAATATGCCCTCGACCGTCCCGCCATAGCTAGAACGCTCGGATTCGGCAGGTTCGAGGCCCTTACCCAGATCGTCCCTTCCGCTTCTCCAGCCTACGTGCCCGGGTATGACCCCCGTCCCTACAATCCGGAGAAGGCCAGGCAGCTCCTCGCGGAGGCGGGCTACCCATCCGGTTTCGAGACGAAGCTCCTCACGGTAGACTATGCCCGAGACGCTTCCATCGCCGTACAATCCTACCTCGCCGCTGTCGGCATCAGGGTGAGCGTGGATGTCGCGGACTTGGGCAGATACTACGGGTCCCTCTTCGGCCCGGCGGGCTGGGATGATCTCGCGATTGCGAGGTCAGGAATAAACCCGGACGCAACGGATCTATTCGTCCACTTCGGCCCGAGACCCATGACCTACCGGTTTGGTTTCATAGCGAAATCGCCCGAATTCCTCGCTTTATGCGAGAAGGCACTGAAGACATACGACCAGACGGGCGTGAAGGCAGCCCTCAAGCAGGCCGTGAAGCAGGAAGGCGAGGACGCCATGGTGATTCCCCTTTACAGGTCCGGCCAGGCGAATGTGATGCAGGATTACGTGCACACCGACTACATGAAGATCCACACGGTCACCTGGTTTTCGTACCAGGATTGGATGGAAAAAAGGAAATAGCCCGGGTAGATTCCCGCCGGGGCTATCCGGGGTGAGCAGATTCTGGGTTGCCCGGTGGCCGAAAGCGATGCCGTGAGAATCCTCGATTGCGATCGGCATTCGTGTCCTCTACCAGACCATCCGTCTTCAAGATTCATGCGAAGAGCCGGAACTCCCCCTTCAATGACAGCTCGTCTTTCCGCCCCAGGCTGCCGAAAAGGAGGGATAATGACTGGTGATGACACCTCGTCAGTGGTTTGTTTGTGCCCGTCCTTTAGCTAAGGCGAATCTCACCCTTATTTCGCGTAATCGACCATGCCCTGAAAGTCGATCAGGACAACCGGCTCGTTGCCCTTCACCCAGGCATCATGGCCTGCGCCGAGCATCGAGACTTCACCTGCCCTCACGTCCGCCCCTGTGCCGTCGTCCATCTTCACATGGAGCACGCCCGAAAGATGGTACTGAAAGTGGGGTGCGAGGCAGCTCTCCGTTTTGGCCAGAGGCTTCACCGATTGGGACCATTTCCACCCGGGTTCGAGGGTTGCACGTCCCACAATTCGTCCGTTGACATTGACCAGCTCAACCTTTCCCTTCTCAAAGGTCCTGACCTCGTCAGGCGAGTCAAACGCTTTCACCTCAATGCCTTTCATGGGTGCCTCCATTGGAAGGAAATTGCGGGGATCCGCACAGCTAATATAGTACGGCTGTGAGGCCTCGGCCAAGGTAGTGACAGGCATGGGGACATCGATGGCATCATAACTCTCTCTCCCCATCCAACATGAGTCTCTTTTCTCGTGCAATACGCCGGCCTTGAGCCACCTTCAAGATTCAAGGCGTGAGCCCACGGATTTCCCTGATTGTCTGTCCGAAGCCTTTTGGAGAGAAAATCCGACGACAGGATAGACATACGACTGCCGGCGGATCAAGAAGCTATGCCGGTTACACGAGGGCCTCCCCCATCCAGCCGACCTTTACGATGTGAATCCGGCTGAGGTCGCTTACGCCCAGGTGGTATTTCTTGTCAGCCTCGGCGATGTGGATGGGTGCCACGTCGAGGGGCCTGTCCTCACCGAAGGCGGCGACCCGCTTGAGACGGAGGATCTCCGCGCCGACCGCATCGACTGCGACGGGATCGGTCCCTACGATGATGCCCCCATAGGGCCAGACGTAACGCCGGTCGAAAAAGTTTGCCCCTCGGCCGTAGAATTGTGGCGTCAGGGCAACGAGGACGTTGAGCCTCGTCTTTCCCTTCACGTGAGGCAGCGTCCAGATACGGCCGAGGTCCGCGCAGCCGTTGGGATGGTATTCGGACGGGCTAGGCACGAATTGGATGTAATTCTTGAGGAGGGTGCCCACCCCGGCCCAATGGTGCGTTCTCACGGGACGCGTGTTGACGAGGGCCGTGGATCGCATGAACAGGGGGTGGTCGAGAACTCCTCGATCTGCCACCGCAATGTTCTCCCCGCTTATGCCTGTGTCGAGGAGCCTTTTACGGATGGCCTCCTCCATCTCGGGCGGTGTGGGCAGGTTGTGCCAGGAGTTGCTCTTTATGCCCACCACGTCCGATTTCTTGAACAGGTCCTGCCAGGCGGCAAGGGGCTCGTCCCTGCCCTGGAGCCTCTTTACCCCTTCATCGAGCATCGACTGGAGCACCTGGCTGCGCACCTCCCCGCTCGGACCCAGCACATCGCGATCCCTGACGAGGACCACACTAGCCATTTCCGCAGCCCTGCCCTTCGAAGGCACACCCAAAACCGTGGCAGCGGCAATCCCTGCCGTCCCTTTCAGAAAATCCCGACGGGTAATCTTCATGGCTCCTCCTTCAATCTTGTCTTCGTCGCCTCGATGAGCTGCCTGGCCACCTCTGCGGTGGGCGTATGGAGGGCAACGACGAGACGCCGCCCTTCCATTTGCGTACCAGTCCACGTGCCACCGGCCTCTGCGGGCCGCCCGCCATCCAGCTTATAGGCCTTACCCAGGGAGGCCAGGGCCGAGTGCGCCCGCGCCTCTGTCGGGTAATTGACGACGAGCACGAAGGTCCTCTCCTTTCCGAAGTCGTACCGCGCGAAGACAGCCTCCGTGTCTGCCCCGAGACCTAAGGTGTTCTCGTTCGAGATGAAGCATCGTTGGTTGAGCAGCACGTGGCTTCGCACGAACCTCACGCTTTCCTCCACCCGATGCTCCTCCGGCAGCGCGCGCAGGAGCAAGGGAGGCTCTCCCGTCTCGGCAATCGATGAGGCAAGTCCCCGGCCGATCTCGAGAACGGCCTGTTCCTGCTCTTTGCCCTCACCCTCCCCGTAGACGCTGAAGAAGTGCCTGCCCTTCCAGAACCTGAGGAGGCCGCCGCCGAACTCCGATCCCTGGCCGATGGCCGCATCGGGGTCCTGCCTGTCCCAGGTGAAAACCCCGAACGCGTCTTGCGGCGTTCCCATCTCATAGGCTTCCGCGATAATAGCCGGATGGCCCTCCCGTTCGAAGCGCTGGACTGCAAGCTCCTTGAAGTCGTACGCCAGATAGACCTCACCGGCACCATCCATGTAGTCGAAGATCGCCCGCCCCTTGTAGAGGACGGCCTCGCCCGTTCTTTTCCAGCCCCCCACACCCTGGGGCCAGCCGATTGTCTCATCCATCGCATCCCTCCCGGCAGCAAAGTCGGCCCACGGCACGAGGAAGAAAACCATGAGGGCGACGAAGAACGATCTTCCTTTTCCTGAACGCACTGCCGCCACCTCCATCACCTCTGTCCGGCGTTTAAGGCCGGTCAGGTCGCCTTTTTGTTCAACGGGCGATAACCAATGCATCCTCGGGGCACCGATGATCGATTATAGTACACTCGAAGGCATCACGCAAAGGGGCCTTAAGCCACTCTTAGGCTTGACGTGTACGCCGGGCATCTCCTTCAAGGCCGCCCATGTGCTGGTCGCTCGCTCCCGGGATCAACATCTCGAATGTCGATTCAACGGCTGTATATTCGTAGTATCCGAGACGTGCCAGAGGGCGGATCCGTGGGATATCGATTCGTCCGTCAGGCAGGATGAATTCATCTTTGATGTGGATGAGCACAACCCGGCCGATCACGAGGTCCGCGGCCCCGAGCCCATCGCGTCCGGGCAAACGAACCGTCTGATAGTACTGGCACTCGAACTGTATGGGCGACTCGGCGACGCGGCAGGGCTTGACCTTGATAGATGGCGCTTTTGTCACCCCCGCAAGCTTGAACTCGTCTACCTCAGGGGGAACCATGGCTGCCGAGCGGTTGACCGCCTCCCGAAGGTCGTAGGTTGCCATGTTGTAGACAAACTCTCCGGTCTCTTCGGCGTTGATCACCGAATCCTTTCGCCTGCGCCGCTCTCCCTGATTCGCTGAAAACATGACGAAAGCTGGGTCGAATCCCAGGTTCTGAAACTGACTGTAAGGGGCGAGATTGTCGATGCCTTCCAGGCTCTTCGTCGAGATCCATCCGATCGGTCTGGGGACCACGCACGACTTGAAGGGACCTCTCGCAAGGCCGTGGTCGTTCTTTTCGGGGTCGTAGTACATGCTTCCTCCTTTCTGTTTCCATGTTTCTGTGGTTCGCAAGGACCTGCAAATGGCGCTAACAGTAGTCAGCGCAGAAGGCGGGCCGGCTTTTCGCCTCTCCTCCCCGGGGCTTCCATATCACTATGTGGCACAAGGCATGGGCTGACCGTCTTTCAGCGTCATTGCCCTTTCCGCTTCCGGCTTTTCCGATCTGCCTGCTATGGCCTTTACTTGCCAGCTCTATTTTAGGCGAGTACCCGGCGCCCGTCAAACCGGAGAGAAAATGCGAAGGCCGAATCCGGTCAAGGGCAAGGAGCGCGCTCAAAAGGGCGTCGGATCACAATTGTCTTGACAATTAACCTTCCTTGCACGAAACTGGATACAACATGAAAAAACCAGGCCACCCTGCAGGGTGGTACGGAAAGTCGAAGGTCTCAGCCCGACCTGCCCCGGATCTCACCAATCAGGGCCGCAAGCTGGCGCAGGAAAAGAGTTTTCATAATCCTAGAAGGAGGCGTGCCATGATGAGAACGAGAGAACTGCTGTCTGTGTTGGTGGTTTGCTGTGTGGCGTTGATCTTTTTACTATTGCCTCTCTCGAAATCTTTTGCGGCTGAGGCAAACGTCTTCAAGTTCGGTCTCATCACCTCGGCAACTGGTCCGATGGCGCCTGCATTCAAATCGCTCCTTGACGCATCGAAGCCGGCAGAAGATCTCTTCAACAAAAGGGGCGGCATTACGGTCAAAGGCCAGAAATACGAGATCAGGATCATCCCTGAAGATGATCAGTCATCCCCGGCCGGCGGAATAACGGCTCTCAACAGGCTGATGCAGAACGGCATCAAGTTCGTCTACGCACCTCAGTTTATGGTTACCAACCTGGCCATTGCGCCGATCGCGGAAGAAGCGAAGATCCTTCGCATCAAGGGGCTGGGCGTCGGCACCGAAGAAGTAGGACCGAAACTGCGTTACAGCTTCTACGCCAGCGCAAACATCTATCATGTCCCCGTGAACTATACTTATCTCGCCAAGAATTATCCAAAAGTAAAAAAGATTGCCATAATCAGCCCCGACGACCCGGGGGCTAAGAGCGTGAGGGAGGCCACGGAGAAGGAGATCCACAAGCGCGGACTCGAAATAGCCTTCGAAGAGGCCTTCAAGCTCGGCACCGAGGATTTCTATCCCATCCTCACGAGGGCACTGGCAACAAAGCCGGATGCCATCGATATGGTCCTTTCCATAGCGCCGTGGAGCGCCGGCCTCATCAACCAATCGCGAGAGCTCGATTTTACCGGGCCCATATTCGCAACCATTTTCGCCGACACGAATGTGCTCAACTCCATGCTGACTCCGAAGTACGCCCATGACATCTTCCATTCCCAGCCGGACGTGTGGAGTCCCAAGATGAAGCCCATAGTGAAGGACTACCGCGCCATCGTAGAGCAGGAGATCAAGACAACCCCCTTCAACCTGGACCATACGCTGGTCATCGAAGCGCTGTACCCGTTGTTGCAGGCCATTCAGGAAGCACAGAGCTTCGACACCGAGAAGGTAGCGACGACGCTTGAGAACATGAAAAGCATCGACACCATATACGGACCGGGCCGGATGGGAGGGCAGGAAATCTTCGGCATCAACCATGTCATACGCAGAGCGACCCCGATTTCCCGCATTATGAACGGCAAGGTGGAGTTTGAGTTCTTCGAAAAATAAGGAAAGGCGAGCCACCATGCGGCGACGCTCATAATTCACTTAAAGGAGCTAGCGATGCCAAGGAGAAAAAACCCGCCGAAGGTTGCCGTCTACTCCAGCGACTCGGTCAGACTGACAATAAAGGGCCTCGTGCCTTCCCCGCAGCCCGTCCCCTTTGGCACAAAGGTAAGGGGCGTCTATTTCGACGGCTACCCCCAGATCGTGAAGCAAAAAGCATCTGAGCCAACGTACATGGTGCGGAAAGAGAAAGACCTCATGGTTGCCATGCGCGACGGCGTGCGCCTGGCAGTGGACGTCTACCGCCCCGATGTAAAGGGGGAGAAATTCCCTGCCATACTCGCCTGGGGCATGTGGGGCAAAGACGCACAAGACGCGGTGGCCTGGAATTGGGACAAGCCGCAGGAATATTATGAGACGCCCTTTTGGGACGGTTCCATGGAGGCCGGCAATTTCATGTACACCGTGCCGAGAGGCTACGCGCACGTGATTCCGGAACCGAGGGGGATAGGCAACTCGGAGGGGACCGACCTCTTCTTCGAAACCTATCATAAGCAAGAAGACATCCACGACACCATAGAATGGATCGCTGCCCAGCCCTGGTGCAACGGGAAGGTAGGGATGATGGGGCCATCCTCATATTCGCAGTCGCAGATGACCATAGCTCCTAATCCGCCGCCTCACCTCGTGGCTCTCCGCCCCGATGAGGCGCCCGATATGCCGGGCCCGGGGAACGGCGACAACTTCCACGGCATGTGGGATGCTATGTTCTACAACATATGGTACGGCAGACACGAAAACGACACCACGCCTCCTCCGTCTAATACTCCGCAGATGCCGGCCCCTCCCAGGATGCTGAGTCTGCCCAAGAAGGAGCTGGATCGGAGGCTTCAGGAGGCATTCGATCACCCAGACATAAAGTACAACACGAAGTTTTACTCTCACCTCAAATACCCAATGAAACACCCGATTTTCTTCGATCAGATACTCGGCTCGCTCCAT
>Ga0326728_10015821_pt1 | contig 15567 bp, 10 predicted proteins | sample MB3enrmetagenome_FD_207602 | JGI IMG/M metagenome (GOLD analysis project Ga0326728, IMG submission 207602) | Lab enriched peat soil microbial communities from McLean, Ithaca, NY, United States - MB31MN | ecosystem: Environmental > Terrestrial > Soil > Wetlands > Peat | place: USA: New York...
GTGCTCCGGCCGCGGTCGTAGAGCTCCAAAATGCGCTTGCGGATCGGAATCGGTATGGCTCGCATGAGCATACTCTGCCATAAAAACTCTTTCTTAGCAAGCTACATTATTTATGGAAATGCTCTAGTTAGCCATGTGGGTCAAAGGGAAATTTCCATCCGCAAACCGGTACCGTCGAACTCCGGCTTCTCCGGGAGGTGAACAGCCTGTTTCTGGCCGATGCGCACCGCAGTCCACGCGGCCACGGCAGCGTCAAGTAGATCATCAGGCCCTGCCAGCCTTCTTTCCAATTGATCAAGGTGAGTTCGAATTTGTGGGTACGCTTTTGACAACAGTTTCATGCGTTCGGCCCTGCCGCTTGCGGAGAGTTTGCCGAATCGCATGGCCTTACCACCATTGAGTGCGCAAAAGCAAAGTTCCGGATGAACCTCATACACCCAATTCTGTAATCCGGGACTTGTGACTCGATCCACCTCCCGCACCTTGGACAGAATACCAAAAGCCTGTTTGGAAATCTTCTTTCCGCCAGTCTTGAGACTTTTCTGACATGCCTTCTCATAAGTGGTGGCGCTGAGGATTGGCCGGATCGGAGTCGGAAAGACGCTGTTGCTCCGTGGCTTTCCTAACTGCTTGCGGGCCTCGATGTCACACGCTCTCGCCCCGCATTCGCTGAGGCCTATGGGAATGTCTACTGCAACCACATCCGCACATTTGAAATCGAAAAGCACATCGGCGAAGTGAGGCAGAATGCGGAATTGAGTTTCATAATTGTGGAGGTCAACCATGAAACATAGCCATCCAGCCTTGCACCCATCCACGCCCACATAAAGCCCTCCGCCGTCTGATTCTGTATTTTGGGCGGCATCCCCTTTGGCTATATCCATGTAAGGGTGTCCTGAAGTCAATCTATGATTGCTGCTTTCGTTGTTTGGCACTGCGCTGAGTCTAGCAGCTTGCAGGAAACTATTCAAATGGTGAGGCTGTGCAGTCAGGAATTAGATTTGGGGAAAGGGTTGGGGGGATTACTGAGCGCAGCGAGATAGATTTCATTCTCGTACGCTGTTCTCGCTAGGAGTCCGCCGTGGTGAACAGGAACCAGGCGCCAAGTATCAGTCTCTTGCCCTACTAACACCTGGCACCTGACACCTTGAACCTTCTTTACTGCGTTCTGGCCTCGTCCTCGTCCGCCAGTTCCGCTCCCACCGCCGGGGCAGGCGTGGCGGGAATGGCAATTTCCGCTGGTGTGGTGACTTCCGGGTGCGGCGGCTCGGCTTCTGTGAGCAGCTTGAAGTTCCGGTAGAATTCCAAGCCGGTACCGGCGGGAATCAGCCGGCCCATGATGACGTTTTCCTTCAAGCCGCGGAGATGGTCCACGGCGCCGCGGATGGAGGCTTCCGTGAGGACGCGCGTCGTCTCCTGGAACGACGCGGCCGAGATGAAGGAATCGGTAGCCAGCGACGCCTTGGTAATTCCGAGCAGCAAAGGCCACCCCGTGGAGGCTTTACCGCCCTTGGCCTTGGCGCGTTCGTTCTCCTCGCGGAACTTAAACTTGTCCACTTGCTCGTCAAGCAGGAATTCCGTGTCGCCTACTTCTTCCACCTTCACCCACCGCATCATCTGGCGCACAATCACTTCGATGTGCTTGTCATTGATGTTCACACCTTGCAGCCGGTAGACTTCCTGGATTTCATCCACCAGATACTTCTGGAGCGCCTTCTCGCCCAAGACGGCCAAAATATCGTGGGGATTGCGCGGGCCATCCATGAGCGGCTCACCCGCCTTAACGCGTTCACCTTCCTGCACGGAAACGTGCACGCCGCGCGGAAGCAAGTATTCCTTGGTTTCGCCCTTATCGGGAACCACCAGAATCTTGCGCTCGCCTTTGACCACGTCGGCGTAACGAACCACGCCGTCGATTTCCGTGATCTTCGCGGGCTCGTGAGGCTTGCGGGCTTCGAAGAGTTCGACCACGCGCGGCAGACCACCGGTGATATCCTTGGTCTTGGTGGTTTCCCGCGGGATCTTGGCCAGGACATCGCCCGGGCTCACTTCGTCGCCCTCCTGAACCATCAAGTGGGCGCGCGAGGGCATTAAGTACTTTTTGGTTCCCTTCTTTTCGTTGCGGATAACGATTTGCGGCTGATATTTCTCTTCCGACGCTTCTTTCACAACCCATTGCGATAAGCCGGTGACTTCGTCCACCTGTTCCTGCACGGTGACTCCGGCCTCGAGGTCCTTGAACTGCGCCGTGCCGCTGACTTCCGTGAGGATCGAAAATGTGTAAGGATCCCACTCAACGATGTTTTCGCCCATTTTCACGGGGGCGCCCTCCGCCACCTTGATGCGGGCGCCGTACACCACCGAGTAGCGCTCGCGCTCGCGGCCCTTGTCGTCCACGATCGCCACGGCGCCATTCCGATTCATGACCACGTGGGCGCCTTCGCGGTTCATAACGGTCTGAATGCTGTGGTACTTCAGGAAGCCGTTGTTCTTGGCCTCCAGGGTGCTTTGCTCCGAAATGCGGCTGGCCGTACCGCCGATGTGGAAGGTACGCATGGTAAGCTGCGTGCCCGGCTCGCCGATGGACTGCGCGGCAATCACTCCCACCGCCTCCCCCATTTCCACCACTCGTCCGGTGGCCAGGTTGCGCCCGTAGCAGCGCACACAAACGCCGCGCCGCGACTCGCAAGTCAACACGGAGCGAATCTTCACCCGCTCGATGCCGGCCGCCTGGATGGCCGCTGCCAGGTCCTCATTAATCTCCTGGTTGACATCTACAATCACATTGCCTTCGTAGTCGCGAATCTGCTCGAGCGAAACTCGCCCCACGATGCGATCGCGGAGCGGCTCCACCACTTCTCCAGCCTCCACGATGGGCTCCACATAGATTCCGTCCAGCGTGCCGCAATCGAACTCAGAAATGATCACATCCTGCGCCACGTCTACCAGCCGGCGGGTAAGGTAGCCGGAGTCGGCGGTCTTAAGAGCCGTGTCCGCCAAGCCTTTGCGCGCGCCGTGCGTGGAAATGAAGTATTGCAACACGTTCAGGCCTTCGCGGAAATTCGCGGTGATGGGGGTCTCAATGATTTCCCCGGAGGGCTTCGCCATAAGGCCGCGCATGCCGGAGAGCTGCCGGATTTGCTGCTTCGAACCGCGTGCGCCGGAGTCCGCCATGATGTAAATGGGATTCATCTGGCCGGTGGTGTCCTGCTTCTCCATCACCTGAAACATTTCGTTGGCCACGTCATCGGTAACGTTCGACCAGATCGCAATCACCTTGTTGTAACGTTCACCGTGGGTGATGGCGCCTTCCTGGTACTGCTTTTCAACCTCGATGACTTCTTTTTCCGCAGCCGTCACCAAAGCTGCCTTGCTTTGCGGCACCACCAGATCGTCAATGCCGATGGAAATTCCCGCCTTGGTGGCGTACAGGAAGCCCAGGGTCTTAACGCCGTCCAGCATCTGCACCGTGGTTTCAAGTCCGAAGCGCAGGTAGCAGTAGTTGACCAGCGCACCCAGGCCTTTCTTCCGAAGGAGCCCATTGACAAACGGCATCAAGGATTGACCCGTCGTCGGATCCTTCGGCAAGTGGTCATTGAAGATGACCCGGCCGACGGTCGTATTGATGAACTGCTTCTTGACGGTGATGGGCTCGGTGTGAAGAACGTCCTGGTTATCATAGGCCGTACTCAGGTCAATCACGCGCCCGGTGTAACGCAGGCGGATGGGAGTCAGGGTTTCAACCTCGCCCGCCTCCAACGCCAGCAGAACCTCATCGGAATTAGCGAAGGCGCGGCCATCGCCCTTGGCCCCGCGCTTGTCCTTGGTCAGGTAGTAGACACCCAGCACGATGTCCTGGGTGGGGACAGCGAGCGGCTGTCCGTTGGCCGGCGAAAGGATGTTATTCGCCGACAGCATTAGCACCGACGCCTCGATTTGGGCCTCCGGCGAAAGCGGAATGTGCACGGCCATCTGGTCGCCGTCAAAATCAGCGTTGAATGCCGTGCAAACCAGGGGATGTATCTTGATGGCCTTGCCTTCCACCAGCACCGGCTCAAAGGCTTGGATGCCCAACCGGTGCAGCGTGGGAGCGCGGTTCAGAAGCACCGGGTGGTCCTTGATGACTTCTTCCAGGATATCCCAGACCACTGATTCCTGGCGCTCCACCATTTCCTTCGCCGCCTTGATGGTGGTGCAGTGCCCTGCCTGCTCCAGACGGTGATAAATGAAGGGCTTGAAGAGTTCGAGCGCCATCTTCTTGGGCAAGCCGCATTGGTGCAGTTTCTGCTCGGGGCCCACAACGATTACGGAACGGCCTGAGTAATCAACGCGTTTTCCCAGCAGGTTCTGGCGGAAGCGTCCTTGCTTGCCTTTCAGCGTGTCCGACAGGGACTTGAGCGGGCGGTTGTTGGCTCCGCGCAGTACCCGGCCCCGCCGGCCGTTGTCAAACAGCGCGTCCACGGCTTCCTGCAGCATGCGCTTTTCGTTGCGGACGATCACATCCGGCGCGTGCAACTCCATCAGCTTCTTGAGGCGGTTGTTGCGATTGATGACGCGGCGATAGAGGTCATTCAAATCGGAAGTCGCAAAGCGGCCGCCATCCAGGGGCACCAGGGGGCGCAGTTCGGGTGGGATCACCGGGATGACGTCGAGAATCATCCACTCCGGTTTATTCCCCGACTTGCGAAACGCATCCAGCACCTTCAGCCGTTTGGCGTACTTCACCCGCTTCTGTTGCGATGGATCGCTCTTCATTTTCTCGCGCAAATCATCCGCCAGCGTGTCGATATCAACCTGCTTCAGCAATTCCTTGATGGCTTCCGCGCCCATCGCCGCGCGGAATTTCCCGGGGAATTCCTGCTGAAGTTGCCGGTAGCGCTCCTCGGTCAGCAATTCTTTCTCTTTCAAGGGAGCTTCACCGGGATCAACGACGACGTAGTTTTCAAAATACAGGACGCGCTCGAGGTCGCGGAGCGAGATATCCAATAGATGGCCGATGCGGCTGGGGAGGCCTTTAAAGAACCAGACATGCGAGCAGGGGGAAGCCAGCTCGATGTGCCCCATGCGCTCGCGGCGAACCTTGGAAAGGGTCACCTCAACGCCGCATTTATCGCAGATCACGCCGCGATGCTTCATGCGTTTGTACTTACCGCACAGGCATTCCCAGTCGGTAACGGGGCCAAAAATGCGGGCACAAAACAGCCCGTCACGCTCCGGCTTGAAGGTGCGGTAATTGATGGTTTCAGGCTTGGTCACTTCGCCGTGCGACCAGGACCGGATCTTCTCCGGCGACGCCAGGCTGATGCGGATGGCGTCAAACTCACCGATTAGACTTACACGATCATAAGGGCTGCTGCGGAACAAGGTTTCCTCCTTCAAAGGAGAGAAGAGATTTTGTCGAAACTGCGCCCCCGAGGCGCCGGCGCGGTGTGGGGCGCGGCGCGAGCCCGGCGGCTCTAGACTCCCTACTCAGCGCCCACCGGCGCGAGCTGTTCCTTGGGCTTCTTGATTAGTTCCACGTCGAGGCAAAGGCTCTGCAACTCCCGCACCAGGACGTTGAACGACTCCGGCACGCCGGGTTCAATGGCGGCCTCGCCTTTGACGATGGCTTCATAGATTTTGGCGCGCCCGTATACATCATCGGATTTCGCCGTGAGGAGTTCCTGTAAAATGTACGCCGCGCCATAAGCTTCCAGTGCCCACACTTCCATTTCGCCGAACCGCTGGCCGCCGAACTGCGCCTTGCCTCCGAGAGGTTGTTGAGTGATGAGGGAGTAAGGCCCGATCGACCGAGCGTGGATCTTATCGTCAACCAAGTGGGAGAGCTTGAGCATGTAAATGTAGCCGACCGTAACCGGTTGCTCGAACTTCTCCCCGGTCATGCCGTCGTAGAGATTGATCTTGCCGGAAAGCGGCAGGCCCGCCTTTTCCAGGAATTCCTTGATTTCCTTTTCCGTGGCGCCGTCGAACACGGGAGTGGCGAAGGCGACTCCATTCAGTAACGTGCGAGCTTGATCGAGAACCTGTTCGTCCTCCATGGTGTCCAGCGCCGCCACCAGGGGGTTATTGCGGAAAAGGCTTTTCAACTCTTTGCGCAGCAGTTCGGCGCGAGTTTCCGTGGAGAGGAGCTGGCGAATCTTGGTGCCCAATTCCTTTGCCGCCCAGCCCAAGTGCGTCTCCAGGATCTGGCCCACATTCATGCGCGAGGGGACGCCCAGAGGATTCAGCACCACTTCCACCGGAGTGCCATCCGGCATGTAAGGCATGTCTTCCTCGGGAAGGATGCGGGCGATCACCCCCTTGTTTCCGTGACGACCGGCCATCTTATCGCCGACGGAGAGTTTGCGTTTCATGGCGATATAGACTTTGACCAGCTTGATGACTCCGGGCGGAAGTTCGTCGCCCTTCTTCAGTTTTTGAATCTTCTCGTCGGTGATCTTCCGCAGGATATCGATCTGCCGCGAAGTCATCTCTTCAATTTCATCAATCTTTTCGAGCAATGTCGGGTCCTTCTTGGCGATCCTCATGCGCTTCAGGTTGCGCGTGGTGACGCGGGCGAGAACATCGCGGGTGAGCTTGGTACCCTTGGTAATCAACCGTTTGTTGGTTTTTTCGTCGTGCAGGTCCGCCTGAAGCTCTTCCCCTTCCAGCAACGCGCACAGGCGCTTCAAACGCTCATCCTGGAGAATGCGGATTTCGTCATTCAGGTTTTTCTCCAGGCGGGTCACCTGCAGACCTTCGATGTTCCTGGCGCGTTCGTCTTTATCCGCGCCCTTGCGCGAAAAGATCTTCACATCCACCACGATGCCTTCGATGCCAGGAGGACAAGTCAAGGAAGCGTCGCGAACATCTCCGGCCTTTTCGCCGAAGATCGCGCGCAGCAGTTTTTCTTCGGGGGTCAGTTGCGTCTCACCTTTGGGCGTGACCTTGCCCACCAGAATGTCGCCCGGCTTGACGTAAGCGCCGATGCGGATGACCCCGCTTTCATCCAGGTCTTTCAACAGGGACTCGGAGAGGTTGGGAATGTCGCGGGTAATTTCTTCCGGCCCCAGCTTGGTGTCGCGGGATTCGATTTCGAATTCCTCGATGTGGATCGAAGTATAGGAATCCTCCTTCACCAGTTTTTCGCTGACCAGGATGGCGTCTTCAAAGTTGTAGCCGCGCCAGGGCATGAAAGCCACCAGCACATTGCGGCCCAGGGCCAGCTCGCCGTGATCGGTGCAAGGACCATCCGCCAGGACCTGACCGGCATGTACCCGCTGCCCCTTGTGGACCACGGGCTTCTGGTTGATGCAAGTGTTCTGATTGGAGCGGCGAAACTTAATGAGCTGATAGATGTCCGCGCCCACTTCGCGGGAGAGCTGCCCTGAGTGGCCGTCACCCTCGACGCGCACGATAATGCGTTCGCTGTCCACGCCATCCACCACGCCGTTGCGGCGGCAGATGACCACGGCGCCGGAATCGCGCGCCGTGACTTCTTCCATACCCGTGCCCACCAGCGGGGATTGCGCCCGCAACAGGGGCACCGATTGCCGCTGCATGTTGGAACCCATCAGGGCACGGTTGGCGTCATCGTTCTCGAGGAACGGAATCAGCGAGGCCGCCACGCTGACCAGTTGTTTGGGGCTTACGTCAATGTAATCGATCTCATCGCGGCGTTTGAGCACAAAGTTGCCGGCTTGCCGCGCGTTAACCAGCTCGTGAATAATTCGGCCCTTGTCGTCAATTCCCACGTTGGCCTGCGCGATCACGTACTGGTCTTCTTCCCATGCCGACTGGTAGAAGGAGAACGGTTCGTGTTCCACCAGCTTGCGCTTTTTTTCCCGCAACTCCTCGTTGGTTTTGTCCACCGTGCCCGATTCCACGTGCTCGCCCACTTTCCAAGGCCCATCCCCACCGTGCGTCACGGTAACGTAATCAACGATGCGGCCGCCCCGAACCTTGCGGTAGGGACTTTCAATAAATCCATATTCGTTGATCTGCGCGTAGCACGAAAGCGAGGAGATCAAGCCGATGTTGGGGCCTTCCGGCGTCTCGATGGGGCAGATGCGCCCGTAGTGGGTGGGGTGAACGTCGCGCACTTCGAAACCGGCGCGCTCGCGGGAAAGGCCGCCTGGCCCCAAGGCGGAAAGCCGCCGCTTATGGGTAATCTCGGAGAGCGGGTTGGTCTGATCCATGAACTGGGAAAGCTGTGAAGATCCGAAGAATTCACGAATCGCCGCCATGACTGGTTTGGCGTTAATGAGGTCGTGCGGCATGGCCGTGGACATTTCCTGGTAAACTGACATCTTCTCTTTAATTGCCCGCTCCATGCGGACCAGGCCGAGGCGGAACTGGTTTTCAATCAATTCGCCGACGGCGCGAACGCGGCGATTCCCCAGGTGGTCGATGTCATCCACGGAATGCTTGCCGTCAGGGTTCTTCTTCAGGACCAGCAGGTAGCGGATGGCCGAGTAAAAGTCTTCCGGCTCCAGCGTCCGCTTGTCGAGCGGCAACTGCACCGGCGAGTGCTCGGAATGATCGGTGGCCAGCGTGCCTTCGCAGGCGCGGACGACCTCGGAGCAGATATTCCCTTCCCGCTTACCCACAAACATTTTTTCGTCATCCACAACGACGTAAAAATTAGCGGCGGGGAAGTTCCGGGCGTCTTCAATCTCAAATTCCTGGGACTTGTCGTCCAGGCGAATCTTGAGCTTGGAGTAGTATCCCAGCTTGATATTGAATTTCAGCCGCCCCACGCGCGAAAAATCGTATTTGCGCGGATCGAAGAACATTCCATTGAACAGCGAAGTAGCAGTTTCCAGCGTCGGGGGGTCGCCCGGGCGCATCTTCCGGTACATTTCGATCAGCGCTTCCTGCGGCGTCTTCAAGGTGTCGCGTTTCAAGGTCTGAGCAATGACCACCCCGGAATCGTCCCGCTCGGGGAAGAACACCTGCAATTCGTCAATGGCGGAATCCTGAATGGTATTGAGGATGTTCGAGCTAATCTCATTGTTCGCTTCGAGCAACACCTCTCCCGTGGCGGGGTCCACAATGTCGGCAGCGGTGAAAGCGCCTTCGAGATCATGGGGGGCCACTTCCACCTGGGTGATCTTGGCCTTTTGGATTTCCTTGAAGGCCGCCGCCGAAATCTTTCGTCCGGCCGGCACCAGCGCTTCATGCGTGCGGGGGTGATCGATGCTCTTGGAGATCCGGTTGTTAACCAGTCCCGCCGAGACTCCCCAGAACAGCTTGCGATCCTTGAGCGAGATTTTTTCGATCTGGTAAAAGGCCTTGACGATTTCGGCGTCGTTCTTCAGTCCCAGCGCCCGCAGAAAAATGGTGGCTAGGAATTTACGCTTGCGGTCGATTCGAACGTAGAGAAGATTCTTGGTGTCGTACTCAAATTCCACCCACGAGCCGCGATAGGGGATGATTTTTCCGAGGAAGTAAGTCTTCTGCGAATTCGCCTCGAAAAAGACTCCTGGTGAACGGTGCAATTGGCTGACGATAACGCGTTCCGTCCCGTTGATGATAAACGTCCCGTTTTCAGTCATCAGGGGAATTTCACCAAAGTAAACTTCCTGTTCTTTGATATCGCGGATGCTCTTGTGGCCGGTATCACTGTCCTTGTCGTAGAGTGTAAGGCGGATGGTAACCTTAAGGGGCGCCGCGAAAGTCATGCCGCGCTCCTGGCACTCGGTAACGTCGTACTTCAACTGGAGCGCCACGGGGTCGCCGCACTTGTTGCAGAAAGTCACCACGTTCTTGTTGAAGGTGCCGCACTTGGTGCACAGGACCTCCCCCACCTTGAAGGGATCGGTAATAACCGTGTGCCCGCAGTTCTTGCAGGTACTGCGCAGGTGATGCAGCCCCTTCAAGCTTCCGCATTTGCACTCCCAATTGCCGATGGAGTAATCCACAAAGTCCAATTGCGCGATGCCCCGGAAATCCGTGATGGGGAAGACGGAATTGAAGACCGCTTGCAGCCCCACATCCTCCCGCTCCGAAGGCAGAAGGTTCATCTGGAGGAAACGTTCGTAAGAGCGCCGCTGGACCTCGATGAGATTAGGAATCTTAATGACCGTAGGTATTTTGGAGAAATTAATGCGCTGACGCACAGCGCCGTTCCCGCCGTTAGGCATTCCTTTTGCTCCTTGCTTGAAATTTCAAAAGCCGTTCGGACAATGATGACACGGGCCCCTTAATGATTTGGATGCACACTTCGCCTCTGAAGATGCAATGGAATCACCCCGATGGCCCAGCAGTCCATGGGTTTATCCGTGCCACTTAAGAGCAGTGACAAGTGACGAGTGACCAGTGACAAGCCAAAGCACGGAACCGCGTTCCATCTTTCTGCTCATCACTCATCACTCTTCACTCATCACTATGTGTGAGAGGGCCTTGCCACCAGGTAACTTCCCCCCGGGAAGTACGGGTGCAACCCCTTCTTTCCCGAGGCCTGGCGGGAGGACGATTATTTCACTTCTACGGTAGCGCCAGCTTCGGTGAACTTTTTCTTGATGGTCTCCGCTTCTTCTTTGGAGACGCCCTCTTTAATCGGCTTGGGAGCGCCGTCTACCAGGTCCTTGGCCTCCTTCAGCCCTAGGCTGGTGACTTCGCGGACAGCCTTGATGACATTGATCTTGTTGGCTCCGATGGCAGTCAGGATTACCGCGAACTCCGTCTGCTCCTCTACCGGTGCAGCAGCGGCTGCGGCGCCCGCACCCGCTCCCGCCACTACCACGGGAGCTGCCGCCGCCGCGGATACGCCCAAGGCTTCTTCAAGGCGTTTCACAAGCTCAGCAGCTTCGAGCAGGGTTAAACTCTTCACTTCTTCAACGATCTTCTCAACGCGTTCCGACATGCTAGATTCTCCTCTTCAATGTAGCTGATAGCTGACAGCTAACAGCCCACAGACAAACACGCCTTCAACTGTGAGCTAGCGGCTGTTAGCCGTGAGCTGTCTCTTGGAATTTCTTTTCTTTCACCGCTTGCTGAATAACGTACGCCAGGTTGCGAGCCACCCCGGACAGCGTTGAGGCCACCCGTTGCGCCGGTGAATTGAACAAAAACAAAACCTTGGCAAGCACTTGCTCCTTGGGAGGCAAGGTGGCAATGGCGCTCAAGTCGGCCAGGGATACAACCCTTCCTTCCACCACGCCGCACTTAAACACCAGAATGGGGTTTTCCTTGGCGTACTCTGTTAAAGCTTTCGCCAGCGCCACAGGGTCAGTTTCGGTCAATGCCACGGAGGTTGTCCCCGCCAGCTCTTTTGCAATCGGCTCGGCGGATGTCCCCTTGGCCGCGCGCTGAATCAGGCTGTTCTTCACTACCTTGTACCGCGCGCCCGTCCCGGCAATCTTCCGGCGCAGTTGAAAATCCTGAGCCACTGTGATCCCCTGGAATCCCGAGAGGATTATGCCCCGCGCTTTCGCCAGCTCCTCGTGGAGCGTCTCTGCGTTCTTCTTCTTCTCGTCCCGATCCATGCCTACTCCTTAAGTGCGGTGGCGAGTGGCGGGCATACCACCAAGTCCGGCTCTTCCTACTTCTCCCTTGCCACTGGTCACTGCTCTTTCGTTCTTGCTCGTCACTCGTCACTTGTCACTAGTCACTGCCCTTACGCTGCCTCCACAGAATCCAGACTAATCGGAAGGCCAGGCCCCATTGTGGATGAAATTACGATGCTCTTAACATACTTTCCTTTTGCCGATGCGGGCTTGGCTTTAATGACGCTGGAAATCAGCGCGTCGGCGTTTTCCGCCAGCTTGCCGGCCTCAAAAGAGACTTTGCCCACCGGGCAGTGGATGATGCCCGTCTTATCAACGCGGAATTCCACTTTACCGGCCTTCACTTCCCGCACGGCCTTCGCCACATCCAACGTGACTGTCCCCGTCTTGGGGTTGGGCATCAGCCCGCGCGGCCCCAGCACCTTGCCGAGCCGTCCGACGGATTTCATCATGTCAGGGGTGGCGATGACGGCATCAAAGTCCATCCAGCCGCCTTGGATCCGCTGCACGATGTCATCCCCGCCGGATTCATCCGCGCCTGCTTCGCGGCCCTCGCGCACCTTGTCGCCGGAAGCGATCACGATCACACGTTTAGACTTTCCCAGCCCATGCGGCAAAACCACCGTTCCTCGCACCATTTGGTCCGCGTGCTTGGGATCGACTCCCAAACGCATGGCAACCTCCACCGTCTCATCGAACTTCGCAAATGCCGCCTTCTTGAGTAACGGCATGGCATCCGCCAGGGTGTATGCGGGCTTGTCAACCAGCTTGGCGGACGCTTCATACTTTTTTCCAACTTTAGCCATTCCAGCAACTCCCCTTCGAAAATCGAAACTTGAAAAACGAAACTCGAAACTCGAAATTCGAAACTCGGTTTCCCGCACTGCTTATTCCGAATCTTGCTAACAGCGGCTTTATGCCGTCTATTCGAAACTCAACTTCCCGTACTGCCATTTTCGAATTTCGAGTTTCGAATTTCGATTTTCGGTCAGGCCGTGACGTCAATCCCGATGCTGCGCGCCGTGCCCTTGATGGTGTCAACCGCTGCCGCCAAGTCTCGAGCATTGAGGTCAGGCAGCTTCAGCTTGGCGATTTCTTCAACCTGCTTCAGGGTAACTTTTCCAACCTTGTTGCGGTTGGGCTCCCCGGAACCCTTGGCAATTCCCGCCGCGCGCTTCAGCAGTACTGCGGCAGGAGGCGTTTTGGTGACAAAGGTGAAACTGCGGTCGTGGTATACCGTGATGACCACGGGGATAATCAAGCCTTCCTGATCCTTCGCGGAGGTTTTGGCGTTGAAGGACTTACAGAAGTCCATGATGTTTACGCCGTGCTGGCCCAAGGCCGGCCCCACGGGCGGCGCGGGAGTGGCTTTCCCCGCCGGAATCTGAAGCTTGACCATTGCGGTAACGCGCTTAGCCATAAGACTTAACCTCGTTGGGGTAATGGGTGCTAGGTACTGCGGAAAGACCGAATTTCGGATTTTCCTTCCCAGAACCCAGCACCGAGTCCTTAGATCTTCTCCACTTGATAGAAATCCAGCTCCACGGGCGTCGCGCGGCCAAAGATGGTTACCATCACGCGCAAAGTGGAGCGGTCTTCGTTGATCTCGTCCACCATACCATTGAAGTCTTTGAAAGGGCCGTCTGTTATCTTGACATTCTCGCCCCGGTCAAATTTGAGCTTGGGCTTGGGATGTTCGGCCGCCACTTCCACGCGATGGACAATGCGGTCAACTTCCTCGGAGCTGAGAGGGCTGGGCCGCTGTCCGGAACCCACAAACCCCGTGACGCGCGGCGTAGAGCGCACCATGTGCCAGGTGTTGTCGTTCATTTCCATCTCCACCAGCACATAGCCCGGATAAAAGAGCTTGGGCGTGACCACTTTCTTCCCCTGGCGCATCTCGATGACGTCTTCCGTGGGGACCATGATCTCTCCGAACTGCTCCGTTAGTCCTTCGGCGTCGATCCGGCTTTTCAGGGTCTCAGCAACCTTCTTCTCAAACCCGGAGTAGGTGTGGAGGATGTACCAGCTCTTTGCCATGCTCGTCTTTCCAATGTTGAGTTCTTGTTCCGTCAATTTCTCACCTAACTTGTGGAGAATTCCCCTCACCCGCGGTGCAAGAGATAGTTCAGCAAGCTCCGTAAAGCTCGCCCAAAAACCAGATCACAGAGGTAGAAATAAATCCCGAAAAGAAATGTCGTCAGAACCACCATCACCGTGGTGCCGTAAATCTCCTGCTTGCCAGGCCAAGTCACGCGCTTGGTTTCAATTTTCACCTCGGAAGCGTATTGGCGGAATTGCTGCCAAACTCCCTTGGCGTGCTCCAAAGGGACCTGCAACGCGCTGCTTTCATTTTTGGCTTCATTACCCATGTCGCACTCGATCCAGCCGAGCGGTTCATCGCTCGCCCAAGGGAATCCCGACACCCAAAAATCTGGCAGGGGCGGAGGGATTTGAACCCCCATGACCGGTTTTGGAGACCGGCAGATTAGCCGTTAATCTGACGCCCCTATGAAAACCTGTAGGCAGTAAACAGAAGGCAGTAGACAGCCGCCAACTGCTCCGAGGTTCTCTGCCTACTGCATTCTGGCCTGTGACTTCCGCCAAGTCACAGATTATTCAATCCAGCCCCGCCGGTGGCAGTGCTGCCTTCTGCCTACTTCACTTCCTTATGGGCCGTATGGTGGCGGCAAGTGGGGCAGAACTTCTTCAACTCCAGCCGGTCCTGATTCTTCTTCTTGTTCTTCGTCGAAGTATAGTTGCGGTTTTTGCAGTCACCGCATTGCAAGGTAATAATCTCGCGCATCGCTCTCTCAGCTCTCATCCATCAGCTATCAGCAAAAAGCCATCAGCCGATCTTTTAGCTGAAAGCTGATAGCTGAAAGCCCTACTTCAAGATTTCGGCGACAGTCCCGGCGCCGACGGTATGGCCGCCCTCGCGGATAGCGAAGCGCAGCCCTTTCTCCATGGCGATGGGCGTGATCAGTTCGATCTCCAGGCTCACGTTATCTCCCGGCATCACCATTTCCGTCCCCGCCGGCAGCGTCGCCACTCCCGTCACGTCCGTCGTCCGGAAGTAAAACTGCGGACGGTAGCCATTGAAGAACGGCGTGTGCCGCCCCCCTTCTTCCTTGCTCAAGATATAAACCGAGGAGTTAAACTTGGTGTGCGGCGTGATCGACCCGGGCTTCGCCAGCACCATGCCGCGCTCCACGTCGTCTTTTTCCGTCCCCCGCAGCAGCACCCCGATGTTGTCGCCCGCCTGCCCTTCGTCCAGCAGCTTCTTGAACATTTCCACGCCCGTTACCACCCGCTTGAACGGTTCCGGCCGCAGTCCCACAATCTCGATTTCTTCCTGTATTTTTACCTTGCCGCGCTCCACGCGCCCCGTCACCACCGTGCCCCGTCCCGAGATCGAGAAAATATCTTCCACCGGCATCAGGAACGGCTTGTCAATCTGCCGCTCCGGCATCGGAATGTAGCTGTCCACCGCGTCCATCAGCTCGTGGATCGACTTCTCCCACTTCGCATCCCCTTCCAGCGCCTTCAGGGCCGAACCCCGAATCACCGGGATCTTGTCCCCGGGAAACTGATACTTCGACAGCAACTCCCGTACTTCCATCTCCACCAGGTCCAGTAGTTCTTCGTCCTCCACCGCGTCGCACTTGTTCATGTACACCACGATCCACGGCACGTTCACCTGCCGCGCCAACAGCACGTGCTCACGCGTCTGCGGCATCGGCCCGTCTGTGGCCGCCACCACCAGGATCGCCCCGTCCATCTGCGCCGCGCCCGTGATCATGTTCTTGATGTAGTCGGCGTGCCCCGGACAGTCCACGTGCGCGTAGTGCCGGTTCTTGGTCTCGTACTCCACGTGCGCAATGGCGATCGTGATCCCCCGCGCTTTCTCCTCCGGCGCGTTGTCAATCGAATCAAACGCCCGGAACTTCACCTTGGGGTTCTCCTTCGCCAACACCTTGGTGATCGCCGCCGTCAACGTCGTCTTCCCGTGATCAATGTGCCCAATCGTCCCCACATTCATGTGCGGCTTCGATCGATCAAATTTTTCCTTGGCCAT
>Ga0326728_10015824_pt1 | contig 15564 bp, 12 predicted proteins | sample MB3enrmetagenome_FD_207602 | JGI IMG/M metagenome (GOLD analysis project Ga0326728, IMG submission 207602) | Lab enriched peat soil microbial communities from McLean, Ithaca, NY, United States - MB31MN | ecosystem: Environmental > Terrestrial > Soil > Wetlands > Peat | place: USA: New York...
CATGTAGCTTCAGCGCATCCGGCAAAACAACCCGTACCAATAAGCCAGCCTCTTGAGTAACTTCGAGACTCTTCTGCATCACCGGCAGGTGACCCACGGCCGCGCACGCAAGGTCATACCTGCCTGGCGGCAGGCCCGGGAAGTCAACCCCCCCCCTTTCGCCCGTAACCTCGGGAATGCCTTCCGCAGGCAAGCCCTGCCCCGTCAAGGTGCAGACGGCATCCTGGACCGGCGCGCCGTTTGCACTCACGACCTCGCCTTTCAAGTCCTGGGTTTGAGGCAGAGCCCAGGCGGTCGTAGCAATCACCGCCAGCGCAAGGACGGGCAAAAGAGGTAGCGGGATTGAAGTGGTCTTTCTTGCCAGCATGTCAGGTCCGGGGCGCAGTTCCCCAAACCCCTCATTCTACCCTAGGGGGAATCTTTTTGGAGTTGACGAGACCCTGAAGCCGCGCGCGTCGCAGGGAACTTGAAGCCGAAAATAGCCAACCTCCCGCCACCTATCTCCCCTTCGGCGTCGTCACGGCAAAAGCGACAGCCGACGCGCAAGCCTGCCGCTTGCCTGCCCATGAAGCGAGTTTTCGATTACAATACCAGCGCCGTGCACGCCAGGGCGATCCGCTCCGCGCCTTGGTCACACCGATTGTGCGGAGTCAAGCGGGAGGTCGCGATGCAGTTGGAAAAGGCATCACTTGAGATTCTGCCAGCGGCCCACCGGACCTTAGAGGAGGGCTTTGCCTCACTTCCCGCCATCGACGCGCGGGTGCCGGGCCAGGAGCGCATGGCCGAGGTGATGCAGCAAGTCGCCGTTCGCCTGCGGGACAATTATCCGTACTTCCACCCCTTTTACGCAGGCCAGATGCTTAAACCACCTCATCCCATCGCCCGGGCCGCCTATGCTTTGGCCACTTGGATCAATCCTAACAACCACGCGCTGGACGGTGGGCGCGCCAGTTCGGCAATGGAGAGGGAAGCCGTGGCGGAAATCGCCGCCATGTTCGGGTGGCAGACCCATCTGGGTCATCTCGCGAGCGGCGGCACCATGGCGAATCTCGAGGCCCTCTGGGTGGCGGGACAGCTTAATCCAGGAAAGAAGATTGCCGCCTCCGCGCAGGCCCACTATACGCACCACCGCATCAGCAGCGTGCTGGGGTTGCCGTTCGCGGAATTACCCTGCGACCCTCGGGGGCGGATGGACGCTCAGGCTCTGGCAGCGCGGCTGGCGGGGGGAGACATCGGCTGCGTCGTGGCCACCCTCGGAACAACTGGGACGGGCTCCGTCGACCCCTTGGCGGAGATCCTTCGCCTGCGCGCCCAACACGGCTTCCGCTTGCACGTCGATGCGGCCTATGGCGGCTACTTCACCCTCGCCGGAAATCTGTCGGAGGAAACCCGCTCCGCGTACAACCAGATCGGCCAAGCCGACTCGATTGTGGTTGATCCCCACAAGCACGGCCTGCAACCTTATGGGTGCGGGTGCGTGCTGTTTCGCGATCCGAGCGTTGGGGCACTGTACAAACATGATTCCCCTTACACCTACTTCACCTCATCGGAATTGCATCTGGGTGAAATCAGCTTGGAGTGCTCGCGCCCGGGGGCTTCGGCCGTGGCGCTGTGGGCCACGCAAAAATTGCTGCCCCTCGTCCGCGGGGGTGAGTTCGCCGCCGGGCTGGAGGCCTGCCGGGAGGCTGCAATCAGCTTAGCGGAAGACCTCGCCGCCGATTCCCGATGGCTCGTGCCGTTTCTTCCTGAGTTGGACATCGTCGTTTGGGCGCCTCGCGCTGCCTCCGCCCGCCTCGCTTCTGAACGGTCACAGCGCATCTTCACGGCAGCCGCCAACCGCGGCCTGCATCTGGCGCTGCTTCGGCTGCCCGTGGGGTATTTCCCCTCGCTCGAAAAGCCGCAGGGCCGGACCGCGGGCCCTGCGCTACCTCGGGCCGATTCGTCCGATCATCAAAACACGGTGCTCTGCTTACGTTCTGTTTTGATGAAGCCCGAACACCGGGAATGGCTGAGCCAGATTCTGTCTTTACTGGACGCGGCGTTCCGGGATGCAGAGAAGGAAACTGAATCATGTCACTAATGCTGGCAATGCTCGCGAGGTCGGGAGGGAACTCCACTCTTGGCATAATCCTTTTCTTCGCAGTGGGCGCCTTGCTCTTCTTTCTGGGCTTTTGGTCATACCGTAGATACCGCCTTCTTGCCGACACGCCCATCATACCGGTCCGCAGCATCGCCATGGGACTCACCCACGCGCACGGCAAGGCGACGGGTGACGACCGGCTGACCGGCCCGCTGACCGGCGCCCCGTGTTTCTATTACTGGGTGAGGGTGGAGAAGTTCACACAGGGCAAGCATGGTGGGTGGACTCCGGTCTCCAACGAAATGGATCGCCGGCCATTCTACCTGGACGATGGTACGGCCAAGGTACTGGTCAACGCGCCGTATGCGGAATTCAACGTCCTCCAAACCTTTTGCTACGAGACCGGGCCGAAGCTGGGCAGCAAGCGGTTCGTGGAGCCATCGCTCGGCGTGGCGGGGCCCTCGGAACAGGATCTGCAAACGTATCTCGCCGGCGCATTCGACCGCGCCAGCGCGGCACTGGCAGCGACGAATGTACCCGGCGCCAGCGCGGCGGCGAAGACCCCGAGCGTTGGCCACACGCTGGCAGTCCCGGGAATCTCCAGCGGCGGCGGATTGAGCCTCGACTTCGGCGCGCACCATTATCGCTTCACGGAGGATTGCCTGCTGGCTGACCGCGACTGCACCGTGATGGGAACTTGCGTTGAGAATCCCAACCCCAAAGACGACCTCGACCGCAACCTCATCACGAGGGGCGAGAACGAGAGGACCTTCCTCATCAGCTCGAAGAGCGAGCAGAAAGTCGAGAAGGGCTTGCGCAAGCAGGCTCTCATTTTGATTCTGGTCGGCTCTCTGTTCATCATCATGGCAGCGGTCTTTGCTCTCCGCAACGCCGGGTTGTTGTAGAGGCGTCCTCGTGCGGCGCTGCACTGGATCACGCGAAGCCATAGGGGCAACCCCCGGCCGGTGATAGAACCGCTGCTTTATCACTCGCGCCAAATCTCCCGCAGTGCGAAAGGCGATATGTTCAAAACCATCGACTGGACCGAGCAAGGCGTGCGCATGATCGACCAGACGCGCTTGCCGGGGGAGGAGATCTATCGTACCTACACGGACTATCGCGAGGTGGCGGAAGCGATTCGCTCCATGGTGATTCGCGGCGCGCCGGCGATTGGCGTGGCGGCGGCGATGGGCATCGCCGTGGGCGTCAAAAATTCGGGGGCGAAGAACCCCGCCGAGTTGCGGGCGGAATTCGAAATCATCGCCGAGACCCTTGCCAAGACCCGGCCCACTGCCGTCAATCTGTTCTGGGCCATCAACCGCATGCGCGCCGTCTTTAACAATTCCTTATCCTGCCACCATACGGATGCCCAGGTGCTCACCATGGTGCGTGTGGGCCTGGAGGAAGAGGCCAAGCGCATCCTGGCGGAGGACATCGCCATCAACGAAGCCATGGGCCGCCACGGCGCGGACCTGATGCCGGATGCGGGAACCGTCCTCACGCACTGCAACGCCGGGGCGTTGGCGACGGGCGGCTACGGCACGGCCCTCGGCGTGATTCGCGCCGCGGTGGGGGCCGGGAAGAAGCTGCGGGTTTTTGCCGATGAGACGCGGCCTTTCCTGCAAGGCGCTCGCCTGACGGCCTGGGAATTGGCCAAGGACCAGATTCCGGTCACTATCATTACCGACAGCATGGCGGGGCACTTCATGAAGCAGGGAGAAATTGGCGCGGTGATTGTGGGGGCGGACCGCATTGCCTCGAACGGCGACACGGCGAACAAGATTGGAACTTACTCCGTCGCCGTGCTGGCGCACGAGAACGGCATTCCCTTTTACGTGGCGGCGCCGCTTTCCACCATCGACCTGAGCCTCGCTTCGGGCGAACAGATTCCCATCGAGGAGCGCTCCTCGGCGGAAGTCACTCGCCTGGCGGGAGTCGCCATCGCCCCCGCCGGCGTCGAAGCGCGGCATCCGGCCTTCGACGTCACCCCGCAGCGCTACATTACCGCCATCATCACCGAGCGCGGCGTGGCGCGCGCGCCCTTCACCGAAAGCCTACGCGCGCTGTTCCCTGAGTAGTTTTTCCGGCCCGAGCGGGCGTCAGGAGGTCAGTTTATGATGGGATCTTCTGCCACTCGAGGATGGACTCTGTGAGGGATGGGGGAGATGTAGGGCCTGCGGCGGTGTTAGGCCGCGTCCATCGGTGCAGCGTCTTGGCGGCTTCGGCGATATGGTGGGCGGTGGGCTTTGGATTCTTGTAGTCCTGCACTTCGTCCACCTGACCTCCCAGCAACGCCCGAATCCATGTTTCAACGTGCCGTTTGGGAATCAGCACAATAATGGGTTTACGGTCATCGCGCCCTGGCATATCCGCCGCTTTGAGTGCATCCGAAAGTTGTGTGGCACGGTGCTGCGTTGTTTCTATGTCGGCATCAATAATGGCTATCAGGAGCGCTGACGCTCGTCTGCCGAGCGAAGAGCGGCACGCCTGGACCTGCCGCGGGTACTGGTCGCGGACATACTTCTCGCCGCTGCCGCCCGGTCCCTTGGCGGGGAGCGGCTCAAACCGGACGCCGACCCCGTGCCCGCATTGTTCCAAGTAACGGTAGACTAAATTCTGCTGTTCACGATCTTCAGCGAGGATGATCTTGTTTGCGATCCGCTCAGGCACTCTCCCACCCCCGAGCGATGATCTCGGATGCCTTCAAACCGCTATCCGCTGGCGGTTCAAATGCCCGCACCCTCGTCTCGCCGTCACCGGGCCTGTCGAGCAGCACGCCACCTTGGTCTGCCAACTGGTCGAGCAGCTCCGGGTGGTGTGATACGAGAATGACCTGCGCGTTCTTTTCGTCCACGCGGTCAAGCAGCTTGAGTAACCATGGCTGAATCTCGGGTAGCGCGATGAAATTGTCGGGCTCGTCGATAAGGAGGGTGCTATCCTCGGCGATGGCGCAATGTAGCAGTACATATAGCGCGATCAGCGAACGTTGCCCTTCCGAGAGGTCGGTAAAGGACAGATCGATGCTTTCTCCGTTCGGGCTGCGCATTGTGGTTTGAAGTACTCGCCAGCCTTGCCCTGCCTCTTTCGCGTCGAGCTCCTCTAAGCCGGGAACAGCCTCGCGCAAGTCCGCCATAGCCTCGAATATTGCATTGCCGCTTTCCAAGCGAAGATGGCGGTACCAGTCGGCGAAGTTGCTCATGTCCTTTGCGAGCTTGTTGGACTCCTGTTCTGAGCGAGCCGACATTGCCCAGGGGTTGATTTGAACCTGGATCAGATGGCCCAGCCATCGAATGAACCTCATGGACTTTGTGTTGTCTCGCAGTCCAGCCTCTGCAAACCCGAGCGCTGAACGTTGCCCGTCATACGGGATTTCCAAGCTTGGGTTCGGCATCTGTTCATCATTGAACAAACCAGCCTTGCCGTTCAGAAACCGGAACAATGGCTTGCCGTTGAAGTTGAGGGTCTCTTGCTTTACCCGTGGGCGGGGCGGAAGACCGTAGTCGTCCACGACCAGTGTATAGCGGTACTCACCCCCGTTGCCGTTCACATCAAGTTCGAACCGTTGCTCCGCGACGCTCTGCCAACGAGTGCGCGTCTTGCCTCCAAGGTGATCCTCGCAGGGCTTCCCACGCACCGCGAGGTCACTTAGCAGCGCAAGAACATCGAACACCGTGGACTTCCCGGTCCCATTCCGGCCGATAATCAACTGTTTGGCATTCGGCTTGAACTCGAAGTTCACGAGGCAGCGGTAATTGGTTACATAGAGTCGGGTGAGCATACTGCCGCATAGCATACCAGCGATGCCTTGCCTTATGCTACTGGTGATGCAATAAGTAAAGTCAACGGTTTCCGCGGCTCAGTGCCTACGCGCGTTGTTCGCTGAGTAGTTTTTCCGGCTCGAGCGCGGGGCGGTCCGGGGATCCCTCCACGATGCGGCCCAGGATGCCGGGAATTTCGTAGACGGCACGGTTCCGGATGGTGGCGGCCTGGGCGCGAAAGCGCGCCAGATTCCCCCGCTCCAGCAGAACCTTAACCGCCGCAGGGATTTGGTGCGGTCCGCGCACCACCAACCCCAGTTGCTTTTCCAGAACCCACTCGGCGTTATAGCGTTCCTGGGGCAGCGTCCAGGCGTTGCGCTCCACGATGACGGGCAGGCGCATGGCGACCGCTTCGCTCACGCTTCCGGGCCCAGGCTTGCCGATAAGGAAATCGGAGAGGAGCATGTAGAAGGGGACTTGGGTGGTAAAGCCTTCCACGAAGCTCCGCAGGCGGCTGCGGCGCCAGCGCAGGGCGTCCGCCAGCTTCTGGTTGCGTCCACAGATGAAGATGAGCTGAAGATTGTGGGGGCCTTCGGCATCCAAGCGCTCGGCGATTTCGAGCATTGCGTTGGAACCCTGCCCGCCGAACAGCACCAGCCCCGTGGGGAGGTCGGGATCAAGTCCGCGGTGTTTCCGCTCCTCGCGCCGGTCGCAGAGGATGGGCCGATAAAAGCGCGGGTGCAGGATCATGCCCGAGGTTTGAAAAATCCGCTCGTCGCGGATGCCCAGAGCGCGAGCCTGCAAGACGGCGCGTTCCGATCCGCAGATGAAAAACTGCTCCTGCGGCTCGATCCAGAAGTGCGGAGGATAATCCGCGATGTCGGTGAGGATGGTGACAAAGCGGGTGGGAGGCCGCACCTGGCGCAGGCTCTGGGCGAGGGCGCGGTTGAAATGGGGGACCACGGAAACCACCAGGTCCGCCGGGCTGGAACGCCAGAACTCCTCAAGCAACCGCACCTGCCGGGGGTGGAGGAGGCGGATGAAAGACTGTAGTACGCGCACGGCCTGCGGGGAGCCGAGCGTCCAGCCCTTCTTCAGCATCAGGTTGTAGAAGTCCTGCATGCGCAGGCCGGTCAGCTTGCGCACCCAGTCGATGGGATCGAGCCGTTCCTGCAAGTTCACCAGCCGGATGTTCCACCCGCCCTGTTCTTCCATCACGAGGCGGAGAGCCTCGGCGGCGGCGCGGTGGCCGCCGCCCGCATCAAAGAAAATCAGGTCGGCGTTAATCATGCTCTTACCTTTTCACAGTTCATCTCTCCTGTAAATAGGCAATAGACGCTCTTCATAGATAATTCATTTCCAATATACATTCCCGTAACATGGCCGCTGTAATCTGTACCGTGCGATGTGATCTACATGTCCACACGATCCACTCCGGCATGTGCACTCTGCCGCTGCTGAAGGCCATCTGCCGGGAGTGCTACAGCGAGCCGGAGGCGGTTTATCAGACACTTCGGCGCATGGGGATGGACTTAGTCACCGTTTCCGATCACGACTCCATCGACGCGGCGGAGACGCTCCGCCGCCACCCGGATTTCTTCGTGAGCGAAGAAGTGACCTGCCGGATGCCGACCGGCAACGAGTTGCACGTCGGCGTGTACGACCTGGCGGAGCGGCAGCACGTGGAAATCCAGCGGCGCCGGAACGACCTGCCGCGCCTGGTGGCCTACCTGAACGAACAACAACTTTTCTACAGCGTGAACCATGCCTTCTCCGCCCTGACGGGCCGGCGGTCGCTGGAGGACTTCGTTTGGCTCGACGGCTCCTTCCCCGGCGTGGAAGTGCGCAATGGCCACATCCTGGAGCGCTGCAACCGTCTGGCGGAGCGTCTGGCGGAGCACTCGGGGAGGGCCATGCTGGGCGGTAGTGACGCGCACACGCTGCGCTCGCTGGGGAGTGTTTCGACGCGCGTGCCGGGCGCGCGCAACAAGGCGGAGTTTCTCGACGGCCTGCGGCGCGGGCGCGGGCAGGTGCAAGGAGGATCCGGAAGTTTTTGGCGGTTGACGCGCGACGTGTTGCACATTGGCGCCGCGCTGATGGAGGAGAAGCCCGTGGCCAGGCTTCTCGCCCCCCTGGTGCTGGCGGTACCTGTGGTGACCGTGGTCAACTACATGATGGAGGACCTGTTCGCGCGGCACTGGGGTAGCCGCTGGGAACGCTGGCGCGGTCTGGAGCGGGGCGCTTCCACCCGGGGATTGCGGCCTGCCCCTGGGGAGGCGAGCGCATGACGCTTCCGGGCCACATGCTCGATTTCATCGCCACCCGCGACCATCGCCTGATGCGGCGCGTGCACCGTTGGCGGCCGCCACGCTGGTTCCGGCTCTGGATGATTTTCGCCACGCGCGGGGGCGACGGCTGGCTCTGGTACGGGCTGAGCGCGCTGGTGGTGGTTTTTGGCAGCTCCACCCGATACGCGGCGGTAACCGCGGCGTGGACGGCCTGTGGCACCGGGGCCATTCTCTTTCTGGTCCTGAAAAAATTGACGGGGCGCAAGCGGCCGAACGCGTTGGAGCCGCATTGCTGGGCTACGCTGCTGCCGCCAGACCAATTCTCGTTTCCCTCCGGCCATTCCATTACGGCCTTCGCTTTCACCATCGCCGTGGGCAGTTTTTATCCGCACCTGATGGGCGCCCTGCTGTTTTGCGCGCTGAGCGTGGCCACGTCGCGCATTGTGTTGGGAATGCACTTCCTGAGTGATGTGGTGGTGGGCGCCGTGGTGGGCGCCGGATTGGGTTACGCGGGCTTTGTGATTTTTGCTTAGTTTCCTCGGGTGCCGAGGGTCTTCCCGCCTGTGAGCTTCCCTCAGCTCATTCGATGCCCCTCGGCGCCGGGGGAAGAATATGGCACGGAAAGTGCGGCGTGCCCCATTCCAGATTCCCGATTCAGGATTTCAGATTCAAAATTCCGGATCCAAATCCCCGATTCAAATTTCCAAAGGCTAACGCGAATCCGGACTTATTCGTGCCGCAGAGCGACGATGGGGTCAAGGCGGGAGGCTTTGACGGCGGGCCACATTCCAAAGAACAGGCCGATGCCGACGGAGGCGGCAAAGCCCATGACCACCGCCCAGAGGGGAACCCTTGAGGGCAGAACTGGCATGAGGGTCCGGATCAAAAAGCTGAGCAACATGGCCAGGAGGATTCCCAGCACGCCTCCGGTGCCGGTGAGGGTCATGGCCTCGAGCAGGAATTGCCAGGTGATGTCGCTGCGCCGGGCGCCGATGGCCTTGCGCACGCCGATTTCGCGGGTGCGCTCAGTGACCGACACCAACATGATATTCATCACGCCGATGCCGCCCACCAGGAGGCCGATGGAGGAAACTACCACGGTGATGAGGACGACCATGCTCATGATGTCGCGGAACTGGGTGATGATGGATTCGGCGGTGGCAATGCCAAAGCTGTCGGGCGCCGAGGGTTTGTCGCCGCGCAAGCGCCGGAGAACGGCGGTGACTTCATCCTTGGCCTGGTCAACCTTCCCCGGGAGCGCCACGGCGGTAATGAGATTCTCTTTGGCATTGGGATAGAACTTGCGAAAAGTAAAATAGGGTACGTAAATGACCCCATCGTTGCTGTTATTGCCCGGAAAGGCCTTGCGCTTGTTGAGGGTTCCAATCACTTCAAAGGAGTGCCCATCCACCTGGATGACTTTGCCGATGGCGTCCTCGCCCTCAAAGAAACGGGCCACCACGTCGCTGCCAATCACCGCCACGTCGCGGCGGTGGAGGTCGTCGAAGTCGGTATAGAGGCGCCCGTCCCGGAGGTCCACGTTGACGTTGCGGATGTGCTCCGAGGTGGCGCCCCGGAAGATCGTTTCGACCATTTCCAGTCCCTTGTACTTGGCCACTGCCGGGGGGCCCTGCACAATTGCTTCCACCCCCACCGCTTCCACTGCCGGGCACTGGTCTTTGATGCCCATGGCTTGCTCGTAGGTCAGCGGCTTCCGCAACCGCTCCTCACGTGTGAGGTTAAAGCTGATTCCCGGCTCAAACTTGAAGATAAAAAGCGAGCGCGTCCCAAAACCTTCCATCGCATCCACCATCTGCTGGTCGAGGCCCTTGAAAATGGCGGCCACGCTGATGACGGTCATGGTGCCGATCAGAACGCCGAGGATCGTCAGAAAAGAGCGAAACTTGTGCGTGCGCAGCGTATCCAGGGCGAGCATCAGGTTTTCACGAATGTTTTGGAGGCGTTCTCTCGCCATGCTCAGTTCTCCGTGCGCAAAGCCTCAATGGGGTCGAGTTTGGCGGCCTGACTGGCGGGATAGATTCCAAAGAAGAGCCCCACGCCCGTGGAGAGGATCAACCCCACCAGCACCGCGCTCAGCGGGACGGAGGCATTAAAGAAACCGGGTCCCACAATAAGGTTAACGAGTTCGCTGACCAGGAGGGCCACCAGGACCCCCAACGCTCCGCCCAATCCGGCCATCACACTGGATTCGATCACGAACTGCATCAGAATGTCGCGACGGCGGGCGCCCAACGATTTGCGGATGCCAATCTCATGGGTGCGCTCGGTGACGCTGGCCAGCATGATGTTCATGATGACGATGCCGCCCACCACCATGAACACCGCCACAATGCCGATCGTCACCCCAAACACGGCAGCGGTGATTTGATGCCAGGTTTCCATGATGGTATCGGAAGCGTCGATGCCAAAAGTGTCGTCTTCGCGGTAAGGGACGTGGCGGCGAGCGCGGAGCAGAGAGCGGGTTTCATCCTCCAGCGTCATCATCTGTTCCGCATTCCAAGCCTGGACATTGAGTAACAAGGACGGCCGTGCCGAAAAAAACTTCCGGTAGGTGGTAAGAGGCATCTGAACGAAATTATCCTGGCTCTCTCCGAAGGTGCTGCCGATTTTCTCCGCTACTCCCACCACCCGAAAGGGAATGCCGTTGACCAGGATTTCCTTTTCCAGGGGATCGACGCTGGGGAAGAAGGCATCCACCAGATCCTGGCCGATGAAGCACACCATGGACTCATGCTGGTAATCGGGTTCGGTGATAAACCGGCCACTCGCCACCTTTTGCCCGCCGATGTCGATCATGTTGGGCGTGACGCCGGCGATATCCACGAAGTAAACGGAGTGGTTTTGATAGCGCGCGGAAGTGTTGATCGTTTGGGTGTCCGCTTCGGCGCCGATATTCTTGTAGTCCTTCAGGTTATCTCGGAGGAATTCATATTCCTCGATCAGGATGGGCTTGTTCCGGCGCCGGGCCTTCAGATAGGCCTCGTAGTCCTGGGCCCACTTGATGCGGTGGACGATGAAAACGTTGGCCCCCAAATTGGCAATATGATCGGCGATATAAAAGTTCATGCCATTGATGAGCGACATCACAACGATAAGGGTGGTGGTGGCAATCACCACCCCCAGGAGGGTGAGGAAGGACCGCAGCTTGTGCGCCCGCAAGGCTTCCACGGCGATCCAGAAAGCTTCGCGAGTGGTCACCCACGCGCCCGAGCCCGCGTTGGACCGGGCGGGAAGCGCGTGCGGAAGCGCAGCGGTTTGGCCGATGGACGCCAAGGATTCTCCTATTTTCGATTTTGGATTTCCGATTTGTGATTGAAGAGGAGGCGGCTGCGCACCGTTCTTAATCCAAAATCTAAAATCCAAAATTACTCAATCCGTTCGTCCCGCTCGATGCGGCCGTCTCGAACGTGAATGATGCGATGCGCATGAGCAGCGATGTCGTGCTCGTGGGTTACCAGCAGGATGGTGTTGCCGGCTTCGTGGAGCCGGTTGAAAAGGCCCATGATTTCTTCGCCCGTGGCGGAGTCGAGGTTCCCCGTGGGCTCGTCCGCCAGAATGATGGAAGGGTTGTTGACCAGGGCGCGGGCGATGGCCACGCGCTGGCGCTGGCCGCCGGAAAGCTCGTTGGGTTTGTGGTGCATGCGGTCGGCCAAATCGACCTTGCGCAAGGCCTCCTCTGCTCTTTCCAAACGCTCTTTGGCCGGCATGCCGCTGTAAATCAGGGGCAGTTCCACATTGTGCAAAGCGCTGGCGCGCGACAGCAAGTTAAAGGTCTGGAACACGAACCCGATTTCTTTGTTGCGGATGTAAGCCAACTCATCGTCGGTAAGCTCGCTTACCATCTGCCCATTCAGCCAGTAGGAGCCCCGCGTCGGCGTATCCAGGCAGCCGATCAGGTTCATCAGCGTGGATTTGCCGGAGCCGGAGGGCCCCATGATGGCGTCGTACTCCCCCCGGTCGATTTCAAACGAGACCCCGCTGAGGGCGTGAACCTGAATGGCCTCGCCCATGTCATAGGTCTTCCAAAGGTCGTCCGCCTTGATGATAACGCCGTCAGGAGGCATCCGCGTTCCCTGTATCGAGGATGTGACCGCTCGTGTTGCCATGGCGATTTGCCCGTCCCTTTCCTGACATCCTGGCCTCTGCGGGGTGAGGTTCGAATCTGCTTGCTGGCGGCGCCACCGGCGCGAATCCTGGGAAATTACCGGATGCCAGTGCCCCTTATGTCCCCTGTGTAACCGTCGTTACCGGTGTGTTATCAATCTGCACCTTGGTGTTGTTTTTCAAAGTGCGCAAAACACTGAAGCTGCCTGTAACGATGACGTCGCCGGGTTGGACGCCCTTCAGAAGTTCTATGTCGGTTGAGCCCATGATGCCGCTTTCAACCTGAACGAAGGTCGCGTGGCCCTTGCGCACCACAAAGACTCCCTGTAATTCTTCCTTACCCTTCTCCTTGTCCTTGGCGGAAACGGTTACATCGCTTCCTGTACCACCCTTGGCCGTTTGGTCTTTCTCCTCGAGCTCGCGGCGCATGCGCACGGTCACTGCTTGGATCGGCACCGTCACGGCGTTCTGGCGAGTCGCCGTCGTGATCTTCGCAGTGGCGGATAACCCCTGCCGGAGGCCGGGGGGTGGGCTGTCGATGGTGACGACAACTTTGAAGTCTTTGGCCTCGTCCGCGCTCGTCGTGGTGGAACCGGTGGTGGTGCCGGTATCACGTCCCACGGCGCTTTCACCGATCTGTGTCACGCGGCCCTTAAAGGTCTTGTTGGGATAGGCATCGATCAGTACGTCGGCGGGTTGCCCCAGCTTCACGTTGGGGATGTCGGTTTCATCCACCTTGACCTCGACCGTCATGATCGAGAGGTTAGAGACCTGATAAAGCAGGCTTCCGACGGCGTTCTGGATCCCCGGGACAACGTTCTCCCCCAAATGGACGGGGAGCGAAGTTACATATCCGTCCAGCGGGGAGTTGTATACGGTCTGGGCGAGTTGATTCTTGTAACCGAGAAGCAGAGCTTGACTTTGGCCCACCTTCGCGCGGGTGGAGTCGCGATTGTACAACGCCTGCTGGTATTGGGCCTTGGCTTGGCCCACCTGCGCCTCGGAAGAATCTTTGCCCGTCTGGGCGACCCGGTAGTCGCTCAGGCGCGTATCGAAGTCCTGCTGGGAAAGCAAATTGTCCTTGAAGAGCTCCTGGCCACGTTTGTAATTGTCCGTAGCTTGATTCAGCTTTGCCGTCGCTGATGCCAAGTTCGCCTGGGCGGTATCGAGCGCGGCCTTGGCCGAGAGCACACTGGCCTCTTGCGCCGACAGATCGGCTTGAGCGGTCTTTACAGCCGCCTCCTGGGCCTCCACGTTGGCCGCTTGATAGACGTCCTCGGTCCGCATCAGGAGTTGGCCCTTGGTGACGTGGTCCCCTTCTTTCACCAGGATTTCAGTGATCTTTCCAGTGGAGTTGGCGTTGACGTTGGCCTGATTCTGCTCCACGGGTTTGATCTCACCATTGGCGGTAACGATCTGGGCCAAATCCTGTCGCTGGACTTTGCCGGTTTGGACCGTCACCACGCCCCGCCGGGTCCACACGACTCCCCCAATAGCCAAGCTGGCGAAGGCCACGATGCCCACCACGGCGAGGGTAACTTTCTTCCACTTCTTCATTCCCGTACCGCTCCTTTGCCGAGTTGCAACCGGCGCCGTTGCATCCACCCACGTGGGGCCATTGGTTTTACCCAGGTCCAGCTCTTTGATTTCTGCCATGGAGGGCTCCTCTCACTCCTCGGCCTTGCGCAAACGCATCAACTTCTCTGTCCGCAGAAGGCTGCTACTGCTTGCCCGCAGACTGGCCAACTTTTCGGCTTATGCGCGCGCCTGCTTACCGGCTCCCATTGCGTATACGTTGTTTGAACGTCAAAAGTTTCGTCAATATTTATGCTGCGGAACGGCATACTGCGAGGTCAGCGCAGTGGACTTGTGCACTTGTTTGGCCCTCCCCCGGCATTCAAAGCCAGGTTGAGGGAACCGCGACACAGCACTACCCTATGTCAATGCTGCCTTTCGCCTCTATTCTAGCGCCTTTTTGCATCGCGAAAAACAAGAATTTCTCTCCCCAGACATTTTCCCCGACACGGCCGGGTTCCCGCGGGCGACCTTCTGGGTGCTGGGCTTATATCCTTTGCAATCGCTCCTGGGTCTGAAACGATGTCGCGGGCCCCCCTATGAGACGTACAACTCAACATAGAGTTTCTTGGCGTTCGCGGGGTTGTATGGGTCCCCGGAGTTTTTCTGGGGGAGGCCACCTTTGTCACTTGCGGCGCATCAAACAACAGCGCTGGGGGGATTTTTAGTGTGGTAGAGTTTTGGTGACGGCTTCTTTGCTTTGCAGGAGATTATAAGGGTGGAGCTACGGGGGCAAGGCTGGGGATGGGAGCTTGACTTTCCAAAATGGGAAAAATAAAATCGGGGTATAAGCTATGGAGTTTAAGGGGGGAAAGGTGTCGAAACGGGACGCTTTCTTTATGCGGCATAGGGTGCTGGGCCGCTTAGCGCTCGGGGTGCTCGCCGCGCTCACCCTTTGCATTGGGGTATTGATCTTCTGCGCTTCTCCTTCGAATGATGATCAGGACAAGAACCAGGATAAGACCCAGGATAACCCCAAGCCCAAGTTGAGCAAAGAGGAGAAGCGTCGTCAAAAGGCGATCCGGAATGAAATGGAGACGCCATATAAGAAGTGGCTAAGCGAAGAAGTCCCCTATATCATCACCGACCCAGAGCGAGCCACTTTTAAGAAGCTCTCCACTGACGACGAGCGCGAGGCGTTTATCGAGAATTTCTGGGAGCGCCGCAACCCTAACCCCGGCAGCCCCGAAAACGAGTTCAAAGAGGAATATTACCGCCGCATTGCCTACGCCAACGAGCATTACGCCTCTGGAATTCCTGGTTGGAAGACGGATCGCGGCCGGATTTATATTATGTATGGTCCGCCGGACGACAATGATTCCCACCCCAGCGGCGGGTCGTACGAGCGCCCGGATTCGGAAGGCGGCGGCGAGACTGCCACTTATCCCTTCGAGCAGTGGCGGTACCGTTACATTGACGGCATCGGTACCAACATCATTCTGGAGTTTGTCGACACCACCATGACCGGCGAGTACCGTCTCACCATGGACCCCGGTGAAAAGGACGCCTTACTGCATGTGCCCGGCGCCGGCCTGACCATGGCAGAACAGATGGGAATGACCGGGTCGAATTCGAAAATGGATCGATTCAACCGCACGGATGGCATGACGATAGGGCAAGGGATGGGCGGCCAAAATGGACCGGAGAGCATGAATGAGTTTACCCGGCTGGACCTCTACTCCAAAATCTTTCAGCCCCCCGAGGTGAAATTCAAGGACCTGAAAGCCATCGTCACCTC
>Ga0326728_10015825_pt1 | contig 15564 bp, 16 predicted proteins | sample MB3enrmetagenome_FD_207602 | JGI IMG/M metagenome (GOLD analysis project Ga0326728, IMG submission 207602) | Lab enriched peat soil microbial communities from McLean, Ithaca, NY, United States - MB31MN | ecosystem: Environmental > Terrestrial > Soil > Wetlands > Peat | place: USA: New York...
GCCCGCCTCCGCTTCACCGGCCGGAATCCATGGTGTACCCACCGGTCGAAACAGTCAACCACCACCTAACGGGGGCTGGGGAATTTTCGACCGGCGATTTGGGGAGTTTTCATCCGGCGTTGACAGTATCGACTCATAGTCTACAACATCTGACCGTGGGGCCTGCTCGCTCCGGCCGCTGCCCAGTAAGCTTCGGCAGTCCGGCTGCGCCAACGGAGGCGCGAAAGGCGCTGGTCCCAAGAAAGCGTGGCCGAGGAGGCCGGCACTCACTGGGCGCACCTCGCCGGCATTGAGCGACCTCTGAATAACCGTCCCTGGAGAACCTGGTCAAGCCCGCGAACGCCCTCGGCCAAGAACATCTGGCGGGCAATCGGGCCGCCAGCCTTCGAGTGCAGCAAGACAAACGGGGCATGCGCAGGCGCAACCCGTTTGTTCGGCCAGAGCAGTTCACCGCGCTGGTTGAGTTGATCTCGAGGTCGTCAGAGCGCCGGACGATATACCCGCACCGGATACTGCCGGCGGCGGGTGGACGCCATGAAATCCCGATACGCGCTGGTCTCGACTGAGAACCAATCGCACTGGTCTCTCCCCGCATCGTTCCACACTTTAGAGAGTCAGAGCCCGGCAAGCCTTGAGTATGGAACTGGAACAGAATGGAACAGATTTGGGGGAGAGGATGCCTGTAAACTATTGAAAACATGGTGGCCAGGGACGGAATCGAACCGCCGACGCCAGCCTTTTCAGGGCTGCGCTCTACCAACTGAGCTACCTGGCCGGAGAAATCTCAGTGTAGCAATCCACCCGCGCTCTCCGCAACGCCGGTTCGAACAGCAGCACCAACCACCACCCCACCCCCCACTCATGGTATAATCATTCATTGGAACGAATAAACAGACAATGACCTCAAGAGTCGGCATCGTCGGTTATCGCGGCTACAGCGGAGCGGAACTCGTCCGCCTCCTCGCGCGCCACCCCTCCGTCCAACCAGTCCTCCTCGACCACCGCTCCGAGGACGGCGCCCGCCCGCCCATCCGCCATTCCGCGCCACCGCTGCGCCTCCCATGCAGTCCGGAATCCGTTGCAAACGAAGGGCTTGCCATCGTCTTCCTGGCCACGCCGCCGGAAGTCTCGATCGATCTCGCCCCGGCCATGCTGCAAGCCGGTGCGCGCGTGGTGGACCTCAGCGGCGCTTTCCGCCTCCGCACCCCCGAAGCCTACTCCGCCTGGTATAAAGAGGTTCACACCCAGCCCGCCCTGCTGGCCGCGGCGGTCTACGGTCTCCCGGAATTCTGCCGCGACGGCATCCCCGGCGCGCGCCTCCTGTCCAACCCCGGCTGCTACCCTACGGCCGCCAACTTGGCCATTGCGCCCCTCGTCCAGGCCGGGGTGGTGGACCGCGCCGCCGGCATTGTCTGCGACGCCAAGAGCGGCGCCAGCGGCGCTGGCCGCAAACCCAGTCTCAAGACCGCCTTCTGCGAGGTCACGGAGAACTTCTCCGCCTATTCCATCCTCCGCCACCGCCATGTTCCCGAGGTCCTCATGGTGTCGGGTCTCGAGGAGCGCGAATTCAGTTTCACGGCGCATCTCCTGCCCGTGCACCGCGGCATCCTGGAGACCATCTACTTCCGCGCCATCGGCGTCGAGCGCCCCGAGGACCTGCTCGCCATTTACGAAAAGCGCTACTCGGCCGAGCCCTTCATCCGCACTTACGAGCCCGGCCACGCCCCCGACCTGCGGGCCGTCGCTCACACCAATTTTTGCGACATCGGCGTCACCTTCGACGCCCGCGGCGGCCGCGCCGTGGTCGTGAGCGCCATCGACAACCTGGTGAAGGGCGCCGCCGGCCAGGCCATCCAGAACATGAACCTCATGCTGGGATTTCCCGAAACCGAGGGGCTGCTGTGACCGCGCGCCTCCCCGTCCTGGTCAAACTCGGCGGCACGCTGCTGGATTCCGCGGACTCGCGCCAGTCGCTCGCCGCCCAGATCGCCCGCGCCCTCGAGCGCGGCGTCCCCATCGTGGTGGTTCACGGCGGCGGCCGGCAGATGACCCGTTACCTCGCCGAGCGCGGCATCGAGAGCCGCTTCGTCAACGGCCTGCGCGTGACCACCCCCGAAGCCGTCGACGCCGTGCTCAAGGTGTTCGCCGGCAGCGTCAATCACGAGCTGGTGGCCGCGCTGAACGGGGCCGGCGCCCTGGCCGTCGGTCTGTCGGGCATCGATGCCCTGCTGGCCGAGGCCGAACCCATGGACCCCGCGCTGGGGGCGGTTGGCCGCGTCACCCGCTCGAATCCCGCGCTCGTCCACTTGCTGTCCGCCCACGGCTACGTCCCGGTGATTGCCTGCGTGGCCGGCGACCGCCTCGGACAGGTTTACAACGTGAATGCCGACCAGATGGCCGTCGCCTGCGCCACCGCCCTGGGCGCCGGCCAGATCGTCTTCCTCACCGACGTGGCCGGGGTGATGGACGCCTCTGGCGGCGTGCGCCCCGTGCTCACCGCCGCCGAAAGCGAGGCCCTCATCGCCACCGGCGTGGCCACCGGAGGCATGCTGGCCAAGCTCAACGCCGCCATCGCCGCGCTCCGTTCGGGGGTCGAGCAGGTGCGCATCGCCCCCGGCGCGGCCGAAGACATCCTGAATCGCCTGCTGGATGGCGAGCCCGTCGGCACTCGCATGACCCTCGAAGAGGTGGTGGCATGATCAGCGGCCTCTACGCCGACGCCTTCGTCGAACCCCCGGACGCGCCCACGAAGTTGCGCGCACGCAAGGCGGTGATGCACGATATCCCGCTCATTCTCGGCCTCATCAACGCCTACGCCGCCAAGGGCATCATGCTGGCGCGCACCGAGTTCGAGCTCTCCGAAGCCATCCGCGATTTCAGTGTCGTGAGGCAGGGCGAAACGCTGCTCGGCTGCGGCGCCCTGCATTTCTATACCCCCACCATCGGTGAAATCCGATCCCTGGCCGTGGATGAGAAGGCCAAAACCAAGGGCGTCGGCCGCATGCTGGTTGAGGCGCTGGTCGAAGAAGCCGTCGTCTATGAACTCGACGCGGTGTTCGCCTTCACCTATGTGGTGGATTTCTTCAGCAAAGTCGGCTTCCACGTGGTGGAACGCGGCGCTCTCCCGCTGAAGGCATGGAAGGATTGCCTCCGCTGCCCCAAATTCCAGGCTTGCGACGAAGTTGCCATGGTGCGCCTCCTCCGCCCCGGCCGCGGCGTGGAGCCCCAGCCGCAGTTCCGCGCCGACTCCGCCGGGTCCGCCGACGATCGGCTCATCCGCGTCCCCGTGCCCCGAATCCCGTAGCCCCTCGGCGCGCCTGCGGGTACCCCCAAAGTTGGGATCTGATCGCCCCCCCCAAAAAATCCGGTCGAATTGTAGGTTTCCTGAACATTTTCTCGGGTAAAATCAGTTAACGGACAAAGCTACCCCTGTTTCTGCGATCCGATTTCGTGTGAGGCGATCATGAAAGCGCAAACGGTTGACGTGAAATCATCGACTGGGCGGGTCCTGTGTTGCACGGTGTTCCGGCCGGGTGGTAAGAAACTGCTGGCTAAGGGTCATGTAATCAGCGATGAAGACGTCCGGGTTCTGGAATCCGAAGGCATGGAGTCGATTTGGGTGACCGAACTGGAGGACGGCGAGATCGGCGAGGACGACGCCGTCTGCGCGGTGGCCAGCGAAATGGGATGCGGCAGCTTTGAAATCCGTCTGGCGGCCGGTGGCCGGGCCAATCTCCTCGCCACCGAGAGTTGCTCCCTGCTGGTGGACGACGAACTTCTGAAGCAGATCAACTGCACCTCCAGCGTGGCTCTGGCCACCGCCCTGAACTTCAGCTATGCCGTGGCCGGCCAGCGCATCGCCACCGTCAAGAGCGCGCCGTTTGCCGTCTCGAAGGAGCAGTTGGAAGCGGTCAAAGGGATACTTAAGGAACGCGGGCCGATCCTCCAGGCCCGCCCCATCCGCAACCCCAGCGTTGGGGTTCTCTACACCGACCCTCTCAGCGGGGAACGCGCCCGCCAGTTGTTCGAGAACATTATGCGCCAGCGCCTCGAGCGTTTCGGCGTGAACGCCAATTTCGTTCTGGCCTGCACGGAAGACGAAAACTCCGTGGCGCGCTGCCTGCAACACCTCATGCGGTCCAAGCCTTGCGTCATCCTGGTGGCCTCCACCACCGCGCCCGCCGGCCCCGAGGACGTCATTGGCCAGGCTATGATGCGCGTCGGCGCGCTGGTCGAGCGCTTCCTGGCGCCCGTCGAACCGGGGAATCTGTTGCTGCTGTCGTATCGCGACGACGTGCCGATCATTTCCGCTCCGGGCTGCTTCCGGTCCGCCAAACCGAACGTGGTGGACCTGGTGCTGCCGCCGCTGCTGGCCCGCTATCACGTCACCGGATGGGAAATCGCCTGTCTGGGACACGGCGGCTTGCTGGCGTAGGCCCGGGGCATACGAGCTCCTCCATGCCGGCGATCCGAAACCTCCGTTCGGATTGCCGGCGCTCCGATGCCGGACGCCCGGTTCTTTGGGCGCCCGGCTCTTTTTTCCGGGTTCCGCCTCACAGCATGCCCCGCGCCCGCAGTTCCTCCTCCAACTGCGCCGCCGACCGGAACTGCACCGCGTCGATCCCCAGCCGCCGCGCCGCCTCCACGTACTCCGCTATGTCGTCCGTGTAGAAACACTCCTGGGCGGGGCACCCCGCCCGCTCGATGGCGCGGTCGAAGATCTCCCGCCGCGGCTTCATCGCGCCCACCTGGTACGACAGAATGAAATCGTGGAAATGCCGCACCAGCGGATACGTTTCGCGAATCATCCGGAAGTGAATCGCGTTGGTGTTCGAGAGCATCAGCAGCCGGTAGCGCGCCGCCAGACTCTCCAGCAGGCTCTCGGGGACCAGCGCCTCGGTGAAGATCGAACTCCAGATCCCGCGGAAGCGGCCGTACTCGAGGTCGCAATCGAGAAGCTCCGCCATGCGGGCCACGAAGGCGCGCGGTTCCATCAGCCCGGTTTCGAACTCTTCCGTCAGGTGGGTGGCCGCCAGGCGCTTGCGGATTTCCTCCGCGCCGTACCGGCACAGCGGTTCCATGGCCCGGTACCCGCGCGCGAAATCGAAATCCACCAGCACCCGCCCCAGGTCGAAGATGGCCGCCCGGTGCCTCAACGCCCGCTCCGCCACCGGCTCCGCGGCCAGGCGCCCGCCACCGCCATCCACGAGCCCACCAGCAACCCGCCCGCAATCTCGATCTCCCCGGGCGCGAAGCGGTACCAGCTAAACACGTAGCCCTTCAGCAGCAGCCCGGCCACCGCCAGGCTCCACAGGAAAAACAGCGCCGGCGTCTTCTCCCCCAGCGCCAGAATCAGCGTCAGCAGGCCGAACAGCGATCCGAAAAAGAGCACGAAGATCAGCGTGTCGCCCGTCCATGGCAGCATCGGGAAACTCAGTCTTCCCGGGCCGGACGACAGCGCCATGCCCGAAGTCGCCAGCAGGAACGCCACCAGCAACCCGTGGAACACGTAACTGAAGACGCGCAGCAGTCTTCCGATAGCGCTCAATCGCCGGCCTCCCGAAGAGCCATCTTATCAGCACTCGCCCGGCGGTTAGGTCTCGGCGGATGCCGCCCCCACTCCGCGAAAACGCGGGGACTGACGGCTCCGTCCCAAGGCGCCCCCGTCCCCTGCGGAAACCCCGAGCCCAGCAGCGCCGCGTGGACGGAGCCGTCCGTCCCCGAGGTTGTCGCGCCCGGAGCGAGTACCTTCGTTCGTCTCGCGTGAAAAACGCGCCCACGGTCGCGGCTTCCGAACGCACGCCGGAACCGCGGCGGGGTTCCCCGCGGGCCAGCCGTCACCGCCCCGCCGGCTTCACCCGCGACGGCCGCATCTCCACGCGGCTGATCATGGTGCGGGCGGGCATGCCGAGCACCAGCGCCACGGTTTCGGCCACGTCCGCTGGGGCGATCATCCACGAGGTGTCGCCCTGCCGCTTGGCCGGGTCGCCGGCGAATTCCGTATCCACGCTGCCCGGCATGATCGAGCAGACGCGGATGTTGTCGTCGCGGTGGTCCAGCATCAGGGCTTCGGTGAACAGGTTCAGTCCCGCCTTGGCCGCGTTGTAACCCGCGCCTCCCGAGAACGCGTTCTTGGCGGCCAGGCTGGAGATGTTGACGATGAACCCGCCGCCGCGCGCCATCAGCCGCGGCAGCGCTTCCCGCGTGCAATAGAACGCGCCGTTGAGGTTGAGGTCGATATTGCGGTGCCACTCTTCCGCGCTCATCTCGCCCACTTTGCGGAACACTCCCTCGCCGGCGTTGTTCACCAGGATGTCGAGCCCGCCGAAGGCTTGGTCAACCGCCTGGAAGAACCGCGCGACGTCTTCGACGCGGCGGACTTCGGTCGGGTACCCGAAGACCCGGCCCAGCGGCTGCATGGCGGCGGCGGCGCGCTCGACGCCCTCGCGCGTGCGCCCGCAGATGGCCACCGAAACCCCCTCGCCGAGCAGCCGTTCGGCGATGGCGTGCCCGATGCCGCGCGTACCGCCGGTGACGACGGCGGTTTTCCCGGATAAGGTTTCCATGAGGCAATTCTACGCCGATGGCGGCTCACCAGCGGACGCCGATGCGGCTGCCATCGTCGGCATCGAACTCGATATGTCCCGGTTTGACGACGAGCCTCGGCTGTGCCTGGACTACCCCACCCACGCACGGCGGACCGTAGTCGCCAGTCAGGAAGATGGGGAAACGCGGGGCTGTTCAGGAAACGCAGCTTTGGGCGTTGTTATTGAGTTTCTCTGTTGGTCGAAGGTTGACGCAATACGACTCACGCCGGCGAGGGGCGTTCACGGTCACGTACGCCCAAGGACCACGGACGCCACGGTGTACCCACCCGGATGTTCCTTGGTCGTTGACCGTCAGCTTCGCAAAAGGGACGACCAGGAACACCTCAGTAATGCGACCGGCAAAGACCTCCCGTGCGATCACGAAGCCCAGAAGGACGACCAGCACCATCGCAATTCCGCAAACCGTCATCACCGCCGTCCGCACTCCACGCCGCCCGCGCCACCGGCTCGCCATGAGCCAATTCTACACGCTCGTGCCGGCGCCGGCTCCCCGCCTGCTAAGATAACGTAGACATGGCCTCCAGCGCGCCGACACCGTTGCGAAAGCTCCTGGAAGAGCGCCTCCGGCAGTTGATCGTCGATACCGAGCGCCTCTTCGCCGAGACCCGCGAACGGGCTGGCCGCGACGTGGCGGACGAACTGAACCAGGCGGTGCGCCGCATCCGCCAATCCGCGGACCTGGAAGACCTGGGCGCCACGCTGCTGGAGGCCACCGAGGCGTTCTGCCCACTGGCGGCGCTCTTCGGCGTTTCCGGCGGCGCGGTCGCGGGCGAGCGCATCCGCGGCGTCCCGGAAGCCGTCGCCCGGGAATTCGACGCGTTGAGTATCCCGCTCGAGTCCGCTCCCGCTTTGGCGGGCGCCATCGCCAGCCGCGATCCGGTGGTGACGGCCACCACGCCCGGAGAAGTTTCCGCGGCGCTGGTGGAGTTGCTGGGACACAGCCCTCTGGGGCGCGCCTCGATCTTCCCGGTGGTGGCGGGCGACCGTGTCACCATACTGCTGTACGCCTGGGGAACGGTGCCAGGGCCGGCTATCGAGCTGTTGACGCAGGTGGCGTCCTCGGTGTGGGCCGCGCTGATGGAGCCGGAGGCGCCCGCTCCGGCCGCTGCCGCCGCCCCCGCCAGCGGGCTGGTGTCGATCGCGCCGCTTCCCGGGGAAGCGCCGGCCGGGCGCCAGCCGCCTGCCGCCTGGGATCGGCTTCCGCCCGAGGAACAGCGCATCCACCTGCGCGCCCAGCGCTTTGCCCGCGTGCAGGTGTCCGAGATGCGGCTGTTCCAGCCCGATGCGGTGCGGAGCGGGCGGGCGGCGCGCGGCCTCTACCGGGCGCTGCGGACCGAAATCGACGGCGCGCGCGCGGCCTTCCGCGCGTCGTTCTTCGCGGCGTGCCCCAGCATGTTGGATTATTTGCACCTGGAACTGGTGCGGACGCTTGCCAATGACAACCCCGAACTGCTCGGTGGCGACTATCCCGGCCCGCTGGTATAGTGTGCGGTTCCTGGCGCTGTGCGCGGCCCTCCTCGCCGCCGCCGTTGCACGGACGCTACCCGGACCGGCTTCCAAGTCCCCGGCGAAACCGGCGCCCAGGGCGGTGGCAGCCGCGCCGCCCGCGACTCTCGCCGCGCTGGTGCGCGCCTATCGCCAATCTCCCAACCCGGCCCGCCGCGCCGCGGTGGTCTCCTGGGGAGTTTCTCACCCCCAGGAACGGGCCCCGGCCCAACTGGCGCTGGGCGTGGCGGCGTACGAGCTGCGGGACTACCCCGCCGCCATCGCGGCGCTTCGCCTGGTCCAACCCGGACTGCCCCAGATCGCCGATTACACCGCTTACTACCTGGCTGCCGCGCGCGTCGAGTCGCGCGACTTCGGCGGCATCGTGAAGCTCCTGGCCGTGGTCCACGACTCCGCGATCGCTTCGCCGCTGGCCGCCCGTGCGCGGTTACTCGAAGCGCGCGCGCTCGCTAGCGCCACGCCCGCCGACGCCGTGCGGCTGCTGGAAGAGCATTCCGCGGAGCTGCCCCAACCCGACGGCGACATGGTCCTGGGCGAGGCCCTCCAGGCGGCCGGCGACCTGGCCGGCGCGGCGGAGATCTGGCAGCGCGTCTACTGCCAGTACGTCACCGGAGATGGCGCCGTCCGCGCGGCCACCGCCTTGGCGGCATTGCGGACCGCCATGGGCGCGTCGTATCCCGCGCTCTCCACCCGCCAGATGCTGCGCCACGCCGGCAAGCTGATGGAAGCCCGCGAATTCGCCCAGGCCCGCGCCGAGTACCGCGCCCTGGCGGAGCGCGCGTCCGGCGTGGAACGCGATACCGCGCGGGTTCGTCTGGGCGCCGTCGATTACCTGGCGGGCAAGTCGCCCACCGCGGCTGTCTATCTGCGGCCGCTCGAAGTGGTTTCGTCCGAGGCCGACGCCGAACGCCTTTACTACCTGGTGGAATGCGCCCGCCGGGTGGACGACGAAAGCGAGCTGCGTGGGGCGCTGGACCGGCTGGAGAGCCAGTTTCCCAAGTCCCCCTGGCGGTTGAAGGCGCTGGTTTCGAGTGGGAACTACTTCCTGGTTTCCAACCGCGCGGACGAGTATCTGCCGCTCTACCGCGCCGTCTGCCGGGATTTCCCCGACGATCCGGCCTCCGGTCCCAGCCACTGGAAGGTGGCCTTCGACGCGTACCTGCACCGCCGCGGCGAGGCGGTTTCGCTTCTGCGGGAACAGTTGGTCCGCTATCCCCGCAACGCCAACGCGGGTGCGGCGCTGTACTTCCTGGGCCGCGCGGCCGAAGAGCGGAAAGATTTCCCGGAGGCGGCGGCCTGCTACGGGCACCTCGTGAAACTGTTCGAGAATTACTACTACGCCATGCTGGCGCGCGAGCGCTTGCGGCGTCCCGAACTGCACTCCGCCGCGGCTTCGCCCGAGGCCAGCGCGTTCCTGGCAGGGCTGGGGCTGCCCGTGGCACCCCCCGTGCCGGCCGAGGCCGCCCGCGAGACCGCCTTGCGCATCGAACGCTCGCGCCTGCTGCGGGCCGCCGGTTTGAGCGACCTGGCGGAGGCCGAACTGCGCTTCGGCGCGCGCTCCGGCCTGCAGCCGGCGCTGCTCGGAATGGAGGCCGCCGGCGCCGCCGATTCCCCCGCCATGGGGTTGCATCTTCTGAAATCCATGGCGCCCGACCATCTCGCCATCCCGCTGGCGGCGGCGCCGCGCCGCTTCTGGGAGTTGCTCTACCCGCTGCCGTACCGCGCCGAGCTGTTCGCCAACGCCCGCGCGCGCGACCTGGACCCGTACCTGGTGGCCGGGCTGATCCGCCAGGAATCGGAATTCAACCCCACCGCGGTTTCCTCCGCCAAAGCCTATGGGCTGATGCAGGTGCTGCCGGTGACCGGACGCCGCTACGCGCGCCTGGCAGGGGTTCCGGGATTCTCGGCCGCGCTGCTGAAGCAACCGGCGGCGAACCTGAAGATCGGCACCTTCGTGCTTCGCCAGATGCTCGATGCGAGCGGCGGGCACGTCGAGCAGACCCTGGCGGCCTACAACGCCGGCCCCATGCGCATGGCCGAGTGGGTGGCGTGGAATTCGCCCGGCGAACCGGCCGAGTTCGTCGAGTCGATCCCCTTCACCGAGACCCGGGAATACGTGCAGGCGGTCCTGCGCAACGCCGACATGTACCGGCGGCTGTATCCCTGATGCGCGAATGAGAGAACGCCCAGAGAGCAAGTGTCGCCGGGTTGCCGCGAAACCGCCAGGTAAGCCGGGCTGCTAGAGCTCGGCTTGCGGACTCATCCTGTCGGCCAGTACACCCACCACCGTCGCCATCTCCGCGAGAGCGGTGCGGGCCTGGCTGGGGAGAGCCACGTTCATCAGCCGGAAGTACCACTGCATGATCCTGTAATCCAGAATCAGCAACCGGTCTTCGAAAGCGCCGGACTCCAGGCTGGCGGCGTGCTGCCGAAGGTAGGTGAGCACGCGGAAGTCCTGGTTCAACAGGCCATGCAGGGAACCCAGTTCCGGCTCGGTCTCGAGCATCATCTGCACTTGAGGGAAGCTGAACCGGTCGTTGGCAGTGGCTGGCGCCGCACCGGTCTGTTCGGCGTGATTCCGCAGGAGCAAACGGCACGTCGCCCGAAACCAGTAGACGAACAATACCATCGAAAACGCGATAATGAGAATGCTCGCCAGCATCGACCGCTACCTTAAAGAACGGGCCGCCCTGGTACTAGCCCATCCATAACGACTCTAGCACCCCACAAAATTAGAATCAACCCCCCCAATGAGGGTATTGGCAATGAAATGTGCCTAGTACTTTAGTACCTGCCGCAGACCCCTCTATAGGGTCGGGTCTGCCAACGCCGCGTCGATATTGCGTCCCGGATACTCGTAGTCCTGCAGCTTGCCCGAGAGATAGTTCTCGTATGCGGACAAGTCAAAATGCCCGTGCCCGCTGAGGCAGAACAGGATCGTTTTCGGACGGCCTTCCTGTTTAGCTTCAATGGCTTCGTCGATGGCCGCGCGAATCGCATGAGCCGACTCCGGCGCCGGAAGAATGCCCTCGGTTCGCGCGAACTGCACCGCCGCATCGAAGACCGGGAGCTGCGAATACGCCTTGGCGGCAATCTCTCCCATCCGCACCAGGTGACTCATAAGGGGGGATGCGCCATGGTACCGCAAGCCTCCCGCATGGATGCCGGGCGGCACGAAATCGTGCCCCAATGTATACATTTTCACAAGCGGAGTAAGTTTGGCGGTGTCGCCGAAATCGTAGGCGAAGCTGCCGCGCGTCAGGCTGGGGCAGGCGGTCGGCTCCACGGCCACGATCCGCGGGACCCGGCGGCCGTCTTTGCGGGCCGCCAGCCGGTCCAGCACATAGGGCAGCGCCAGGCCGCCGAAATTGCTGCCTCCGCCGAAACAGCCCATCACCACGTCGGGCTCCTCGCCCGCCATCCCCATCTGCAACTTGGCTTCCTGTCCGATCACCGTCTGGTGCAGCAGCACGTGGTTCAGCACGCTGCCCAACGAGTAGTTCGTGTCGCCATGCGTGGCGGCATCCTCCACCGCCTCGCTGATGGCGATCCCCAGGCTGCCCGCGGAATCCGGATGCGCCGCCAGCACCGCGCGGCCGGAATTGGTGTGGTCGCTGGGGCTCGGAAACACCTCCGCCCCCCACACGTTCATCATCATGCGGCGGTACGGTTTCTGGTCGTAGCTGACGCGCACCATGTACACCGTGCATTCCATGCCGAAAAGCTGGCACGCCAGCGCCAGCGCGCTGCCCCACTGGCCGGCTCCCGTTTCGGTGGCCAGCCGGCGGATGCCCGCGCGCTTGTTGTAATAGGCTTGCGCGATGGCCGTGTTGGGCTTGTGGCTGCCCGCCGGGCTGGTGCCTTCGTACTTGTAGTAGATGTGGGCGGGGGTATCCAGCGCCTTCTCCAGACGCCGCGCGCGGTACAGCGGCGTCGCCCGCCATAACCGGTAGATGTCCATCACCTCGCCCGGGATGTCGATCTCCCGTTGCGGAGAGAACTCCTGCTCGATCAATTCCATCGGAAAGATCGGCGCCAGGTCCTGCGGCGCAAGCGGCTCGCGGGTCCCGGGATGCAATGGCGGAGCCAGCGGCTCCGGCAAATCCGGCAGCACATTCACCCACACCGGCGGAATCTGGCTGTCGGCGAGCAGAAACTTGGAATGTTCGGACATAGCGGAACGCTTATTGTAATACCAACGGAACATCCGTACACTACCCCTCGTATGGTTTTTGGAGGGTGTGCGATGAATTTTCGACGCCTCCCGGCCGCGGCCGGGGTGTTCTGCCCGCTATTGTTCCTGGCCGGTTGCACCATCTCGATGGACCGCGCCGGCCCCACCCAGTATGACGCCCGCTCGTTCGACCGCGGCGCCATCGAAGAGCTTCATCTGCATCTCGACATGGGCGCCGGAGAGCTGAAAGTGGGCGCCGGCACGCGCAAACTGACCCAGGCTTACTTCACCTACAACGTCGCCGGTTGGAAACCGGAGGTCCGCTACGACTCGCAGGGCGCGCGCGCCAACCTCGCCATCGTCCGGCACGGCCAGCGCCATTCCAACTTCGGCTCGGTCAAGAACGAATGGGACATTCGCTTGAGCCAGGACGTGCCCCTGTACCTCGCGGTGAAGTTCGGCGTCGGCAATGCCGAGCTGGACCTGGGAAGCCTTCCGCTTCGCGGCGTCGAGATCGAGGGGGGCGTGGGCAAGCTCGACATGGATCTGCGCGGCGAGCCCAAGCACGACTACGACGTCCACATCCACGGTGGCGTGGGCGAGGCCAACATCCACCTGCCCTCGTCCGCGGGCGTGTATGCGGATGCCTCGGGCGGAATCGGGTCCATCGAGGCGCCCAATCTCCGCCGCGCCGGCGGCCACTGGGTCAACGACGCCTACGACCACGCCAAGGTGCGCATTCACGTCACCGTGGAAGGCGGCGTGGGGACGATCCGGCTGATCGGGGAGTAGCCCATCTGATTCCGCAGTGTGGTACTGCTTTGCCAAAGGGTCTACCATAAACTTCGTGGATAAGCGATATCAGGTCTTCGTCAGTTCGACGTTCGAAGACCTTCGTGAGGAACGCGCCGCTGTCACCAGCGCGTTGCTCCAGCTCGATTGCTTCCCGGCCGGCATGGAGTTGTTTCCCGCTGCCGACGATGATTCCTTGACTCTGATCAAGAGTGTGATAGACGACTCGGACTACTACCTCATACTCCTGGGCGGGCGATATGGGACGATCGACAACGCCACCGGAAAGAGCTACACCCACCTGGAATACGAGTACGCTCTTTCAGCCGAACAGCCGAGTTCTCGTAGGCAGCGGCGGCTTGCGAAAGCTTGCGGGAGGCGGCTTTCGGACCGAGGTCATGAATGATCTGGGCCGCGCCGTTGATCCCGCCGGCCTGGGGGTGGTAGCGGGCAGCGTCCAGGAGCGTTAGCTCGATACCGGCAACCTTCGCAAATCCCGCCTCGCTCTTCATCTGATCGAGCCACCCGTTTAGATTGATCTTGGCGAATGCGGCCGGGGCCTGGTAAATGAACTGGATCCTGTGGCGGCCGATCTCGAATGCACGAAGCTGCTTTGGTGCGACCACCTGAAAGACCATGGCAGCCTGGTGCGAGGAGCCGTGGAAGGCGGCTGCCCGCAGCAGGGAAATCCGATAATCAAGGCGCAGGTAATTCATCAAGGGGTCAATCCAACGGACTGGGTCCGGCACCCCGGTCGATCTATCCTCAGGCCTGACGACCAGGTAGAATCCCCGCCTGGGGCTAGCAAGCCTGCGTTTCCTTATCAATCGCTTGGCAGCAGTGGAGAACGCTTCGGACGACTGTCCGAGCGCCTTCAGACCCTCTTCCTTCGAGAAGTAGGCCCGCCCCCGAGTGAGGCGTTCGTCGAGGTAGTCTTCGAGGGAGGCCATTCCCCAATTATATGCGAAACCGGTCAGAATGTGACCGGTTTTCAATATGACTGGGGAGGTTACGCCATGACTTGACTTGTCTGGGTAGCAATTCAATTCCCGCCGCGACGGTCGAGCGAAAATGATCTTCGGCTTCAGGGCTGTCAGCGCCATCGGAGAAGTGAAGGCCAGCCACACACACCGGCCAATCGCAGTCGCGCACAGCCCCCGGAGTTGGTTCGCGTGTTTGGCCGGATCATCGGAGTATGACCAACGGCCGCAGGCGGTTCCTAATGAGTGTTTCTGAGACCGGCCCAAAATACCGGCTGTCAAAGCTGCGCGGATGATAATCGGAGACGACCCAGACGGTGCCAGGCTCAACGACATACGTGCCGAATGGCCAAGGCGTGAGCGGGCGACCAGCCGTGTCCCTGCGCAGCGGCGCGGAGTTCGGGATACCCTTCCCGTTCACCGATATCCCTCTCACGGAAACCTGCACCGAATCGCCCGCACGTGCGACGACGGGTTTCATCAGTGGCGAGCCGCCGTCTGGGCAGTTGCCGGCCTGGCGGTATCCGCGGGCGTTCGCAATCGAGGCGAAGGGTTCAGCGGGACAGAACTCCACAAACTTGGCGTCGGGGCTGGACGCCACCTGGTATAAGCCAATTGGCAACGATGGCGACGTATTGAGGCGAAGACTCAAGATGCTGGCTCCCCAGAACGGGATGCCGACCCATAGCACCGAAAGCGCCGCAGCGCGCCCAAGCGTTGACCAGCTATACCGGCCAAGTTGCATCGCGCATCTCTCCTTCCTGGGGTTCCACCATCTCAGGTGGCACCTTGTCCCCCGCCGGTGGTGCACCAGTTGCCACAGGGCGTTCGATCCGGGGCGATTCAACCAAGTGGCAACTCCGGACGACAACTTCGTAAACAGTGCGCGTGCTCCCGTCCTTCGGGGTGAACTTGCGTTGCTGCAGCGTGCCCTCGACCCACAGATTCTCGCCTTGCTCGTAGGTCAGGGCGATTTCCGCGAGGTCGTCGTAGAACGTCAGGCTGTGCCAGTTCGTGTGAGACTGCGCCTGGCCCTCGTGATCGCGGTAGCGGTAGCTCTCGCCCATTCGGGCGTTGGCGACCTTCGTGCCAGACGGCAAATACCGCAGCTCCGGTTTCGCCGCCAAATACCCGGCAAGCTCGATTCGGTTTTTCTGCATTCGTCATGCCTCCTTGTTTCGTCGCGTCTCTTCGAGGTACCCCCGTTCCGTCGGGGACAGATCGGATTCGTCTGGTGCCGCTACTTCCGGCTTGCTGATGGTGTGGGCAGTCCTGTCGGCCGCGCGTTGCGGCACAACTTCTCCCTTCTCCAGCGCGAAGAACTCGGTGGGCGGCGCAAGCTCGGCGCGCTTCGCAAGGACCGGGTCTGCGAAATAAGCCTCGTCAGGGGGATCTGTGGGTGATTGGCGGGTTCAGCGGGGAGTCTGACCGAGGAATCGGTGCAGCGTCCGGCAGGTGGAGTCAAAGGACCGCTGTTGTTGCTCTGAGCTGACGCCGTAGATCA
>Ga0326728_10015826_pt1 | contig 15564 bp, 15 predicted proteins | sample MB3enrmetagenome_FD_207602 | JGI IMG/M metagenome (GOLD analysis project Ga0326728, IMG submission 207602) | Lab enriched peat soil microbial communities from McLean, Ithaca, NY, United States - MB31MN | ecosystem: Environmental > Terrestrial > Soil > Wetlands > Peat | place: USA: New York...
TGGGAATTGAGCCTGCACGCCACCCGCGCCCTGCGGCGCATGCGCCGCCGCCCTTCCCTGATCGCCGCCTTTTGGAAACAGGCGGAACTATGGTGACATTGTCACTCTATTATGCAGGTGGCGGTAGGAAGTCACGTGTTGGCCTTCGCGTCTCATGCCCAACGGCTTAACAGAGATAATAGAAAGAGGTCGGATGCGAAGTACGAAGCGTTTTTTTCTCGTTCATCTTGGTTGGAGAATAGGACGAACTGATTACCGGGTCAATCGTGTGCGAAAGCGCGGATTTCTCCGTGCCTATCTGTGTCCATCCGTGTTAATCTGTGGCAAATGATTGTGTTGCTGCACGGCAAACTCGCGGAGGCTGCGCCGACCAGCGTGGTGGTGGATTGCGGTGGCGTGGGTTACGGGGCGTTCATTCCGTTGTCCAGCTACGACAAGCTGCCGCCGAGGGGCGGCGAGGTGAAACTGCTGACTTATCACCATGTCGTCCCGCGCGAAGGCACGCAACAACTCTTCGGCTTCGTCACGCCCGAAGAACGCGAGATGTTTCTGCTGCTAATCAGCATCAGCGGCATCGGCCCAAAGCTCGCGATCAACATCCTTAGCAGTACGTCGATTTCCGCCTTGCGCAACGCCATTGCCGCCGGCGATACCAAGACGCTGTCCGCCTTGCGCGGGATCGGGAAGAAAACCGCCGAGCGCCTCGTCGTGGAGTTGAAGGACAAAGTCGGCACCGCGACTGCCTTCGAGACGAAAGGCCGCGCGCCGACCGCCGAAGAGCAGAAACTCACTGACGCCGTTCTCGCGTTGGTCTCTCTCGGCTACAAACAAGCCGATGCCCACAAAGCCATCCTCGCCGCCGCCGAGAAACTCGGCCCGAAAGCGAACGTCGAAGAACTCGTGCGCGCCGCGTTGCGAAGTGGGTAGAGCCACCAAGAGTTCGTTGTAGGGCGCGAAGGCCCCCGTGTCATTTCGGGGGTCTGGCGCCGTTCCATGCATCACACGCCCAGCGCGGCGCACAACCCCCGTCGCGAGACGACATGCGCCCTACAGAACATCCCAACCCGGCGAGGATCGATTTTCCAGAATGGTGTTGTAGGAGTTGAAGTGGGTGGTGGCGATACCGAAGATCTGCCAAACCATGTAGAGCATGACCAATCCATAGGCGATGCGCGGTAGGCAGATCACGGTTTGGTCGAGGCTTGTGGCTCCTGCGTCCTCGTAGAACTTCGCTAGGCGGTCGAGCATTTCGTCCATGCGACCGCTTTTTTCGCCCGTCGCCCAGAACTGGATCAGGTAATCGGGAAACACGCCCGTCGATGCCAAAGCCTGGCTGACATCCAGTTGGCCGCCGATCAGCGGACTGTCCACCATGTTGCTGGCGGATTTGAGTGCGTCCACGATGCCGATGCCCGCCGCTAGGATCAGACGAATCGACAACACCTACTGGCTCAGCGCATAATCAAACCGCAGCTGCCCGAACACGGACACGGCCAGCAACAGCCGCTCCATCGTGACACCCAATCTCGGCATGGTTGACAACCAGCGGAACAGGAGCACAGCGATCCAGCCGATCAACGCCGGCCCCGCAAGCTGGCCAACCGTGTCCCTCAGGTAGTCGAAAATCGTGGAGGGTCTCCTGCCGAGCACACCCAAGAACAGCGCAGGGAAGTGCATGATGAACACCGCCGCAGTCAACAGCAGCGACGGATAGCCATCAGTGTCTGCTGCATACCGCACCTCTTTGGGATTGAGGCCGATCGGCTCCTTGATTCCAAAAGGCCACAGGACCGCTGTGGCACAATTGCGTGGGGTTTACGGACTCGACAGGTTCCGTCTGCCGCTCTGCCGATCAACCACCTTCACGTTAAGTTAACGCCCATGCGAGGGCTTTCGGGTGAGGCTGCTCCGCCAAACGGGTTTCGGCGCCGGGCGACTCAAGGGGGAATACGCTCTACCCTGCGGTGTCGGTGCCATCCAATGCATCGTCCGCGCTCAGGTTCTGGTGCGGTTGCGGCCCAAAAAACATCAACGCAAGAAGCCACTGCGCCAACTGAAGAAGACATGGCGTTCATTCGCCCAACTCTGCTTCGGCACCAAGTTGCTTTGTTGCAAAGCTGATCCGAGATGGGCACCACTAACGATGAACTGAAAACACCAACACGTTCAAGACGGTTACCGCCAGTTGACGTTGCGGTTGCCGCACCGTCACGTGGTTTTCCACCGCACTCTTCATGCCGCTAATCAGTCATATACGGAGTGCGCTTCGAGAAGGCGGCGGATGCGATGGCGGATTTCGTCGCGGACACGGTGGAAGACGCGCAAACTTCGTTCGTCGGTCCCCTGCGCCTGCGCGGGGTCGTCGAAGCTCCAGTGGAGTTGCCGCACCGCACCACGGAAATGCGGACACGCTTCGCGTGCGTTATCGCAAACCGTGATCACGTAGTCGAACTTCTGTCTTGCGAACGCGTCCACGGATTTCGATTCGTGTTTGGAAATGTCGATGCCCGTCTCGCGCATTTCTTTGATGGCGAGCGAATGGACGCGTCCCGCCGGTTTCGACCCGGCGCTCAACGGCTCAAACTGATTGCCTGCGAGTGAACGAAGAATTCCTTCCGCCATGTGGCTGCGGCAAGCGTTGTCCATGTGCAGAAAATAAAAACGCGCCTCTTTTGCATGGTGACGCCAACGACTTAACACGAATTGGCGAAGCGTGCAATTGGTCGCGTGCTGCCTTGTTCATCAGCGCGGTGGTAACGGGCCGTCGCCCATCTCGCGCCAATCTGACAAGATCGCCCAGATGGTCCCCAAGGGAACCGGCGCGTCACCGCTGTACATTCATCACCGTCATCAGCCGTGCGCTTTTTTCTTTGTCACATTGTGTCTTTTCGATACATAGTCGGCATGCATGCTCTGATCTCGCCACATGAACACGCACTCTCTCATTCAACAGTTGCTCCCTGAGGCCCCGGTTTTCATGGACAGCGCTTGGAGCACCAAATTACACGGACGCGGCCTGGCGGTGGGCAAGCTTCCGTGTGCACGGAACCTGCACCGATTGGAACGATTGCAGAGGTGACGCCGCAGGCCTTGAGACCCGAAGGATCGCGATGACGGAACAGCAATGGCAGACCCTGCTTGCGGTCATCCATGGAGAGCAAGTTCGTCCGCTCCCAACTGGTTTCATCATCGACAGCCCTTGGTTGCCGAACTGGGCCGGGCACACGATTCTTGATTACTTCACGAGTGAGCGGATTTGGATGGACGCTCATTGGAAGGCGCTTCGCGCTTTCCCCCAAACCGTTTTCCTGCCGTGCTTCTGGTCCGAGTACGGCATGTCCACGGAGCCGTCGGCGTTTGGAGCGGTCGGCATCTTCTCTGAGAATGAATTCCCTTTCGCCAAGAAGTTGCTCCGTTCGGCAGAAGACGTCGCTTTTATCGAGAAACCCAACCCGCGCACGGACGGGCTTCTGCCTTTTGTCATCAAACGGCTCAAACATCTTCAGCCCAAGATCGAGAGGGCCGGATACAAAATCCGTTTTGCCGTCGCGCGCGGGCCGCTCAACATCGCCTCATTCTTGATGGGCACTACCGAATTCCTAACGGCCCTGAGAACGGATCCCGACCGGATGCATCGGTTGCTCACGGTCATCACGGATTATCTTGTCGAATGGATCGTCTACCAGCGCGAGTGCTTCCCTTCGATTGATGGCATCCTGCTCTTGGACGACATCGTCGGGTTCATCGGCCGGGACGACTTCGAGACATTCGGTTTGCCGTACCTGAAGAAAGTGTACGACACCGATGTCGCCGTGAAGTTCTTCCACAATGACGCGCCCTGCAAGGTTTGCGCGCCCTACCTGCCGGAAATCGGGATCAATCTGCTGAACTTCGGAGTCCAGCATACAATCAACGAGATGAAGGCTTGGACCGGAAACGGGATAACCCTGTTGGGCAACATTCCCCCGCGCGATGTTTTGGCGGAAGGAACTCCAAACGATGTCAAGCGAGCCGTGGCTGACTTGGTGAATGGCCTACAGGACCGGTCAAGGCTGATTCTTTCCTGCGGAGGCGGCATGCCTCCCGGGGCGCCAACCGAAAACATCCAGACATTCATTACCGCGGCGGGAGAACTCACCGCATAGGTCCAATATGAACACCCATTCCCTCATTCAACAATTGCTCGCCCAAGGCCCGGTCCTGACGGACGGCGCTTGGGGCACTCAGTTACAGGCACGCGGCCTAGCCGCTGGCGAATTTCCCGACCTTTGGAACCTGACTCATCCCGAGAAGGTAACTGAAGTGGCCCGGGCTTACGTTGAAGCCGGTTCCCGGGTCATTCTGACGAACACCTTTGGAGGAAACCGGTTTCGCTTGCAGGAAACCGGATTCGCGGACCGCGTGGCGGAAATCAATGAAGCAGGCGCTCGGCTGTCGCGAGAGGCGGCGGGCAAACGTGCGTCCGTGTTCGCCTCGATGGGACCAACGGGGAAAATGCTCGTTGCGGCCGAAGCGAATCCGGAAGAAATCAGTGCAGCGTTTCGGGAACAGGCTGCAGCGTTGGCACGCGGCGGGGCAGACGCCCTCGTCGTTGAGACCATGTCGGATCTCGCAGAGGCAAAGCTGGCCGTCGCTGCCGCCAAGGAAACCGGCCTGCCGGTGGTGGCATGCATGGTGTTCAATTCGGGCAAAGACAGAGATCGCACGATGATGGGAACCACTCCTGAAGAGGCTGCGGTGGGACTGATCGGAGCCGGTGCCGATGTCATCGGCGTCAATTGCGGCCAGGGGATCGCGGGATTCGTGAAGATCTGTGCCCGGCTCAAGTCCGCCGCAGCCGGACGCCCCGTCTGGATCAAAGCCAACGCCGGGCTTCCCGAACTCAGGGATGGCAAGCCGTCCTATAGGACCACGCCAATGGAGTTTGCCAGTTTCGTCCCGGCACTGGTCGAGGCCGGGGCCAACTTCATCGGCGGTTGCTGTGGGACCTCACCGGAGTTCATTCGGGCGATCCGTCAGACGTTGGACAAGATAACCCCCCGATGAGTCGCCTGCGTCTCCATGTTATTGCTTGCAGGGTTTTCGATCAGGAACTCACGGTTCTGGCCGCCGGCGCAAAAACCGAGGCGCAAATCCGGTATCTGGAGATCGGGCTGCATGAACGCACCGCCGAGTATCTTCACGTTGCCTTGCAAGGCGCAATCGATTCGCTCTCAACCGACAACTTCGACGCCGTCGCGCTCGCCTATGGATTGTGCAATCTCGGTATCGTCGGTCTCCAAGCCCGCACTTTGCCGGTCGTTGTTCCGCGGGCGCACGACTGCATCGGGATGCTTCTAGGCAGCAATCAGCGTTACCTTGCCGAACTCGAGTCGTGTCTGGGCACCTATTTTCAAAGTCCGGGTTGGCTGGAACATTTGCCGGCCGACCGCGTGTTGCGTCAGCAGAACCTGCCTGTCGGTGCCGGACTCAAAATGACAAAGGAAGATCTCGTGGCCCGGTACGGCGAGGAGAACGCCGCTTACTTGCTCGGACAATTCGCGGGCTTCACCCGTCACTACTGTCGTCTCGCCTACATTTCCACTCCTGTGCCGCAGGCCGAGAACCACGAACGCGCGGCGGCCGAGATCGCGCATCAGCAAGGCTGGACATTCGACCGTCTGCCGGGCGATCTCGGCTGGATCCGACGGTTGCTCGACGGCGAATGGAACGACCAAGAGTTCCTCACGCTGAAACCGGGTGAGCGCCTCGGCGTCAGCTACGATACGCAGCTTATCGCGACGGGATGGCGATGAATCAGTTGGTCCACACCGTCAAGTTAGCTCCGGCCGACCTCCGACTTGAGGTGACTCACGGCGCTTCCCTTCAGGATGTGCTCTTTGCGCAGGGCGTTGAGTTCCCCTGCGGTGGCCGCGGCCGCTGCAAAGCGTGCCGGGTCAAAGTCATCGGCGGTTCTCTGCCCGCGACCGACGAAGAAGCAGCTTTACTCACGTCAGCCGAAATTGCCGACGGCTGGCGGCTGGCGTGTCGTCATCAGGTGAATTGGGACCTGCAGTTGGACCTCGCCCAATGGGAAATGCAGATTTTGGAGGACCGGTCGGCGTTCGCTTTCATTCCGCGTGAAGGTCTGGGTGTTGCGGTGGACACGGGCACCACGACCATCGTCGCCCAACTGCTCGACTTAAAATCCGGCCATGTGCTTGCTGTCCGCTCTGCCTTGAACGCGCAGACCCGTCACGGTGCGGACGTGATGAGCCGCATCGAATACGCTTTGCACGGCGGCCAAACCGAGTTGGGAACACTGGTTCGCACTCAAATCGGCGACATGATCGGCCAGTTGCTGACACAAGTACGAAGCGCACTTCCGTTGACCCGCGTGGTGCTGGTGGGCAACACGGTCATGCACCACCTTTTTTGCGGCGTGGACGTCGAACCGCTGGCACAACATCCTTTCGAGCCGAAGCAGTCGGGTCGTTGCCGACTCTCGCCGGGCGAATTGGGATGGAGTCTTCCGTCGTCGGTCGCCGTGGAATTTCTGCCGTGCCTCGGCGGGTTTGTCGGTTCGGATATTCTGGCAGGCATCGCAGCCACGGAGTTGCAAGAGAGCCGCGAGTTGGTGGCGTTGATCGACCTCGGAACGAACGGCGAAATTGTCGTGGGCAACCGGGACCGGTTGTTGTGCAGTTCCACCGCCGCCGGACCGGCTTTTGAAGGCGCACGCATTTCCATGGGCATGCGCGCGGCGCGTGGCGCGATTTGCGATGTGCGCGTCGACCGCGGCACCGTCGTATGTCGCGTGATTGGCGGCGACATCTCGCGCGGGATTTGCGGCAGTGGTCTCGTAGATGCCGTCGCCGCCGGACTCGAACTGGGCTGGATCAACTCGAATGGACGGATGACTATCGGCGACGCGATGCGGCTGACCGAAGCCGTGTCGCTCAGCCAGAGCGACGTGCGTGAACTCCAACTGGCCAAAGGCGCGATCGCCGCCGGTCTCCGGATACTAACCAAGCGTCTCGGCGTTTCCTTGGAAGACATCCAAAGGATCCATCTGGCTGGCGCCTTTGGTAACTACATCAGCCGCGCCAGCGCCCAGCGGATCGGGCTGCTCCGTTTTCCTGCGGACCGCGTCGTGCCTGCCGGCAACACCGCGTTGTTGGGAGCGAAACTGGCGTTGTTCGAGGACGCCGATGCGTGGGAATCAATCCGCCCCCGAGTCGAGCACATCGCGCTCAACGAGGACCGCGAGTTTCAGGACGTTTACGCCGACGAGATGCAGTTCCGCGAGTGAAGAGCATGTCGTGCGTGCACAGTGTCGCCAAAGCCATCGCCCAAGCGAAAGAATTGTTGAATGACAAACTGTTAACCCCTGCTGCTCTTCTCGTTTTCCCAATTCATCGTGAAGATTCGGGAGTGGTGCCTACTGAAGGTTTGAAACCTATGTCCTCGGGTTTGCTGCCGGATCTTACCTGATTCACATAGCTGATATAGGTCTTGTCCGTGTCGTCCCGATAAATGCCGAACGTGAGATAAGGCCCCACATCGTCGTTGTAGCCGACGGGGCCACGGTATTGAATGATCGGTTTGCCCTGCCACCAAACATTGATCAAACCATCCTCTTCAAAAGACCACTTCGCTTGAACCACAAAATCGTTCCATTCATTGAGAGGAAACGAATCTGTTCCGAATAGTTCCTTTGATGGGACGGCGTCAGCATCGTGAACCACGCGCTCTGCACTGTGCCGAAGAGTGATGAAAAAGTGTCCGCTCCGGTAACGAAACGCCAGGATCGGGCTTCGCCCCACTTCTCCCAGGTACGTCTTGTCTTCACCATGCCATTGGGCCAACACCAACCGATTACTTTCGATCGGGAAATTTTGGGGCAGGTAAAGATCGAGTCTGTACCATCTCACTGATTTCATTGGAGGGTATTCATCAGTATCAACTTCCGTACGAAAGGTCCTCGACCCGCTTTTGTTCGACCAAGCCTCTCCCTTCCTCAACTCAAACCGCAGTGAATCCTCTCCATGGAGCGAAGGCTGTGAGACTCTTTGAATGGAATAAGGCTTGCCAGGAGACTTCAAAATCCATTGAGAACCCAACGGCGTCAACCATCCACTGTTGTGGCTCTTCGCTTGCGTCGCCGCCAATCCCGCGTCCCGCACAAGCAGCCAAACCGGCACCAGCGTGAGAATCATCCAGACGTTCGAACAACGAAAGCACGTATTCATACTCTTTTCGCTCCAGAAGCTAATGTAGCTTCGGGGTGAAACGGATCCCCTTCTAACAACAAAGCACAGCAGCAACAATCCAATAAATCGGCGAACAGTACTAGCTTCCCGCCTTGATGGCCTCCTTCACCGCGCGGAACATGGCGAGGATGTTTTGGGTCGGAACGTTGCCTTGGATATTGTGCGTACCGTTGAAAACGTAGCCACCGCCTTCGCCGAAGATGTCGATGCGTTCGCGTACCTCGCGATAGACTTCCTCCGGCGTGCCGAACGGCAACGTCTTCTGCGTGTCCACGCCGCCGCCCCAGAAGACAATGTCCTTGCCGAACTCGCGCTTGAGCCAGCACGGATCCATCCCTTTGGCGGAGCATTGCACCGGATTCAACACATCGAACCCGGCGTCGATGAAATCCGGGATGAACGGATGCACCGCGCCGCAACTGTGGATGAACGTCTTCCACTTCGTCAGTTTGTGGATCCGGTCGTTTACCGCTTTGTGGAACGGTTTGTACATCTCGCGGTAGGTCTGCACCGAACAGAACTGGCTGGTTTGTGTGCCGAAATCCGTGCCGGAGACGAACACCACTTGGGCGCGGTTGCCGACGGCTTTGGAGAGCAACTCGATGTTCTTCAGGGCGGATTCACACTGGCACTCGAAGACCTTCCGGACGTAGTCGGGGTGCGTGACGGTGGCCATGTACCATTCTTCTACGCCGCGGATGCCTTTGGGGTTTTTCATCCACGGTGCCGGTACGAGCGCGATGTCGCCAAACGCCGTGCCCGGCAGCGTCATGTAGATGCCGTAGCTGGTGTTCTCGTACGCAGAGCGTGCCATCTTCGCGAAATGCTGCACCTCTTCCTCACCGACCACGCCCATCTCCTCGCAGTTGTCGGCGGGATCAAGCTCCGATTCGTCGAGCGGTTGCTGTCGGTTGAGCGCATCGAAAAAGTAACTGCCCTTCGGCATCCACGCGCAAGGCGGCGCGCTGGTGTCACCTTCGGGATAAATCAGCCAGCCGCCGTTCTCAGCCGGGGTCACGTTGAATTTCTCCGGCACCAACACGGGCGTGCCGTCGAACATCGTAAACGACTTCCAGCCTTCGTTCTTGAAACCGAACATGGTGCCCGGCCCGTGCACGCCCACGACGTCGAGCCCGAGTGCTTGGCGCAATTCCTCGTCGATCTCGCCGAGCATCTGGTAGGACTCGATGATTTTGACCCGGAAATCAGGCTGGCCGAGCGCGGCTTGGCGCAGACGATGGACCGCGCCGGCGCAGATGCCCGTCTGAAACCCGGCGCCGAAATCGACGCACAACCGGTCGGCGGGTTGGTGATTCAGCGTGGCGGCGAGTCGCTCTCGTGAAGTCATGGGCCTGCTTCCCAGCGGTCAACTCCTCCCCACTGCTTTTTTGGCCAACGTCACGGCGCTGACTGCGGATTCACCGTAGCCATCAGCCCCGATCTCATCGGCATACTTCTGGGTAATCGGCGCGCCACCGACCAACACCTTTACCCGATCGCGAACACCGCCTCGCTTGAGGGCATCAATCGTCGTTCTCATGGCCGGCATGGTTGTCGTGAGCAGGGCCGACATGGCGACGATCTGCGCGTTCTTCTCTTTAACCGTGGCCAGGAATCGCTCCGGCGTCACGTTCACGCCCAAGTCGATGACCTCAAAGCCGCCGCCTTCGAGCATCGCCGCGACGAGGTTCTTTCCAATGTCGTGCAGATCGCCCTGCACGGTTCCGACGACGACACGGCCAGCCGACTTTGCGCCGCTGGCGACCAGGAGCGGACGAAGCAGTTCCAGCGATGCTTTCATCGCGCGTGCCGACAGGAGCAGTTCCGGCACGAAGTACTCGTTGCACTCGAAACGTCGTCCCGCCTCGGACATGGCGGGAACCATCCATTGCTGCACGAGTTCGAGAGGTTTCATTCCGGCGGCCAAAGCTTGTTCGGTGGTTTCTTTCGCGGTCTTGGCGTCTCCCTTGAGGATGGCGTCGTGAAGCGATTTAAGGTCTGGCATTCTTGGCTCCGTGATTCCGTTCGCCATTGCTTGGGGCAATGTATAGTTACAAAACCGCCGTCGTGGCAAGGATAGAAGTCTTGGTCCGGACGCACTTTCGTCAGAACTTGAACGTCCACTCGTCGGACGCGTACCGCGACGCGGTGAGGGCGGCGATTTTGTCCACGGGGATTTCTTTGAGCGGTTCGTTCGCGTGCCACGAGTTCTTGAGCGCTTCGGTAATGGCACGCCGCTGAATGTCCACGTTGGTCAGGAAATCGTGGTGCCGACGGTGTCGACGGTAGGCGGGCTGACGCGACGGCATGGGAAGCACACGCTCGATCAACTCGATGTCGGTGCCGAGCAGGAATGTACCGTGGAACAGCAGAGACCTTCGTTTGCGCCGCTGCGCGTTGCCCGAGAATTTCAGGTCGCCAAGTGTCAGGTCGCTGTGGCCCTGGACGCAAACGGCGGAGACAAGAGATGAGGGACGAGGACTGACGCCTGACGGCTGAGAATTGATGACCGATGACTGAACCCCGCCTTCCGCCCTCCACGCTCTGTGCTCACCCTTCAAGAGCGGTGCCAACGCGTCTTTGTGACGGTTCATGATGTGGATGTTGGTTTCGGTGACACCTGCCAGCGGGCCGCTGTCGGGGATCCGCAGGATCAGCGAGAAGTTCAGACAGCCGGGTCCTTGCACCACGGCGCCGCCGCCGGTGCACCGGCGCAACACGGGAACGTTCGCCCACCGGGCGGCATTGAGGTTCGCTTCCGCCCGCGCTTTGTTGGAGTATCCGAGCACGACGAACGGCTCACGGTGTTCCCAGAACCTGAGAATCTCGTGGTCGTATCCTTCTTCGCAGAAGTCGAGCAGGACTTCATCGCAAGCAAGGTTCTCCTGCGGTGTCGGCAACGTTAGCTCTAGGTATTTCATGAATCTTCGGCTAATATGATGAACAAAGTGCAGAGTCGCCAATTGTTTTTTGGGCGGAGCTGTATCATGTGAGCACGCTACGAAAGTCATGGTGAACTTGAACCTGAAAGAACATCTGAGGCGGAAACGTGGGGGCGAGGCGACGCCGACGAACACGTTGAACACGCCCTACGTCAATACGATTCCCGCGGAGGACGAGCCGCCCTATCCGGGCGACCGCGACCTCGAGCGGCGGATCAAAAGTCTCGTGCGCTGGAACGCGATGGCGATGGTTGTCAACGCCAACCGCACCCGTCACGGCATCGGCGGCCACATTTCCACGTACGCATCGGCCGCGACGCTGTACGAAGTCGGTTTCAATCATTTTTTCAGAGGCGGCAACGGCAACCGGCCGGCCGACACGGTGTATTTTCAGGGACACGCTTCGCCGGGGATTTACGCACGGGCGTTTCTCGAGGGCCGAATCGACGAGCGGCATTTGCATCATTTCCGCCAGGAGCTCGCCGAAGGCGGCGGACTTTCATCCTACCCGCACCCGTACTTGATGCCCGACTTCTGGCAGTTCCCGACCGTCTCGATGGGCCTCGGCCCGATCATGTCGATCTATCAGGCGCGGTTCAACCGTTACCTGCGGGCGCGCGGTCATTTGACTGGCGAAGAACCGAAGATCTGGTGTTTTGTCGGCGACGGTGAGGCGGACGAACCGGAGACGCTCGGCTCGTTGACGCTGGCCCCGCGCGAGGGACTCGACAATCTGATCTGGGTCGTCAATTGCAACCTGCAGCGACTCGATGGCCCCGTGCGCGGCAATGGCAAGATCATCCAAGAACTCGAAGCTGCCTTTCGTGGCGCGGGCTGGAACGTCATCAAATTGATCTGGGGCTCGGACTGGGATCCGCTGTTGGCGGCGGACGAAGACGGGTTGCTGGTCAAGCGGATGGAAGAGGCGGTCGATGGCGATTACCAGAAATACTCCGTCGCGCTCGGCAGTTACACGCGCCGGCATTTCTTCGGCAAGTATCCCGAGTTGTTGGAAATGGTGAACCATCTCACCGATGAACAGATTCACCGCCTCCGCCGTGGCGGGCACGATCCGAAGAAGGTGTACGCCGCCTACAAGGCTGCCGTCGAACACAAAGGTTCGCCCACGGTGATCCTCGCCAAGACGATCAAGGGCTACGGACTCGGCGAAGCAGGCGAAGGCCGGAACATCACGCATCAGCAGAAGAAACTGAACGAGAAAGAACTCCGCGAGTTCCGCGACCGGTTCGAGATTCCGATCAGCGACGAGGAAGTTGCGGAGGCGCCGTTCTACAAGCCTGCGTCCGACAGCCCCGAGATCAAGTATCTGCTGGAACGGCGCAAGACGTTCGGCGGTTTTCTCCCGAAGCGCGAAGTGAAAGCCAAACCGATTCGGGTGCCGAAGCTCGACTGCTTCGCGGACCTGTTAAAAGGCTCCGGCCCGCTCGAACTGTCCACGACGATGGGCTTCGTGCGATTGCTGGCGCAGCTGCTGCGCGACCAGGAGGTCGGCCGCCGCGTCGTGCCGATCATTCCCGACGAAGCGCGCACGTTTGGCATGGACGTGCTGTTCCGCGAATACGGGATTTATTCATGCAAGGGACAGGTCTACGAGCCGGTCGATCGGAGTTCATTGCTCTACTACCACGAATCCAGTGACGGGCAGATCCTCGAAGAAGGCATCACCGAAGCCGGCGGGATGTGTTCGTGGTTGGCGGCCGCTACGGCGTACTCAACGCACGGTCTGGCCATGATCCCTTTTTACGTTTATTACTCGATGTTCGGTTACCAGCGGATCGGCGATCTGTGGTGGCTGGCGGGCGACATCCGCGCCAAGGGATTTCTCCTGGGCGCGACGGCGGGTCGGACGACGCTGAACGGCGAAGGCTTGCAGCACGAGGACGGCCACAGCCTGCTGTTGACCAGCGTGATCCCGACGTTGCTGACCTACGAACCGGCGTTCAACTACGAGATCGCCGTCATCATTCAGGACGGCATGCGGCGGATGTACGAGCGGGGAGAAGAAGTGTTTTATTACATCGCGTTGCACAACGAGAATTATCCGATGCCGCCGATGCCTACGGGCGTCGAACAGGGAATCCTCAAGGGACTCTACAAGTTTGAGCCCGGCCCGGAAGGCAAACGACACAAGGCGCAGATTTTCGGCAGCGGCACCATCCTGCGCGAAGCGTTGCGTGCCCAGGAGATTCTGGCCGAAGGCTACGACGTTTCTGCCGACGTCTGGAGTGCGACAAACTACAAACAGCTTCGCACTGAAGCGCTCAATTGCCGTCGTTGGAACATGCTGCATCCGGCTGAGCCGGCGAAGAAATCCTACGTCGAGACCGTGCTGGAAATGGAACAAGGCCCGTTCGTCGCCGTGTCCGACAACCTCAAGGCCGTGCCCGACCAGATTGCACCGTGGGTGCCGGGCGGATTGACAACACTGGGGACGGACGGCTTTGGCCGCAGCGACACACGCGGGGCTTTGCGCCGCTTCTTCGAGGTGGACGCCGAGATGACGACGATTGCCACGCTTCACGCGCTGGCCGAGAAAGGTCAGATCGGCAAGGACGTTGTCGCCAAAGCCATCAGCTACCTCGGTATCAACCCGGAAAAACCCTTTCCGCAAGTGGTCTAGCCGGTCGTTTTCTACTGCTCCGCACCAACGCCACGACTGATCTGCAGACATTCGCCGTTGCGTTGGACGAACACTGGGAACCCGCAGGCTTACCGGCGCGCTTGTCAAGCAACCATCCTGTCGAGCGTTCTGCGCAGTCCTGGCGCTTTGCGGTTTTTGCGCCTTCTTGCGGCCACGGAATCACCGTATGCGCTTCCCTCCACCAATTGATTGCTCCGTCCGAGCCGCCGAAGAAACAGATAGGATTTCAAGCTAGGGAATCGCGCGGCGCGTACCGCGTGCGGCGGGCACGCCGCCGTGGACACGGATGATTGTCACGATGCGTCGTGAAATGAAGAATTGTCGAAGCACCTCGTTTTTGCTATACTGCCACCGCGTCAGGAGGCCAATGCCAACACGACCGATGGAGGAGCGGCAGGGCGGAAATCAGGAGGCGGGCGGCGATGAGTGAAAGCAGAAACTTAGGACGGAAGTGGACAGATCCTGAATTGGTGGTCGTTCTTGATATGTATGTCAACGGTGGTCTGACCGACAGCCACAAGCATGACGCGATCGCAAAATGTCTTGGTCGGTATAATCCGAGTACAAGGTCATTCCGTGATGGCGCGGTGAACCAGAAACTAGCGGAGATTAAAGGGATACTCGAATCTTCTAGAGCAGGCCGTCATCCTGGAGGAAGGATTGTCGCGCTCATCAACAAGTACGAAGGCAAGCATGCAGCCTTGCGAGCGGACGCCATCAAAGCATGGAGGGAGATCTGCCGTGAATACGACGGACGAACGCCTCAGTACGTTCAGGACCTTCTGGCGTGAGTGTTGAATGCCCGCGCTTCTGGAAATGACGAGAAGAATGCAGGCTAAATACACATCGCAGTGGCGATTCTTGGAGGCGTATTGCGGGAGCGTGACCCTCCGATGTACCATCGCCTACTCGATTACCCTGCCCGTTCGCCGTCGGTGTTTTCAATCCGCAGTGACTGTGCTAATAGTTGATTTGCGTTGGAGATGAGGAGGGCCGATCAAGGCGCGCTTAATTGGAGACATCTGCGTGATCTACCGCAGGTGACGCTCTATTGTCGTCGGTCCCAGTGGGTGGCGAAACGGGAGATGCGCGCATCGGCCCACTTTATGAGGCGGGCATGGGACCGCCTTGATTTGGACGCCATACTCACTGTTGAAGGGAAGCCTGCCGCTTATTTCAAGTCTGTTGCCCGCAACGATCCCGAACGTGAAGCTGAGTACCAGCGACTACTTTGGAATCAGGGCGTCGCCAACCTACTGGTTGTTCACGATGCAAATCATGTACGCGTCTATTCGGCTCACGCTACGCCGTCTAATCAACCTATTGTCGGTGGGGACGATGAGCGATTAGTCGAATCCCTTAATCTTACCTCGTTTGTCCTGCGGGAGTTTGCGCTACGGCTGGAAACTGGTCAGTACTATCGGGATCATTCGCCCAAGTTCCAGGCCAAGGCGTCTGTGGACTACTTGTTGCTGGAAAATCTAGCGGCAGCCAGTGAGAAGCTCTCGTCAGGGCCAGCGAAGCTCGACCGTTCAACCTGCCACGCCTTGTTGGGGCGGCTTCTTTTTGTATGCTATATATCCGCGCATAAGTAATTCGACATAATGGGTCAAAAGAAGGGCACCAGGAGGTTGCGAATCTGGGCTGGGTGTCGACAAATATCTTCCAAGGTGCGCAACAAGGTATCGCGTAACGTCTCCGGCCGCTC
>Ga0326728_10015829_pt1 | contig 15562 bp, 10 predicted proteins | sample MB3enrmetagenome_FD_207602 | JGI IMG/M metagenome (GOLD analysis project Ga0326728, IMG submission 207602) | Lab enriched peat soil microbial communities from McLean, Ithaca, NY, United States - MB31MN | ecosystem: Environmental > Terrestrial > Soil > Wetlands > Peat | place: USA: New York...
AGTCGCCGGACATCCACACGGTGATCTTTGGCAACGGGCCCCCGTCTCCACCGCTGCTCGACCCGCTGCTGCTGCTCGACCCGCTGCTGCTGCTGCTCGACCCGCCGCTGCTGCTGCTCGACCCGCCGCTGCTGCTGCTCGACCCGCCGCTGCTGGACTTGCCACCACTGCCCGACCCGCTGCTGCTGCTCGACCCGCCGCTGCTGGACTTGCCACCACTGCTCGACCCGCTACTGCTGCTCGACCCGCCGCTGCTGGACTTGCCACCACTGCTCGACCCGCTACTGCTGCTCGACCCGCTGCTGCTGCTCGACCCGCTGCTGCTGCTCGACCCACTCGAGCTCGAGCTGGACCCAGAACCCGAGGCACCGCTCGAACTCGAGCCATCCCCACTGCTGGACCCATTGCCGCTGCTTGATCCGCTGCCCGCGTCGGTCGAAGCGACGGAGGAACTGGAACTACAGGCAAACAGACCGGCGCAGGCCAGCGCAAGCAAGGGGGTAGAGGTTACAATCGAGCGCATTTTATCTCCTTTTACTTTCACGAATTTCCCCCATAATTGAAACGAGCTACAGTGATTGACGGACTATATTACGACATTGGCAACTTGACGATGGCTTGCAGTTGCGTCAAAAAACGACGTTTCTAGAGGAAGACAACGGACCGCGAGGTACCCGCTTGGCGGGTCGACGCTGTTCCGCGTCACGTCGGAACTTCGAGAGTTGAATGGAGGCATCAACTCGAGCGACCGCATGGCACGTCACCCGCCATGGATTGGCACGAGCCAAGAGTACGGTTGCCGCCTCGCTTGGAAGCCCATCGAGAGTGTCCATTCGCCTGGCGCGCCACCGACCCTGTCTGCGTGCCCGCCGGCGTCCGATTCGCAGTCGTGGACAAGCAGATCGGTACTGGGTAGCCTTGATAAACCCGGTCCAGGCCTCTCGCGCCTTTGCGGGCCCTCGTGGATGCTGTTCTCGTGCCGAGGGACGCGGTGGCCCGATCCCGCTCGCTCGTATGGACATGGTTGCATCCCCCAGCAAGAGCGCTGCCCTCACCACCAAAGCGATTTCCGTCGTCGCCGCGGTGGCATGGATGGCCGCGCTCGCCTGCTTTCGGTCGCCGACCTCCGGGTCGACGGTCGATGCGAGCGTACGGAGTGGCGACACGACAGCGCGCGGCCCACACGCCGTGTCGATTCATGTGGTCGATGCCGCTGGATCTCTGACCCTCGTTCGTGGGGCATTCGACAGATATCGAGACAGGGTGCCCGGCGTCGTCGAGAAGTTCGTATTCACGCGCTCCTTCGTTCCCGAGCTCTCGGCGAAACTGATGGCGATGCAGGCCGCCGGAGGTTCCGACGTCGACATAGTTCTGGGCGGCACGGACATCCTCGCGTTGGGCGTCGAGAACCATCTTTGGCTATCCCTCCTCCCCGACTACGCGGACCGCTTTCCCAGGCTCCTCGATCAATACAGGCCTCAGGCTCTCGACATGCAGAAGCTCGCCCAAGGGCAGGCACTCGTGTTCGCGTACATGCCAGCAGGACCGCTCCTCGAATTCGATCCGGAAAGCGTCGGCGCCGTCCCCACAACCCCCGAAGAACTTCTCGCGTGGTGCAGGGCTCACCGCGACCGGTTTGCGTATGCGCGACCAGGCAACTCCGGCCCGGGACGAACGTTCCTGATGGGGCTTCCGTATTTGCTCGGCGATTCCGATCCCAGAGACCCTGTCGGGGGATGGAGTCGAACCTGGGAGTATCTTCGCGACCTCGGGTCCTGCATCGAGTACTACCCGAGCGGCACGGCAGCGCTGATGCGCGAGCTGGGAGAGGGGTCGCGAGACATGACGGTCACCGTCGCGGGGTGGGACATCAATCCGCGCGCGTTGGGCATCGTTCCGCGGAACTATCGGGTCGCGCCCTTTCAGAACATGACTTGGGTAGATGATGCTCAGTACATGATCGTCCCCAAGGGTGTCCCGGAATCCCGCCTCGCGGCAGTGCTGGACGTGATGAAGTTCATCTTGGAGCCTGCCCAGCAGGCGCTGACCTACGACCAAGGGTACTTCTATCCGGGCCCCGCCATCGACCACGTGCCGCTTTCGCTTGCGCCGATGCGAAGTCAGGACGTGATTCACGAATTCGGCCGGCCCGAGTACGATGAATGGCTCGTGAATCAGCGGCACGTGCGCCCGCTCGATGCCAAGCTGCTCGTCGAGGCGATCAAACGTTGGGACCGAGAAATCGGTGCCGAAAAGAAGAGGAAGTGAGATCTTGCGTTGTTTCCTTCGACGATGAGTGGACGCGCGACAGCACCGAATCGACCGTCCAGGCAGATCGAGCGGCGGAACCCTCGGAGCCGAGATGGCGGGGCCCCCGTGAACTTCGACTTCGAGGAGCTGCGACTGTGTGGAGTCACACGGCAGTTTCGCGACCGCTTCGGCGCCGCCTTCACGGCGCTCGCGAACCTGTCCTTGGTCGTCCAGCGCGGGGAGTTCGTCGCCCTCCTCGGTCCCTCTGGATGCGGGAAATCGACGGCTCTCAACTGCATCGGGGGGCTCCTGCAGCCAACCGAGGGGAGCATCTGGCTGGACGACACGCGCATCGATCGAGTACCGCCCGAGCGTCGGGGTTTCGGCATGGTGTTCCAGAATTTCGCCCTGTTTCCGCACATGACGGTTCGACGGAACGTCGGCTTCGGACTCTCGATGCGGGGGGTATCTCGGGGCGAGATCGATCGGCGCGTCCGGGCTGCTCTAGCGGCAGTGCACATGGAGGCTCATACGGACAAACTCCCGAGGCAACTGTCGGGCGGCCAGCAGCAGCGGGTGGCGATCGCACGGGCGATCGTCATCGAACCACCCCTGATCTTGATGGACGAGCCGCTCTCCAATCTCGACGTCGAGCTTCGGATGGAAACGCGATCCGAGATTCGAAGGATCCATCGGGAACTCGGTCGCTCCACGATCTACGTCACCCACGATCAGGAAGAAGCACTGGCCCTCGCTGATCGTGTGGTCATCCTGCGCGAGGGCCGCGTGCTTCAGGTCGCTCCGCCGTATGAGGTACATCGTCAACCAGCGAGCATTGCGGTCGCGCGGTTCATGGGATATCGAAATATTCTTCGCTTCGAAACAGTGAATTCGAGCCCCGCGAAGGGGCTTCTCACGTTGCACAGCGGGGACCTCACGCTCACTGGCACCGCCCAAGAGCCGACTGGGACCCTTGTTGTGGCCGCAATCCACCCTGACGACATCACCGTGGGCCGAGACAAGACGGCGAATGACATCCCGGGACAGATCGCAAGCGTCGAGTACAGCGGATACGAGTCATCGATCGAAGTGGTGGTGGCCGGGGGCGTACGCCTGCGCGTCCGAACCCGAGCCTTCGTCGCCCCGGGCGAACGAGTTCACGTGTGCATCCCGCCGAGCCGAGTGTTGGTTTTCGACCATCGCGAGGAGCCGTGACGGGCGGGCGGATGGACGCTCCGGCTCGCGTCCGACAGACGGGCTTCCAGGCGACCGACTGGGGCGGACGCGGAGTTCTCTGGTTGACGCCCGCTCTCGCGGTCTTGGCGTTCCTGTTCATCTTTCCGTTTCTCTACGGATTCATTGTATCGGTCACGCCTGCGACCGGAGTGTGGTGGGGCAACTACCGCGAGTTCGTCTCCAACGTGGAGCTATGGCGAACGCTGCCGACGACTCTCGAACTTGCACTGCCAGCCTCCGTCGTCATCGTAGGCATTGCATTCCCACTCGCCTACGCGTTTCGCGGACAATCGCGATACGAGACTCAGCTGGTTCTGGCGCTCGTGGTTCCAATCGCCGCCGGCCCGGTCGTCGTCGCAGACGGACTGTTGACGTTTCTCGGACCGAGAGGGTGGGTTTCCCTCGGACTGCGTGCGCTCCACCTTGCTAGCGGACCGATCTACTGGACGCATCACTACGTGGGTGTCGTCATCGCCGTCATTGCATCCGGTTTCCCACTCGTGTTTCTCGTCCTTCGTGCCTATCTCAGGTCCATCGATGGGGCGCTGCTGCGAGCAGCGGCCACTCTCGGCGCCGGACGATGGCAGCGGTTCCGGCACGTCAGCTGGCCCGCATGCCGACGCGGACTCATCGTCGCATTCAACCTCTCATTCGTTCACGCGTTCTCGACCTTCCCCGCAGCGGTCATCCTCGGCGCGCCGACCGGACCCACGAGGCTAATTTCCCGCGCTGCGTACGAGGCCGCGTACGAACGCTCGGACTATTCGATGGCGGGATGCATCGCGACGATCATGGCCCTGGCCCAGGTGCTCGTGGTGGCGTTGGTGCTCGGAGTTTCGCGCCTGACATCCAGCGCTCAGGGGCGTGCGCTGTCCGACTCTCCGGTCGCAGTCCACGACCCAACGAGCGAGCGCCGTCCCGGGTTGCTGGCATCGACTGTGATGGTCGTTGGGTTAGGGCAAATCGCTTTCGCCCTCGGCGCCGTGGCCGTCAATTCCTTCGCGAATGACTGGCATGGTTCGTGGCTCCCGCACACGTGGACTCTCGCGTGGTACCCTACGGCGTGGACGGACTTTCAGCTTGCACCCGTCTTTCGGGTCACGGGCGAAGTCGTAGGCACAGTCACCATGATCTCGACGGCGATCGGCGTACCCGCTGCCTACGTCCTCGCTCGAAACCGATGGCGAATCAAGCGGGCGGCCGTCGGCCTGGCTCTGCTGCCCCTCGCCCTTCCCCCCATGACGTACGGCATTCCGCTCGCTACCCTCATGTACCGCGTAGGTCTGACCGGCACGTTCTGGGGCGTGGTGCTCGCGAACGTCGTACCCGCGGTCCCTCTCGTCATCCTCGTGCTAATCCCCTTCATTGAGCCCATCGACCCGAGCATCGAGGCTGCGGCACGAATGTTCGGTGCCAGCCCGGGCCAGGTCCTTCGCACCATTCTCGCGCCCCTACTTGCGAGTGGCATCGCGGTCGCGGCGGTTCTTGTCGCCGTGAGGACGCTCGGAAACTTCGAGCTCACGTATCTCGTAGCTGGGTCGGAATCGCAGACGCTCGTCGTGGCCGTGTACGGCGCCATTACGGCCACAGGACTTCGAGCTCCCCAATCGGTAGACGCAGTGGCCATGATCTACGTTCTGATGATCGTGACGCTCGTGATCTTCGCAGTGCGGCTTGTGCCTCCCGAGGGGTTCGCCGCAAGCGTCCGTCGTCGCCCATACGGTGCCGTAGTAAGGGAGACAACGTTCACGAATCAAGGGCTCAAGTGAAGTGACTCGCTCGCATTTCGGAGGTTGTCGTGCAGTACAACACTTCCCATCCTATTCCGCTCGGCAACGGAGTTCGACTTGGACGGTACGAGCTCATTAGGTCGCTTTCGGAAGGAGGAATGGCGACCGCGTGGCTTGCGAGGAGGGTTGAGAGCCACGGAGCCGAGCGACCGATCGTCGTCAAGACAATCCTCGCCGAGCGGGCCAATGACGAGCGTTTCCGAACCTGCTTCTTCCGCGAAGGAGGTATCGCTTCACGAGTTTCCCACCGTAATGTCGCTCGCGTCTTCGACATCGGCGAGGACCAGGGTGTGCTCTTCATTGCGATGGAGTTTGTCCAAGGGCCATCCATGAATCACGTGTTGCGCGCCTGCCACTCCAAGAAGATGGTCGTCCCAGACGGTGTCCTGTTGCGAGTCCTCATCGACGTCTGCGCGGGCCTGCACGCCGCCCACGAGTTGCGAGATGGGACCGGGAGACCGCTCAACGTTGTCCATCGCGACATGAGCCCCTCGAACATCTTGATTACGACGAAGGGCGTCGCCAAGGTGATTGATTTCGGAGTGGCCAAAGCACAATACACATTCGCACCCGATGCCGTGTTCGTCGGAAAAGAGTCGTACATTCCGCCGGAGCAGGCTCTGGGGCAAGCCGTCGACCGCCGAGCGGACCTTTGGGCCTTGGGGTCGATCCTGTATAGGGCTTCCAGCGGACTGAGAGCTTTCGATGCGCCGAACTGGCAGGCGAGGCTCGAGTGGCTTGCCTCGGCAAGGCCTCCGCTGCCACTTCCCGAATCAGTTCATCCGGCGATTTCCGCGATCGCCATGCGCGCGCTGGCCTTCGCCCCGAGCGAGCGTTACGCGACCGCGGAAGATATGGCGTGCGCGATCGAAGACGCTCTCCGGGCCATCGGCACTGACGCATCCGCCGAAGATGTCGCCGCTTTCTGTTCCGCTCACGTGATAATCGGCGCCACACCGAGTTTGAACGACATGGACCCGGATGCTGGAGGAAGGCACAGCGTGGAGGAAGCCCCCGCGACAAGGAGGGGCGATGGCCAGGGGATCCTCGCGGCAATCCGACGTTTGTGGACGCGCGCGTAGACCGACGCGAACGTTGCAGCCTTCACGCCGACGCGATGCGCGTTGCACGAGTGGCGTCCTTGGCCCGACGGCGACGGAGCACCAACGCGCTCGCGACGACCAGACCGGACGCGAGATCCAGGCGATGAACGCGCGCATCGACCACCGCGCAGCCACATCCTCCGTTGGAGTTCCCGCTCCCGTCGAAGATCGTCATTATAGCTGCATCTCCGCCTGTTGACGCCTGCACGGCGCCGTCCACTCCAACGACGAGCACCGACCTGGCGTCGGCCACGGCAGAATCGTTCACGGCACTCGCGTCGTAGGTCGCCAGGCCCGACGCATCGCCGCCCGGCGCTCTGCCGTCGACACGGACCGCTACGTCAGCACTCGAGGCGGCGTCGACGCTGACAGCGGCATCGTCCGCCACTGCCGAGTCGGGGGAAGCCGTCGAGTCGCCGCCGACACCCGCATCCCTGAGCAATGACGCATCCCCGCCCAAGGAAGCGTCCCCGCCTTCGCCGCCGCTGCCTGTGTCGGCCGCGCCGCCCGCATCGACGCCACTCGCTATCTGGAGAAGCGCGTCTCCGTCCAACGTGCCCCAACCCGTGGGACCATCATAGCCGACGCCCGCGGTGCAGAAGTAGCTCGTAGTGCACGAGCCATTGCTCCCGGACGTCACGTCGTTCATCGCGGAGTGGTGAATTGCCACGTAGTCCGCCCAAGACGTTCCGGGGTCTGGTTGCACGCCGAGACCCATCAACCCGCCGACGACGATTGGAGCAGCCACACTCGTCCCACTTCCGCCATACCAGCCAGCCACCGTCGCTCCCGAGCTGCTGCCTCCACCGGAACTCGCACAGTCCGAACAATAGAAGTAGACCGGCGTTGCGGAGTCCGCCACCGCTGCAACATCGGCTTCCATCCGGTTCTTGCAGCCGGTGTCAGTCTCCCACGCCGGCTTCTTGACGTACGCGCTGCAACCGCTTCCGCCTTTCGACCACGCAGCTTCGGCCCATCCACGCGACGACGACGAGGATGTGAGCGTCGTGCCTCCCACTGCGACCACATACGAAGACGTTGCTGGGTATTCGGCACCATACCCAGTGTCCCCCGTCGACACGCCCACGAGCAGCGAAGTGCCCGATGGCCCACCATCGGCTGCCGCCGCGTAGTATTGCTTTTCGACGAGGTTCTCGGTGGAATCTTCGGGCGTGCCGAAGCTATTGCTGACGGCATCGACTCCCATGCCGATTGCAACCAGCATCGCCGCCAGGACATCCGTGTTGGTGTCGGTGTCGGCTTCGAAGAGCACGATCTGGCACGCGGGACAAGCCGCGCTGATCATCTGCACGTCGATCGAAATCTCGGAGGCCCAAGAGGTATCTGCCTTGGGGAGCGGAGTGCTGTTTCCAAGCTGGTTGAGTTTGCGAAAGCAGCCCGATGCGGATGTGCATGGAGGCAAGTTGAACGTGGACCGGTACATCGCGAGGTCGGCCTCGACAGTCGGAGCATCGTATGCATCGATGATTGCCACCGTCTTGCCTGCTCCGCCAGTGACCGGGAGCTTGTAGGCAGATTGGATATCGGCAGGAGCAAGTCCGCTCGCCTTTGGGACGCCCGGCGCCATCGGGACGAACCGACCCGTGGCATCGACGACCACGTGCGCGTGACATCGAACGCGATCGGGCTGGGGAACCCAATCACAAGCCGGACGGCTCAGCGGAGCCACGACACGCGCAAGAGCCTCCCGATCGGCCTGCTCGTCGAACGCCGTTCGCGGATTGGCGAACGCGGGATGCACCAAGGCGAGGCACGCGATTGAACTCAAGACCGCGCCCCCGAAGGCTCTCCCTAGGCTCATAGGCGTTCTCCTCCCCAACCATACGATGAACGCGCGGACGCTGCACTCGGCTCGCCACTGTCATGCCCGATCGGCGACAAAGAAAAGAACCGTTCGAAGATTTCTGCATTGTCCCCGCAATCCGCGCCCCGCGAGCTATGCCTGCGCTACCAACCAACGCCCCAGGTGCAAACTCGCAACCCGGGAAGAATACTCTAATAGACCCTTGGCGCCGAGGGCGCGGCGCCGACCTGTGTCAGGCACGCGGACAGATCGAAGATCATGAACTCGAGGGCCTCCTCCTGGGGAGAAAGCGGATTATTGGCACAGCCTGTCGGCACAATCGAGCCCGCGGGCACTGTCCCGGCAGTCCCGATCGTCTGCCCATAGTCGCCCGACGCACCCCCGACGTGCAGGTCGCTGTACACGACCCTGCCGCACATGGCGCCTCCATCGGCCGAGCTCATGCCCTGTGTCGCGATCGGCGTGTCGAAAGAGAAGTACTCGGTCGCCGTGCCAGGGCTCTCTACAATCCACGGCACCGACGGAGGCTCATTCGAGGCGCCAACGTCCGCATTGTGGCGCGCCACATCGATCGGGAGCAGGTCATTCGTCAGCGCACCGACGTTCAGCAACCAGTCATGCATGGCGACGCCCTTTGGAAACGCTGCGCCCATGTACGTCGACTGAATGGCCCCTTCAATGTTGCCGATGCTCTGGGAACCCCTCGTCCACTTCGCCAAGTTGTAAGCGGCGAACGGGCCCGTATCAAACCATGAGTAGTGAAAGTGCGAAGCAAATATGCGACCGCCACCGTTCGCGTAGTCGAGCAAGTTCTGCTGCTGCATGTTCAGTGTCTCGGCGCCTTCACACGATAGGAGAACCAGGTCGAACTGCATCAGGTCGGCGTCCGAGTCCCAGAGCCCCGGCATTGCGGAGGAAGCGGGCGCGCTCGGCGAGGTATTGGCTCCCCCGGTGCCCACGTAGATGTGAAGACGCCCGGGACCTCCGGGTCCGCCGACATATTCGGCAGGGCTCAGACCGATGCGTTGAAACAGGCACTCCAGTGAATCCGCGGCCCCGGTCGACACGGCGATGTTCGGGATGTCACCGTCGCTCTGGCTGGCCGGGAGGTGAAGGGTTTTGTCCGGAAGCACATTGTCGATGCAAGGCACGACGTTGTTGAGTGTGTATTGCATGCGCCATTTGCCAACCTGGACTACGAGTGGGATGGTCGCTCCGTCCGGCGCGTCAACGATGTGGAATGTCCCGGTGGCGTCGGTGAGGGCAGACGCCATCGGCTGACCCGTGTAGAGACTGTCGCACGTGTAACACGAGGCCCCCGTCGTGATGGGATCGGGCTGGACGCTCGGGACGTAGACGGCGATATCATAGAGGGGGTTGACGACCGCCGGGTCGTAGACTTTGCCGCTGATGGTGGTCGGGCTCCCTGGTGGGCACGAGCTCTGACACCCGCCAGTGTACGTACATAAGGACGTCGTCGTAGCCCCGTCCTGCTGCGCGTTCGCGGGCGTTGCTGCTGCGTCGTCCCCATTGGCGAGGATGGATTCGTCCGAGCCGGCGACGCTGGAGCCGGGCAGGCTGGCACCGCTGGAGCTTCCAGACGCCGCTACTCCACTGTCGCGGACGGTGCTGTTTGGCGTTCCGGCCACCCCACGGGAGCCAGAGCCATTGGCGCTCTGGTTGCAACCCAAGAGGTGTCCGATCGAGAGGAGCAAGGAGATGGCCGCGGGAATCGCGATCGTTGTGGATCTGGACATGGCGGACGGATCCTTTTGGGGTTCCACGAACAGCAGGAATACCGCCAGTGAAGGCAAGGCACATGCCCTGCCCTGGGCACCCCCGGCGGCGCACTCGAGCTTCCCGTTTTGTCGTCAGATTATGTCATCAAGAGACGCAACCGATCGCATCCGCGGGCCCGAAACCCGCAGTTGCGCAGTGACCGCGCTGGAGATCCAATGGCCGACCTTTGCCCGACCTGTCGACCCGACGCATTACAGTCCACAGCAACGCTGTTCGGAAGCTTTGGAGTTCACCCCCGAGCGGACAACTACCGCCGTATTGACGTCGCGGCCATACGGATTAGGGCGCGCCACACGCGCGTAACGCGCCCCGAACCCATCCTCGAAACAATCCTTGCGGAGATCGCGGCCCGACTTCAGGCCGTCCTTGCTTCAAGCTGCGTATCGCGCTCCTGGACGAGAGACCAAAGAAGCGCCGCGCCGATCAGGTCGAAGAAAGCCATGCCGACGAACAGCGGGCCATAGCCAGTGCTCATGACGACGCGACCAACCACCAAGTTGAAAAGCATGCCGCCCGCGCCACCGATCATCCCCGACAGACCGTTCGCCGTCGCCACGGTGCGCTTCGGGAAAAGATCCGCGGGAAGCGTCAGGAGAGTGGACGACATTGCCTGGTGCGCAAACGCCCCAACGCAGAAGAAGAAGATGGCCCACCCCACGGTGGGAGCGGTCCCGATGAAGATGGCGCCGACCATGAGCAGCGCGCACACCGTGGCGGCTAGCTTTCGGGCCGTCAGGACGGAGGCTCCGAATCTGTTGAAGATCGGCGAGATCACGCCACCAAAGATGCATCCGAAGTCGCCGGCAATGAATGGCAGCCAGGCGAAGTACCCGATCGCCTTGAGGTTCATGTGGCGCACGTCCGAAAGATACAATATTGGCCAGTACTGCATGAACGCCCACGCGGGCTCTGACATGAAGCGCGCCCCTGCGAGCCCCCAGAAACTCTTTTGCCCCAAGACGACCTTCCAAACACCCTTCTCGGCGGGTTCGTCAGGGACCACCACTTCCGCCTGCCCTTGCCGCACGAAGGCGAGCTCCTCGGGCGCCATCCACGGGTGCGTCTCCGGCGTCCGATAGATGAGCAACCAAAGCGCGACCCACACGAGTCCAACGGCCCCGGTGATGACGAAGGCCATTTGCCAGTTGTACCAAAGGATGATGAAGGCGACCGTCGGCGTCGCTATGACTTGTCCCAGCCCGGCGCCGACGTTGAAGATCCCGGTCGCCATGGAGCGCTCGCGTGGCCGGAACCATTGCGCGACGACCTTCGCACCGCTTGGGAAATTGCCGGCTTCGCCGAATGCCAGGAGCGTCCGGAACGCGGCAAACGTCTGCCAGCCCATTGCGAAGCCGGTCAGCATTTGGGCGAACGACCACCATGCGATTGACAAGGCCAGTCCAACGCGAATGTTGACCCAATCAATGAGGCGACCGACGAGGGGCTGCGTGAGAATATAAGGCAGCTGAAATGCGAACACGATGTATGAGTACTGGACCGCATTGATCGATAGCTGCTTCTTGAGGGTCGGGGCTGCGACCGAGAGGCAGGTGCGGTCGAGATACGCCATGAGTGTCACCCCCATCAAGAGGACGACAATCCACCACCTTAGTCCCGGGACATGTCTCGGCCATATCGTCCGAAGAAACCGTTCACCTTTGACTGTCGACGTTGAGGTTGCCATAGGCCACCGTGCTTGGAATTGTAGAGAACAATGCCGCGACAATTGCTCGCCGCAGCGTACCGTGTGCGTGAACCGACGCGCTCGCGGCACGCCGCGAAGCGAGGATGAGCTACGAGAGGCTCGCAGGCTGCCGGTTATCCGTCACGCTGTCAACTGGCCTGACCATGACGATGATGCGTGCCGAGCGCTCGGTCCCAACCGAGGCAGCCCAGGCAATCCAGGCGATCCAGGCATTCCAGCCAAGGGAGGCCACCCAGCGCGAGCCGCAATCGATCTTGGTGGGAGATCCTTGGGTGCCCGTGACGGAAACACCGGCCCCCCCCGGAATCGCTAGGCTCGTTCCGTCAGGGCCATTGATAACCGGCGCATACTGGGCCGTGACTGTGGGGCTGCCGTCTACGACGACTTTGCCGTCCCAGAACTCGAACCCGTTCCGGAGCTTGAACCGCTCGAACCCCGCTCCCTGAGAAGCTACTCCCGGTGCTCGACCCGGTGGCGACATGTCTGGAATCCCCTCCCACCGCGTTCCTGCCTTCGGACTCACCACACCCGGTAGACATCGCCATCAGGGACAGCGGGACCGCGGCCCCACCGACGCTCGCGTGCCTGCTCGTCCCGATATCTCTCCTGGGATTGTTCGCGGGAAGTCCGGTTGCGCGACCCCGGCTCTTTAACCATCACAGCCCTGGCGGATGGAGCATCCCGGACGCTTGACCCAACAGAATTGCGACCGCCAGACACGGGATGCTCGTCGCGAACGCTTTCGACGATGGTTCTCATACCCGAGGGCAGCTCGCGGCCGCCAGCCTTGGGCGGCGAGGCGCATTCCCGGACCGCTTGTCGTGGTGCGCATCCGTCCGGCCGGGGGAACTGCGGCGCGGAACGCCGGGGAGTGACGACGTAAAGGGCTACCGCTCCCGGCTATCGGTCAAGCTGTCAAGTGGCCCGACCGCACCTCAACACGACGGACCCGACGCCGAAACGTCGTGCCAGCCGCTCACGCAGCACGTCCAGGCATGGGGGACGTCCGGGCCTGGCGCCGCTCCCTCGTTCTCCACTCGACTTCCTTGCCGCCCCCGAGACGTGTGGGCTCGGGACGCGAGCGTCTCCCTCCTAAGAGAATGCCCGCCCCGGTGCCCGTGCGCATAATAAAGGATGCGCAATGGCCCGCTGAATGCATTGCATGTGCCGCATTCCTGCGTCGTCGCGTACGCTCTGGTAATCGCAGCGATAGCTGGACTGGATATGTTTGAGGACGTTAGATCCGAAGCAGGGATTTGAAGTGATGGCAGTGGGGGAGCTCGAGGGGGGCCGCGAAGCGTCCCACTCGTCGATTGCGGAGCTCGAGGGGGGCCGCGAAGCGCCCCACTCGTCGATTTGATCGGACCCGTCCCCGCTACCCCCATCGGGCCTTCCCAGTGCCTCCACCCGGGCGCGCATGGAAACCACAATGGGCGCTGTTACCCCACCCATCTCGGCTGCCGTTGTCGAAGCGAGCTGTGGAAGCAGACTCTCTGCCGGCCGAACAAGGTTCGGGGACGCTCCCCCAAGAGTCGCAGCGCTCGCGTGAGCCGACGCTCGAACACGCGTTCTTTAGGACGCTTGCAATTTCTCTATTGAAGCCTCCCCCTGGCTGAGTGTAAAGACGACCATTGGCTGACGGCCAAGTGGTCCGGCCACAAGCGGATGCCAAGACGACGTGACTCGCGAAGGTCGCGTGTACCGTTGCTCCTAGCGCGAAGGGGATCGAGATGCCCACGAAAACGATCAAGTTGTCACTCTATGCATTAGGGATCTCTGTTGCGTTCGTCGCATCGAACGCACAGGCCCAGTCCGCGCCGCCGCCCAGCGAGGGACAGCCGGCGACTCCACAGACGACAGCGCAAGATGCGCCGCCACCACCGCCGCCGCCAATGGCGGCGGCTCCGACGCCGGGACCGGGATCGGACAAGACCGAACCGGCGCCGCCTTCAATGGCCCCGGCCGCTCCACCCCCGGTCAACCCCTGGTTCGTTCGACCCATCTTCGAGGTGAAGACCGGTCAGCCGGACGCCCGGTGGGCGCTCCAGATTTACGGCTTCGCCGAGTTCGACGTGATGAACGACTCGACGCGGAGCTTCAACGACGGAGCGAACAGCAACGTCCTCCAGCGAGACGGGACACAGGGCGGCACCAATGGACGCACCCAGTTCACGGTCCGCAACAGCCGCCTTGGGGTCAAGGCCACTGCTCCGTCCATTGGCGGGATCAAGGGGACGGGCGTGGTCGAGGCCGACTTCTTCGGGTACGATCCCGCACCTTTCGGGAATCCCTATACTGGGAACCCTCCGAACTCCGAAGCCGCCTTCTGGAACAATCCGACGTTTCGCATTCGTCATGCGTACGGCAAGGCAGAGAGCAGCGTCGTCGATGTTCTTGCCGGACAGACAAACTATATTCTCGGCTGGCAGACCTACTTCTCGCCCACGTCGCTCGCCTTCCTCGGGATGCCGAATGAACTGTTCAACCGAACGTCGCAGTTCCGACTGAGCCACACGTTCAAGTCGGATGACGTCAATTTCGATGTCGTGCTCGGGGCGTTTCGTCCGATTCAGCGAGACTCCTCGATTCCGGACGGTCAAGCAGCACTTCGCCTCGCATTCAACAAGTGGAAAGGCATGGAAGGACCGGGCAGCGGTCTCCCGTCAGCACAGGCGGCCGCCATCGGTTTGTCCGGACTCGCTCGTCGATTCAGGACCGACGGGATTGTCAACATCGCGGCCCCCGCCTCGACCCTGGTTCCGGTCAGCTCGCCGTACCCGAGCACGCAGCGTGGCACGAGCAGCGAGAACGGGTGGGCGGTTGCCGCGAATATCTTTGTGCCCATCATCCCAGCGGCTGACAACACGGATCGCTTCAACAAGCTGAGTCTCGTCGGCGAGTTCACGGTGGGCAGCGGCGATGCTGACCAGTTCACGGGCATGACCGGAATGAACGGCGCCAATTGGGGTGGTATCTACAACACGGCAGCTGCCGGGTCCGTTTCCATGCCAAACCTCGACCCCGGCTTGGTCGCGTTCGACTCTGCCGCGATCCTCCACACGATCAACTGGCGAACGTTCGTCGTGGGACTGGAATACTACCTCGGGCAAGTGACCCTCGCGGGGACCTACACTCAAGGCGATTCCGACAACATGACGGATCTCTTTCCGCACAACAAGAACGTCTTCAAGAAGTCGCAGTACGGCGATGCAGCCATCTTCTTCGACCTCACGCCAGCCATGCGGTATGGCCTAGGATATCAGTACACGAAGCAGACGTTCTGCGACGACGCGACCGCTCAGAATCATCGGTTCGAGGCTCTCGCGTTGTACTTTTTCTGAGGAAGTCTCCGAGGGACTGACCACGCTCTGGCCGACCAATGCCGGCTAGAGCGGGTCGAGTCTGCCGGACACGCCAATGGCCGCACGGGATATCCCGCGCGGCCATCGTCATTTCAGGCCATCCACGCGCGAATCCGCTCTGCAACTGCATCGACGGTGAATCCGAACTTCTCGGCGATCACCTTGTCGGGCGCGCTCGCCCCGAAGCGGTCGATGCCGATCGCCAGTCCGTCGTCGCCGACAACGCCTTTCCACGCAGTCGTCCTGCCCGCTTCAATCGACGCCTTGCGCACCGATCTCGGTAGAACGCGCTCGCGATACTCCGCGTGCTGGCTCTCGAAAGCCTCGAGGCACGGCGCGCTGACCACGCGCACGTTCCTGCCCTCCGCCTGCAGCTTCGCCTTCGCGCCGACCGCCAGATGGAGCTCGCTCCCCGTCGCGATGATGACCGCGTCGGGGTTCCCGCCTGAGGCTTCCTGCACGACATAGGCTCCGCGCAGCGCGTCCCGCGG
>Ga0326728_10015830_pt1 | contig 15560 bp, 15 predicted proteins | sample MB3enrmetagenome_FD_207602 | JGI IMG/M metagenome (GOLD analysis project Ga0326728, IMG submission 207602) | Lab enriched peat soil microbial communities from McLean, Ithaca, NY, United States - MB31MN | ecosystem: Environmental > Terrestrial > Soil > Wetlands > Peat | place: USA: New York...
GGGGCCGTTCGTGAGTCAGGATCTGTTTGTTGCCGGACCCGAGTGGCTGGGACCGCACAACAAGCACGGCGCGCTGATTGCCCATGCGTTGGTGGGCGGGGCGTACTTCGACTCCCATTTGGGCGTGCTCACCCCCCAGCAAGCCAACTTCTACCAGAACCAGATTGCCCCGGCGGCGATCCTCGGCGGCCACATCGATCTCAACCGCTCCGCCCACTGGGTCTTCCGCGTCACCCCCGATGCCGTCGTCACCCGCTACAGCACCAACTATGGAAACCAGGTTTCCACGACCAACATCAACTTCGCCATCTCCGTCGGCGTCGAGTACAAGTTCAAAAAGAAGCGGTAAATTTACCGCAGTTCCTTCCGTCGCGGCAGAGATCCAGGCTAGGGGCGGCAGGGCAAGCAGTTTTTCTTCACCGGAGTTCTCAGCGGCCAACTTCAGCCCGCAGCGGCTCCGGTGTTTGCATTTTGGAAGATACCCGCTTGCCGCGGTTGGTTGTAGAGTCAGGTTCATCGGGTTGTGATATTCTCCACGGTTCGGGGACCGTAAAATTGGCGTGTCACGGGAAGATACTGGGTACCGGATAACGGCACCGCAGGTTCCGTAGCGCGACGAATGCGCACAGAGATCGGCAACAAGGCAGGGGTAAACGGCTATGAAAGATACGCTTGGAGTTCTGCTTGCGGGGGGCGCCGGAGAACGGCTCTTTCCCTTGACCCGTGATCGCGCCAAACCGGCTGTTCCCTTTGGCGGCCACTACCGCATCATCGACATCACCCTCTCCAACTGCATCAACTCTGGCCTGCGCAAGGTCTTCATCCTCACCCAGTACAAGGCGCTCTCGCTCAACCGCCATATCCGCGAGGGCTGGTCCGGGATTGTAGGCCAGGAACTGGGCGAGTTCTTCGAACTGCTGCCCCCCATGCAGAGAACCGGCGCCAACTGGTATATGGGAACAGCCGATGCGGTTTATCAGAACATTTACTCGATCGGCAGCGAACAGCCCAAGCACATGCTGATCCTGGGCGGCGACCACATTTACAAGATGAACTACAGCCGCATGCTGGACTTCCACAAGGAGACCAAGGCGGAGGTCACCATCGCCACCCTGCCCATTCCACCCGAGGAATCCAAGCAGTTCGGGGTGGTCGAGGTGGGGGCCGACAACGAGATCCGGGGTTTTCTGGAAAAGCCGCAGACCACCACCTTCCGCTCCCCGGTCAACCCCAACGCCGTGGACGCGTCGATGGGCATTTACATCTTCAATACGGAAGTCCTGCTCAAGGCCCTGATCGCCGACGCCGAAGACCCCACCTCGAAGCACGACTTTGGCCACAATATTCTGCCCAACATGCTGGGGAAGAAGAAGATGATGGCCTACAGCTTTGTCGATGAGAACCGCAAGCAGGCTCTCTACTGGCGCGATGTGGGGACGCTGGATGCCTACTACGACGCCAACATGGACCTCTGCTCGGTCAGCCCGGTCTTCAACCTCTATGACAAGAACTGGCCCATCCGCACCCGCGTGCGCCAGTATCCGCCGGCCAAGTTTGTCTTCGGCGAACCAGGCCGCACCGGTTCGGCGGTCAATTCGGTGATTACTGCCGGCGTGATCATCTCCGGCGCCCAGGTCTCGAATTCGGTGGTCAGCCAGGATGTTCGCGTCAACTCCTATTCCGATGTCGACGCCAGCATCATCTTCTCGCACGTAAACATCGGCCGCCACTGCCGCATCCGCCGCGCCATCATTGACCGCGATGTGCACATTCCCGAGGGCACAGTGATCGGCTACGACCCGGTCGAGGACAAGCGGCGGTATTTTGTCACACCTTCCGGTCTGACGATCGTAACCCGCGACGCCTCGCTCTTCGAGAATCCCGTCGATCCGGATTTCTTGCAGCGGTACTAAGCGATACCTTCTTCAAAATCGAAAGCCCCAGACTCCGTAATTACGGACTGGGGCTCTTGGTTTTTCGGGATCTCCAACCCTGCTCTCTCGAATCCGGCATATTCAAGGACGGCGTTGAGGCCTCTCATCGCTGGCGGGGAAGACTCCTCAGCGCACCAATCCTATGGCGCGGATTTCCCGCAATGTCTGGATATCTTTCTCAAGATCTTCAACATCGTAGGCGAACTCGGCAACCCCTTTTTCTTTGAGAAAGCCGTCGAACTCGATCCGTCCCATTCCCAACAACTGGCTAGCCTGGTAATGAGAAAGTGTGCCGGATCGGTAACCCGCGATGGCCAAGGCCTGCAGCGCCTCACGGCCCGGATCGGAGTGCTGGGCAATGTCGTCGGGAAGTTGGACAGTGATCTCCATGGCATGAGCGTAGCATGGAGCGAAATCATCTTCCAGTTCGAGCTTCTGCCTGCGCTTCGTCCCCAATCCAATCCCTTCCCTTCCACGCAGCGGTCGTACGCGTATCGAACTCAACGGAACCAATCGGTGGAAACCCGCGTATAGGCTGTCTATGTCATGCGCGGATACATTAAGCTGGAGCGGGATGGGATTGGCGGGTAACGCCGGTCCGCTACGGCGCGAGTTGGAAGCCCAGCCAGGTGGCTGGAGCGCTGGCGCACCGTGGCCCGCGCCAACTGGCCGCGGCGAGGCGCTTCCCGTCCGGCCGGTGGAGGGGAAAGCTCTGGAGATCGATTGCTCCCAAGTCGTCCGCCGTTGCATGGACGGAGATTCCGGCGCGTGGGCCGAGCTGGTCCGTACGCACCATCGCCGCGTCTACGGCCTCTGTTACCGTTTCACCGGCAACCCCACCGATGCCGAGGACTTGACCCAGGACGTTTTTCTCAAGATCTACTCCAATCTGAGCAGCTTCGACACCAGTCGCGGCAGCCTGGTGGTGTGGATCTCCACCATGACCCGCAACCTGCTGGTGGACAACTTCCGCAGGACGCGCAATCAACGGGCAACTTCGTCGCTGGACGACGGCTGGGAGTCTGCCGAGGAACTGAAGCCCATTGACCGGCTGACCTCGGCCACGCTTTCGCCGCACGAGTCGGCGGCGCGCAAGGAACTGGCCAAGATGGTGCAAGAGGCTTTGGCGCGCGTCTCCCCCGACCTGCGCGAGGCCGTGATTTTGAGGGATTTGCAGGATATGGACTACAAAGAGATCGCCCAGGTGCTGGGCATACCCGAAGGGACGGTCAAGTCCCGCATCAGCCGAGGCCGCGCGGAACTTGCGCGCCTGCTGGAACGTACTAAACGGGAGGTGATGTAACCATGGCTGAGCGCACACACATTCCGGCATCCCCCGCCTGCGGGCAGTGGGAAACGCTTTTAGCCGATGCGCTGGACGGATTGCTCGGCAATGAAGACCGGGCCGCCGATCAGGCCATCTTCGCTGCGCACATGTCCACCTGCCCGGCCTGCACGGCGCTCTTTGAAGAGGCGCGGCGTGGCCGCGAGTGGCTGGAATTTCTGGCTCCCGAGCCGGAGATGCCAGCCGGGCTTCTGGAAAGGCTTTTAGCTCATACCGGACCGGGACAGGCAGCGAGCCAGGGTCTGGCCGCGCACGGCGGATTAGCCAGCGCGGGCGGCGGGGTTTTGGATCTGCCTCCGGCAGTCTTTGCCGGCGGCGGGACCGCGGGAGTTCCACACTGGCAGCGCCCAGGGTTCATGGGCTCCGTGCGCCGGTTTGCCGAGCCGCGGCTGATGATGACCGCCGCCATGGCTTTCTTTTCCATCGCCCTGACGCTGAACCTGACGGGCGTCAAGCTGAGCAGTTTGCGTCTCTCCGACCTGCAGCCGGCCACACTGCGCTCGATGATGGAGCGCCGTCTGACCACCGCCTCGACCCCCATCATCCGCTACTACGACCATCTGCGTGTGGTCTACGAGGTGGAATCGCGGATGCGGGAGCTGCGCCGCGCCACCCAGGGCGAAGGCCAGGAGCAAAACCAGGAGCAAAGTGCTCCGCAAAAGCCTGGGCAGGCGGTTCCGGGGGAATCGAAGAAGAGCGTCGACCCCAAGAGCGCTCCCAAAAATGGGGGGACGCGGCTGGACCCTCCCCTCCAGTCGGTCACCCCGGCGAGCATTGAGCCAGCAGAATTTATGGAAGCTACGCTTGAGCAACGGCCCGCGCATTCCGGCGGCTCCGCAAAGACAGTATGGGAAAGGAGCACAAAATGGACTGCGTAAATCATCAAGGCGTTCCCGCAACCGCCTTTTGTCAGAATTGCGGCAAGGCACAATGCCAGCAGTGCGCGCGCACCGCGGCAGGAGGTCAGATTCTCTGCGCCACTTGCCTGAGCGCCTGGCAGGGCTATCAAGCGCCCTTTGCCCCACTGCCTCCCAGCGGCGCCAATCCCTCGGCGGCGGCGGTGCTGGGCCTGATCCCCGGCGTCGGCGCCATGTACAACGGCCAGTTCTTCAAAGGGCTGATCCACGTGGTGGTCTTCGCGGTGCTGGTCAGCATCACAGAACATTACCCGATCTTTGGCCTTTTTATCGCCGCCTGGATCCTCTATCAGTCGTTCGAGGCCTACCACACTGCCCGGGCGCGGCGCGACGGTCAGCCGTTGCCCGATCCGCTGGGGTTGAACGAGGTGGGCAACTGGCTCAATCTGGGCGCGCGACCGCAGTATCCTCCGCAACCCGCCCAGCCCAATGCGCAGACGCCCTATCAGGCGTCCCCTGGCCAGGCGAGTTCGCAGCCCTTTGAGGCAGCGCAGTCTCCCTACCAGACGCCGTATCAGGCCCCGTACCAACCACCCTATCCGGCCGATCGCGGCTTTGCGCCCATCCCGCCGGTTCCGGCGGTCTGCTGGCGGCGCCGGGAACCCATCGGCGCCATCGTACTGATCGCCCTGGGACTGCTCTTTCTGCTGGGGCAGTTGGATTTCTTCTCCGGGCGCATGTTCGAGTTCACCTGGCCTCTGATGCTGATCGGTCTGGGTGTCTGGCTGATGATCCGCCGCGTCGGCGATGCACAAGGAGGTCGCAAATGAACCGTTATATGCTGATTCGCCGCCTGCGCGGTCCCGCGTTTCTTCTCCTGGTGGGCGTAATGGCCCTTCTCGCTCAGGCCCACATTCTAGGCTGGGGCAAGAGCTGGCCGCTGTTTCTGATCCTGGCCGGGGTGCTGGCGCTGGCGGAGCGCGCTGCGCTTACCTTCGAACAAGACTCGGCGCCGCCCACCTATCCTGGCAGCGGCTATCCCGGCTATCCCCCGTATCCGGGAGCGCCCTATGCCGCCGCGCCCTACACGGGAGCCGCGACCCCCGATGGCGCCGCAGCCCCGCCCCAGGGGCCGGCCGGAACATCCATGGTCCCTGCTTCGCCGCAAGGTATGGCGAAGAGCTCTGAAGGAGGGCAATCATGAGTACACCTCCCAACATGCCGCCCAACGTTCCTCCCGGCGGAGGGGCGCCGATGCCGCCCTATGACTCCAAGGCCCAATGGCGGGCCTACCGTGAGCAACAGAAGGCTGCCTGGCGCGCCCAGCGCGATGCCTTCAAAGCCCAGTGCAAATCCTATGCCTGGAAGGAAGCCCACTATGCCGGCTACTATGGCCCGCGCGTTCCCTCGGTGGTGGGGCCTATCATCCTCATCGGCATTGGCGTGGTGGCTCTGCTGATGGCTACCGGCCACATCGTTGCCGATCAGTTCTGGAGCTGGTACGGGCACTGGTGGCCGCTGCTGCTGATCGCCGCCGGCCTGGCCCTGCTGGGCGAGTGGGCGCTCGACTTGCGCCGCGAAACCCCGGTGCGACGGGGCGGAAACTTTGTCGGCATTCTCATTCTGCTCGCTATCCTGGGCCTCTGCTCGGCGGGGTGGAACAATGTTTGGGGTCCGCTGCGCGCCCACTTCGGCGATCAGGGCGACGACTTCTTCAACGCCTTTGGACTGCCCGAGCGCGACAACGACCGCCAAGCCCTCAACACCCAGATCCCGGCCAACGCTACCGTCGAGATCGAGAATCCCCGCGGCGACGTCAGCATCACCGCCAGCGAAGCTTCAACCGTCGAAGTGCAATCCCACGAGGTGGCCTTTGCCAACTCCGACAGCGACGCCAAGAGGATCTTCGATGCCGAGACCCCCAGCGTGAAGGTCAGCGGCAGCAGTGTCCTGATCAAATCCCAGGGCAACAACAGCGGCCGGCTCAACCTCACCGTCAGCGTTCCCAAATCGGCGCGCGTCACCGTCAACGTTGGCCATGGCGACCTTACCGCCGCCGGGCTGGGAGCTGGAATCTATGTCGATGCCGCCCATGGCGACGTGCACTTGAGCTCCATCGCCGGCGCGGTGCAGGCGCACTTCTCCAATAGCCGCCACGACTTCTCCGCCCATCAGATCGACGGCGACGTGACCACGGATGGCGATTGCAACGACCTCACCCTGAGCGAGATCAAGGGCAAGGTTACGCAGAATGGCGAGATTCTGGGCGACGTGCACATGGAAAATATTGCCGCCGCCATCCACCTGCACACCTCGGTCACCGACCTGCAAGTGGGACAGCTGCCCGGCGACCTGACCCTCAACTCCGACGACCTGCGCGTCAACGACGCCAAGGGCCAGGTGCGCGTCACTACCCACTCGAAGGACATCGATCTGAGCCAGATCTACGGCGACTCCTACGTGGAAACCCGCGACGGGCGCATCGCCGTCGAGCCGGCCGGCAATTACGGGGTGGTGGCGAAGAACTCCAAGGGCGATGTCGAGGTCACCCTGCCGCCTAACGCCTCGGCCTCGGTCAGCGCCGACACCCGCAACGGCGACATTCTCTCCGACTTCTCCTCCCCCGAGGTGGGCGGAGGAGTAGTCAAGGTTGTCTCCTTCAAGATCGGCTCGGGCAGTACGCGCATCGAACTCCACGCCGAGAATGGCGACGTGCACATCAAGAAAGGCTCGACGCAGCCGCCGACCGCGGCGGAAGCTCCCCCCGCGCCCAGGGCCCCGGCCGCACCCAGCACGCCCCACCTCAAATCTTCCAAGGCTCTGCCGGAGCATCCCGCCAGCAACTGAATCTACAGTCCATAGCAGTCGAAGAACTTCGGCGCGGGAGAGCTTCACTCCCGCGCCGAGGCCGTCTTGGGGGTGCGTTGCAGCCCATTTCGCAATGGCCCGCACCTCCGTTATAAGGCCTCTCTCTTTCAGGCCTTTTCAAGTGCAGTTTGTGGATGTATGCTCCTGAGTTCGGTGTATTCCGTTTTTGAAGGGGGCCACGCCATGATGCATATGCCTATTCGGGTGATTACGGTGGAGCGGGAGTACGGTTCGCGGGGCGGAGAGTTCGCCCACGATCTGGCGGCGCGCCTGGGCTGGCGGCTGCTGGACGCGGAACTGATCTCCGGGGCCGCGCAGATGGCTGGCGTCGATCCAGAGTTGGCTGCCAAGCTCGATGAGCGGCTCGACCCCTGGTACTACCGCTACGGCAAGGTCTTCTGGCACGATTCGGTCTACTCCGCCACCCAGATCGCGGACGAGCAGATCTTCGACTCGGAGAGGATGTTGACGCTGGTCCGGCAAGAGATTCTGGATGCCGCCCAAAAGGGCGATTGCGTGCTGGTGGGGCGCGGCGCGGCCTGCGCGCTGGCCGGGCATCCGGGATGCTTCCACCTCTTCGTTTATGCTACTGCGAAAGCCAAGCGCGAATGGTTTGCGCATGCCTTCCCGCAGCACGCCGCCCACGCCGACCAGTATCTAGCCGCCAGCGACAAGCGCCGCGCCGCCGTCATCAAAAAGTACTATCAACAGGAGTGGTGCTGCCGCAGCCTCTATCACATGCTGCTGAACTCCTCGATGGGCACCGAGGCCATGATTGACGCCGTCACGGGCGCGGCCAGTCTGAAGAGCGCAACAGAGGCTGTGGCAGGGTAGGCTTCTTAGAGATTGAGCTTCGCAAGGTGAGTCCCAAGAAGCAATTAGACTCAACACGGCAGTTCACCTGCGGAACTGATTGCTGGATACTCAATCATGTACATATTCACCAAGGGCTTGTCATCCTTGCGCAGTGAAGGATCAGTGTTTATGGGGCCACCCGATGAGAGAGCAAATAACCGCAGATGCTTCGCTTCGCTCCCTTTGAGTAAAAAATAGATTGAGTAAAATCAGCATGTTAGCTCCGCACGCGCGGAGGAGCACGTTGGCTGGTTGGCGGATGCTCATCCCCGCCCTGACGCGATCAGGCGAGTCGGGGTGCTCCTCATGAAGGCGACGGGGATGATGCAAAAAAGGTCGAAACAAGGGTAACAAGTCGGTCACCGCTTCGCGGTGAAGCAAGTCAGCGAGTTGACGGCATGGTTGCAGGGACGTTCATTTCAGCAGTAACTCCGCATGGCGCATCAAGAGGATCAGGGTGACAGGTTATGGGCAGGAAATCGCTTAGGGAGCCTCGGGGCAAGTGTCCTTCTCAGAGCGGGCAACCCCTCAGGGGTTAAAGCCCGTCATTTATTTTCAGCGTTTTGCGGCACGGCTTACCCGTGCCCGGTTACAAACGCAGGACTTAATCAGAGGTTTCTTAGGTGCATACTGAAGACCGGAATCGGGAACCAACTGCCGGATTTAGGATGGAACTTCGATCCTGTGTACCCGCGGCCCGATGCGGGTGAAGACTTCCCAGGGAATCGTCCCGGTGGCTTCGGCGATGTCGAAGGCGGAGATGCATTCAACCCCTTGGCTGCCCAGAATTACCACCTCGTCGCCCACCACGACGCCGGGAATATCGGTTACGTCGAGGACCGTCTGATCCATACTGATGCGTCCGGCCAGCAGAGCGCGCTGACCGCGCACCAGCAGGCAGAAGTTGTTGCCCAGGCGGCGGTCGAGCCCGTCGGCATAGCCCACGGCGATCAGCGCCAGGCGCATCGGCTCGGTGGCCACGAAGGTGCCGTTGTAACCCACCGCTGCCCCGGCGGGAATCGAGTGCAGACTGGCCACGCGGGTCTTCCAGCTCAAGACCGGTTGCAACTTCTTCCGTGCGGCAATCAGCGTCGCCGGTTCCTCCTGCGCATGTTCGGGATCGAAACCGGGATCGAAGTCGGGGGCCAGACCGTAGAGCGCCAGCCCAGGCCGGAGCATGGCTTTCAGCCCATGGCGGTTGGCTAGCTCGACAATAGCCTCTGCCTGCCCCGCCAGCAGCGCCGCCGAAGCACCCACGCTCAGCCACTCGGGCAGTTGGCCGGCGGCGCCGATCCGCTCCATGGTTGCGTCCAGCCGGGAAAGCTGCTCCTGGGACACTACGCCATCCGCCTCGTCGGCGGCGAAAAGGTGAGTCATTACCCCTTCCAGCCGCAGCGGCGAACCGGGCTTGAAGCGGGCCAGGGCCGCCGACAGGTTCTCCGCGCTCACGCCCTGGCGGCTCATCCCGGTATCGATCTCCAAATGAACCGGCAACGATCCTGCTTGCGCTCCGGCGGCCTGCGCGGCGCCCTCCAGTTCGTCCATCTGCCATGAATCCCATAGCGAAGGGGTCAGCCCGTGGCGCACTACCTCTGCACCCTGGCCAGCATACGCTGCCCCCATCACCAGGATGCGCGCCTCGGGGCACAGCGCCCGCGCGGCAACGCCTTCCTCGACCGAAGTCACGCCCAGCCAGCGCGCTCCTGCTCGCACCGCCGCCGGGGCGCAGAGTTCGAGACCGTGCCCATAGGCGTCGGCCTTGACCACCGCCAGCAACTCCGCGTCGCGGGGCGCGAGACCAAGCAGAAACTGGTAGTTTTCCTCCAAGAGGCGGGTGCGAATTTCAACCCAGCAAGGGCGCATTTCCATAGGTTTACCCACTCCACATTTTAGCGCGGTGGTCAGTGCACCTATCCCAGCAACGCAAAAGCCACGACGGTTTCGGCTCCCGAGCCGGTCTCAGCCAGCAACTCCGCCTCCAGTTCATGCGGGAGTTCCATGGCGCAGGCGGCGATCTGCTCCTCGCTGGCGCCCACAAAGCACAGCTCGCAGCAGCCAATGCCCTCCTCCATCCGCACCGGCGGGCCGAAGACGCGGCAGGTCATCGGCCTCCAGGCGTAGAGGTCGCAGCTTCCCGCAGCCGGATCGAGCGCCGGGCAGGCGGCCTCGTCGGCAAACTCCTCGAAGCGCTTCTTTTCTTCACCGGATTCGCCCAGCAGGCCGGAATGAGGATCGCCGGGAAAATCGGCCTCGTGCGCTGCAATCCAGGCATGGGCGCGCGCTTCCACGGCCTCGGCGCGCATGGGATCAGCCACACGCAACGCTTCCATTCCGCCTTGAAGACGCAGAGTGTCCAAAGCGTTGATGGCGAAGGCTCCGTGGCAGCATTGCGTGCAGCCCTCGCGGCACACGAGCCAGGGGCCGGCGCGGCGCGCCGCATCTTCGAGAGCGCGGTTCATGATTTGAACAAGTTTCTGGTCGCCGGCAGGCAGTGGCATAGACTGCAGAATAGCGAAATCCGTTGATCTTGACGCGGAAATCACGCTACGCTGGCCGCGGAGGTTCCCATGAGTGAATTCCGCAGCACCATCATTCCCGGTCATCGCTACCGCAACGCACCCGCTGCCATCGACTGGCTCTGCCGGGTCTTTGGCTTTGAACGCCGCGCCGTTTATGCGGGCGAGGGAGACGTCATCCACCACGCCGAACTCACCCTGGGCGGCGGCATGATCATGCTGGGCACCGGCAAGGACGATGAGTTCGGCCGCAATTTCAAATCGCCCAACGAACTGGATGGCGTCGAAACGCGCAGTGTCTACCTTGTTGTTGCGGATGTGGAAGCGGCATACGCGCGCGCAGTGGCCGAAGGCGCCACCATTGTCCGCCCGCTGCAAGACACCCCCTACGGCAGCCGGGATTTCGGTGTGCGCGACCCGGAAGGCCACTCATGGTGGGCCGGCACCTACGACCCTTGGAATCCGTCTGCCGAAGAATCGGGGTTGTGACCAATTCCAAGCATGAGAAAGAAAAACCCCGCCTACAGAGGCAGTTTGCCATGTGGACGGGGTTTCCGTTCTTCCCGGAGCGGCTACTTCAGCGTGCTCATGTCGATGACGAAGCGGTACTTCACATCCTGGCGCAGCATGCGCTCGTAGGCCTCGTTGATCTGCTGGATGGCGATGACTTCCACCTCGGAGACAATGTTGTGCTCGCCGCAGTAGTCGAGCATCTCCTGGGTTTCCTTCATGCCGCCGATCATCGATCCGGCGATGGAGGCGCGGCGGCCCACCAGGTTGAAGAGGTTGACGGTGGGGGGCTTGTCGGGCAGGCCGACGATGCCCAGGGTGCCGTCGCGCTTGAGCAGCGCGGTGTAGGCGTCGACCGAGTGGGGCGCGGCGGCGGCGTCGAGGATGAAGTCGAAGCTGCTCGCGTGCGCCTGCATGGCGTCGGGATCGGTGGAGAGCACTACTTCGTCGGCGCCCAGCTTGAGCGCGTCTTCCTTCTTCTTGATCGAGGTGGTGAATTGAACAACGTGGGCGCCGAAGGAGTGGGCGAACTTCAGCCCCATGTGCCCCAGTCCGCCCAGGCCGATAATACCCACCTTCTTGCCCGGGCCCACCTTCCAGTGGCGCAGCGGCGAGTAGGTGGTGACGCCGGCGCAGAGCAGCGGCGCAACGGCGGCCAGGTTCAGGTTCTCCGGGATGCGATGGGCAAAGCGCTCATCGACGACGTAGTTGCTGGAATAACCGCCGCGAGTGTTCGAGCCGTCGTAGCGGTCGGGGGAGTTGTAGGTCTCGGTAGGGCCTTCGACGCAATACTGCTCCTCGTCGCCCTGGCAGGATGGGCAAGTGCGGCAGGAGTCGACGATGACCCCGACGCCCGCGATCTGGCCCACCGCAAACTTCGAGACAGCGCTGCCCACGGCAACGACCCGGCCGACGATCTCATGGCCCGGCACCACCGGGAAGCACGATCCGCCCCACTCGTTGCGCACGCGATGCAGGTCGGTGTGGCAGACGCCACAGTAGAGAATCTCGACAACAATGTCCTGTGCGCCCGGCGCGCGGCGCTCAAACGAAAACGGTACCAGCGGAGACTTTGCGTCCAGCGCGGCATATCCTTTGGAAGACGGCATGTTTTGTTCCTTTCCGCTGCAAGTCTACCGCAGCGAGGTGTCCAAAATCCCCCTTGGAGCGCGCTCGAATAATCGATTTATTTGAGATTTGGTTGTATTGGGCGTCGATTCTGGACGCGGCCTGGAGGTTGACCCTAAAGCCACCTCCAGACAGCCTTAGAAGATCCAGCGCGTAGTCAGCACCAGCGCATGATTGTAGCTGTGAAAATGACTTCCGGCGATCTGCATGCCCAGGCCGAAGGCCAGTCCGGGGCGGGATTTGGGATCGTCCGGATGCAGACCGCACTTGCCCACGATCAGCCCAGGCGTGACGAACTCCTGCGTCTTGCCGTCGTTTGTCCCCCCTCTGTAGAAGGTTGCATTGCTCTCGATCTCTGGCCAAAAGAGTTTGCCCAGCCGATATTGCGCAACGGTATTCCAGGCGACGGGCCTCCCCGCCGTGGTGATCGCCGGCTTGTGGATGGGCAGGGTGACGCCCAGTGTGGATTGCACGTCGAAGCGGCCCACACCCTTGCCCCCGCCCAGCGTGGGAGCAACGCTGGCGTCGGTCGAGCCGTTCTTGTAGCTGCCGGTGGGTACGGTGGCCAGCACCCAGGCGCTCAGGGTGTAATTCCCTTGCCGCGCATTGCCGCTGGCGATGCGGTACTTGCCCAAGAAGGAAAGGTCGCCGAAGCCGTCCGCGACGGTGCTGTTGTGTTGAATGAAGGGCGGCAGATTGACGGCTATTTCGGTGTTGGCCCAGGGAACCAGATTCACACCTTTGCTATTGCCGAGGTTCCATGTGTCGGTCAGGGTGGGAGTTACCTGCCGCACAAAATCGGTGCGGGCCACCTGGATCAGCCCGGTCGTGGTGGTCACCAGCGGCACCGCCCAAGCCGGCTGTTTGGCCTGCGTGGCAGTGGTGCGCGCAGCCCACTGGTTGAAGAAGCCGCGCGGAGCGGCCGGCGAGCCGGATTGTGCGCACACACTGGCCGCGGCCAGCAAAAGAAGCAGGGAGCAGGGAAGTTTTCTCATTGGTTCACTGAGCATGAACCCTGGCCCCTGCTGTCCACATCCACCTGCTGGTTGGGCGCAGTCTCCATCGCCAGGTGGAGGCTGAAAAAGCAGATGAGTCAATGATGGCGGCTATTTGCCCGGTGGCGCCTGACTCGCGGCCGGATTGGGTCGGCCGTTGCCCATCTTGGCGGCGAGGGCGTTGTCGGCGGCGCGGGTCAGAGTGCCGGCCAGATCGATCTCCGCCTTTGCTTCATCTCTTTTGCCCATGCTGCGATAGAGCCGGCCCAGCCGCCAGTGCACATTGACCTCTTTGGGATCGAGCTTCTCCGCGGCCAGCAGTTCGCGCAGCGCGTCCTCTTTGCGATCCTGGTCGGCGTAGAGAATGCCCAGATCGAGATGGGCCACGGCCAGCCGGGGATCGAGGCGCAAAGCCTTCTCCAGGAGCGGCGCCGCCGTTTCCGGATGGTTCAACTGAATCTGGATATTCGCCAGATAGGCGAGCGCCTGGGCGTGATCCGGATTGTTGGCCAGCTCGGCCTCAAATTGCGCAGCCGCCTCCGGGTATTGCTCCTGGGTCCACAGCAGATAGCCCAGGCCGAAGTGCACCTCCGGCTCCTGGGGATTGGCATTGACGGCGGCGCGAAACTGCTCCAGCGCGCCGTTGTGATCGCCCAGCTCGTCCATGGCCTCGGCGACCAGCATATCCGCCTCGGCCGATTCGGCATTCAGCAAAAGAATCTCGTGGTAGGTATCGAGCACACACTGGTATTGCTTGGTCCACAGGCAGCTATGCGCCAGGGTCAGACGCAGCGGCAGGTTCTGCGCATCGGCGGCGGCGGCCTGCTTCAGATAAGGAATGGCCTGCGCGTATTCCGCCAGACCGAAGTGCGCCATGCCAATGAGGATTTGCAGCCGCTGCGCCTCGGCGGAGCCGGGAGCGGCGCTGTTGAGCAGCGGCGTCAGCACTTCCAGCGCCGCCTGCATCCGATTCGACTTGAAGAGTGCCATGCCCAGGTTAAGACGCAGCCCGGGCAAGGTCGAGCCCAGCGCCAGCGCCTTGCGATAATCGGCGGCGGCCGCGGAAAAGTCCTCCAGGCGAGCTTCCATCAGGCCGAGATGGGCATAGGCAGCGCTGTCCTGGGGATGAGCCTTGATCGCCGCGCGCCACGCCTCCGCCGCCCCGGCCGCATCGCCGCGTTGTTCCAGGGCGATGGCCTGCTGCCGCGGGTCAGCGCCCGCGCCCTGCCCCAGCGTCGACACCGGCCCCGGAAGCAGCAGTGCAATCAATATCGCGGCGCGTTGCAGACTCGTCATTCTCATCCTTGACCTTCATAAAATTCTATCCTTGCCGGCCGGAGCGATTCTCGCTCGCCGGCGTAGCCGCGCGCAAGGCTCGAAGCGCAATGATTTTTTCCCGCAAATAGGAAAGGGCGCGGCAGAGAGTCTCTGCCGCGCCCCTGGGTTGCAGTTGGTTAGAACGCGATGCGTCCGCCGAGTTGCAGCGAACGAGGATCCCAGGAACTGGTAACCGTGCCGAAGGCGGCATTGCCGTTGGGGTTGTAGTTGGTGTTGATGTTCTGCCACTCGGTGTGGTTGAAGGTGTTGAAGGACTCGAACTTCAGCTCGAACTTGACGCGCTCGGTGATCTCGAAGTTCTTGTAGAGGGAGGTGGTGAAGTTGACGCGGCCGGGGCCCACGATGGCGTCCTTGCTGGCGTTGCCGAAGCCCTGGTTGGCGCCGCCCATCCACACCGGGGTGGGAGCGCTGAAGGCCGTAGTGTCGAACCAATTGCCCTTGGTCCTGTTGTAGGTCATCTTCTTGGTGATGTTGGGACGAACGGTGTAGTTGCCGCCCAGGCCCACGGTGTTGATGCTGTTGGGCATGGAGAGGGAGGGAGGAGAGATCAGACCGGTTTCGTCGATGAAGGTACCGGCGATCTCCCAACCGCCCGCGATGGTGTGCATCAGATCCTTCTGCTTGGCGAGGAAGGGAATCTGATAAACGTAGTTGGCGCTGAACATATGGCGACGGTCAAGACCGCCCGAGCCCTTGTCGGCCTTCAGGTTCCAGGGATTGGAAACATCGTCCAGATCCTGGTTGCCCTGATTGGCGTTGATGGAGTCGATCTGGTGCGAGTAGGTGTAATCGGCTTCGCCACTCAGGCCCCAGCGCTTCTGGATCTTCAGGCCGGCCTGGAGACCGCTGTAGTTGGCCGTCTGCGTGTTCTGGTACTCCTGGATGTTGCCCCAGCCCTGATAGGTGTTGTAGATGGGGCTGCCGGGCAGAGGGACAGGAGCGCCGCCCTTGGCATAGTTGGACGGAGCGTAGATGCCCGTCAGGCTGCCGTTGCCGGCCGGGCAGGAGCCGCCGGACATGGCGTTGGGATCGCCCGAGTTGCAGCGGATGTTCATGTCGATGCTGATGGGGAAGTTGTTGATGTTGACGTCGGCATTCTGATGCCAGCCGAGGTTGCCTACGTACTGGATCAGGCCGATGACAGAGGGAGCGATTTCATGCTGCACGCCCAGGCTGTAGGTCATTTCGGCCGGGGCGCGATAGGCGTGACCATT
>Ga0326728_10015832_pt1 | contig 15559 bp, 26 predicted proteins | sample MB3enrmetagenome_FD_207602 | JGI IMG/M metagenome (GOLD analysis project Ga0326728, IMG submission 207602) | Lab enriched peat soil microbial communities from McLean, Ithaca, NY, United States - MB31MN | ecosystem: Environmental > Terrestrial > Soil > Wetlands > Peat | place: USA: New York...
CGGGTCCAGCTTGTTCGACGGATCGGTACCAGGTCCACGCCGTCGGTCTTCACCTCCAACTTGGACATTCCAACGTTGGAACGTGCGGATGCCCAACCCGACAGCGTTAAGGGCCGTTTCAAGTCTCTCACCAGAGCGAGTTGCCTCTTCAATAAGTTGCCCGATCATCTGCCGCTCCTCTTGTCCGTGGGCTCGTCCTCGTCCCCCCAGATGGACTGGACTTTTTTTTGAGGATCAAAATCGCAGCAGCTTCAGCCAAAGCTTTATCTTTACGCTGGAGTTCTTTCTCCAGTTCTCGAATCCTGCGGGTATCCTTCGCCGGCCTCGAGGAAGGTCTTTCGGGTTTTTGAAGTCCCGACAGCATCATGCTGCGCCATTCGCGTAGTTGCGCCTCATGGATTCCGTTGAGGCGCAAGAAGGCGCCAAGTTGTTCTTCGGGTAACGTTTCAGCGTCGATAACGATCTTGAGCTTTTCTTCGGCAGACTTGTCTTGGGGGCGTTTTTGGGGCATAGCGTTCTCTGATTCTTCAGAATTACCGGGTTCCTCCACAACGCTTGCGTCTCGAAGCCAGCGAGACAGTGACTGTTGAGGAATACCCACTTCTCGGGCTAGAGAGGGGGCCGAGATACCATTAGGGTGAGACATCCTGCGAACCATGTTGGATTTAAATCCTTTTGTGTATGTCATTATATATCCTTGCTGCCCCCAGATGTTGGGAATAATACGGGTTGTCTGGATTCTTCGCTCTTTTGGGTAGTTTTCCTGGCCTGCCCACAGAGGGGTTGCCGGGGTTCGCTTGCTCTGTGGGATAACGACTCACCCCGGCAAATCGCACCCCTCTTTGGACAGCCTTGAGACGACGGCTAAACCCAAAAAGCTAGGAGACTAAACAACCCAAAATGGGTTAGCTTAAAACAGCTAACCCATTGATAATATTGGTTGCGTGGGGGGGGGGGATTTGAACCCACGACCTTCGGATTATGAGTGATTCCTTACGGGAACTGATTTTTTGATGCTGTGCGTTAGTGATTGATATCATTGGTAATCTTAATCTAAATAAAATTCTTTTCCTCCTGATTCGCTCTATTCGGTTGCTGAAAGTAGCACACTGGTTAGCACAGGATACAGCAGTGCGAGTTCATCTTTGCGGTAATGATCAAGGCAAAGTGTCATGGTTAACCGCTTTCCCCTACCTTCACCTCCCCTTCCCTCTTCCTAGTAATTGATAGTTTTTTTGTCGATCTCTTCCAGTATCCAAAACATGATCTGCAATACTTGCTTTATTCTCCGCAGAGTTTCCCTAAAGTTCATCATAGGGATATCTGGGCCTGCTGTCCTATCTGTTCACTTTCGGCTGCAGTTTCCACAATATCACTCTTTGAATATCACAAAAGAATTGTCGTTACCTACCTACTTCCGTGTATGGCTCATGTCATCGATATATGCCAAAAATATATCAAGACCTGAAATTGTATATATTACTAGGAATCCATCAACTTCTTTTTTATAAAAGGGTGTATTTGCAACTTTACAAGGAGTTCTTCTATCGCAAATAGCATTGAGAATTGACACAAAACAGTTATCAGAAATATACAATTTAAATATAAACTCTTCTGCTTGCTTACTAAATTTAATACTGAAACACTCAGTAGTTTTCCCTTTATACTCACGCCTATATCTCAAGGAAGACTCTACCTTCATAGCTTCTTCAGCTAGTGAAGCATACCTAAAGTCATCAGATTCTGTAAGTTCATTAGATTCAGTAAGTTTGTTTGCTTCTGTAATTTTATTATAGTCGTTCCAAGACATAAGCACAGCAACAGGCTTTTCGTGACGAAATATAGTTACATGCTCTCGTTGAGAAATATTCAAAGCTTTTGGCCAAGAATATTTCACATCCGCTGATTCCATTTTCATGTCATGCCTCCAAATGTTGCCAACATTTGAAATATATCCGTCACTTCAACTGGATGCAAGTATTTTTGATTAACTACAAATATCTGATTCACATGCATTGCATCTAAATTTAGCCATGGGTTCACCCCCCTTTCACATTAGGTATTCCGTTAGCCCTGTTGCCAACGTCTGGGGAGTCATCTGGTTCCAGTTCCTTCCGAGCAATTCCCGTATCTGGTAATCTGAGTGCGGGAAAATGGTGTTGATTGGTTCTTCTTCCAGCGAGACATATGCATCCAGACCAATGTAACCTATTGATCGGTTAATGGTCAGCACAAAAAGGTAGATGTTCCTGGTAAAAACATGGATTTTGTCACTTGTCCCTGAATTGAGTTTATAACTCCTGTCCTCGTAGTCCAGCATAAACTTCTGTTATGGAGTCCAAGGTGAGCAGCCTCTTCATAGGTCATTAGACGTACCTGTGGTGTTATGGATTGCATGGGAAGCCTCCTTAATTTATGTTTTTTGGATAGTTGGATTTTTCTTGATAGGTTACTTGATTAATTTGAGGATGGTTATATTATTCTAGTCATGCAGACATCATGCTGGAGAAAGGAGTGGTCATGAAAAATTGTAATTTGATTGACTCTTGTTTCTTCTATAACGAGTTGATACCGGACATTCCGCATACCACCGTATATTTGAGAAACAACTACTGCATGAATGATTTTAAAGGATGCACTCGCTACTGTTATGCCAAATTACATGGTCAGGATAATGTGCCTAACGACCTGTTCCCCAATGATTTGTTTATGCACTTGCTTATCGACCTACCAGAGATACGCAAATCGTAGTGAGGAATAGCGATGTTGTAAAATGATCTTTGTGATCTAGTGATAGTGGATAGCATTGCAGAATATCAGATCTCTGATTATTTCCCATTCTTCTTTTTAATGGTTTAATCGGTGTCATACTTTCTCTTTTAATTAAAATTAGTGGGTTTAATATACATTGCCTTGGGAAACTAAGAAAGTGGCTTTACAGGGCAAATATGGATCTTCTTCAATATTGGGAATTTTAATGTTGGGCTGGTACTGTTGTGATATGATTTGAATTGAGAGGTTACTTGTACTGGAGGAGGTTATGGATGAGGCTGCTGAAGACAAAGGTTTGGCCTTGGGTGGATGTTTGGATGTTGAAGTGGAGTGCTTTCTTGTTTGGGATCATAGTGGGGGCATATTTCCCTGACTTCTTTAGAAAATATGTGTGGGTTGTGTTGGTCCTGGCAATTCTCTTGGCAATTAAACCTTCAATCACCTATTTCGGAAATGATGATGGGAAATAAAGATAAGACTTTGGTGGGATTAGCATCAACTTATTACAAATAACCCCACAATGTCATAACATACTAAACTTCTCTTGAGTAACTTAACTATAAATGGTTGTTTTTCTTGTATTTGCTTTACTGGGTTTGCCCGTTAATTGCCATTAGTTCAAACCCGAGTTCCTGTGCCTTACGTTTCAGATTTTTTAAAGTTCGTGAGCGGTACCGCTCCTCGTAATATTCTTGACCGGCATCGACATATGTTGTCCCGTTCTTGAGCATGGAGTACACCAGTCTGGCAAGTTTATGTGCAGTTGCCGTTATGGCCTTGGGTGCTCCCAACCGCGCCCCTTGTCGGCGAATATAGGCTCCCAAAGCGCTCTTTGATCTGAACAGGGAAAAGGCTGCCATGCGAAAGGCAATAGAAGCCCGGTTAACAACCTTTTTGGTGGCGCTGCTTAGCACCTTGCCGCCGCTAACCTTAGCACCGGGACATAGCCCCAGCCAGGAAGCAAAATGTTTGTCAGATTTCCATCGACTCATATCAATGCCGATTTCGGCAATGATCTTGAGGACAGAATCGGTGTTGAGGCCGTCGATACTGGCAAGATCAACACCTGACATGAGCAGCAATGCTTCTTCCAGTCTGGTAGGTGATTTGCCGGATGGTCTGTTCTGATCTGAGTCCGCAGCATCGAAGAGTGCGAGTTCCAAGTATCTGCCAGTCACATTCACCTTCTTTTGCCTGGTAGAACTCATACAACTCTACGGCCGGCTTGAGGGGCTGAATAGATGCTCCGGGCGGTACATGAGGACAAAGAGGCCATTGAAAAGCTCAATGAGGAGGCTGGTTGCTTTGTACTCTTGACGAATGTCCCCCTGCTGATGAAAAAGCGGTCCGGAGATCCAGAGGATCTACAAGGAGCAGGATGGCATTGAAAAGAATTTCGGTTTTCTCAAAGATCCCCTTGTTGTCAACGACGTGTTCCTCAAGAAACCTCGGCGCATCGAGGCGATGGGTCTGGTGCTTGTGCTGGCGCTCCTTTTGTGGAGGCTTATGGAAAGGGCAATGAGAAGGAAAACCAAAGAGGTGAAGATCACGCTTCCGGGTTGGAATAACAGTAACACGAGGAGACCGACCTCATTCATGATGGTATCAAAGTTCTCGTCGGTTTTCGTTGGAGTAAAAGATGGCCAACGCTTCCTGATTAATTCGCTTAATGAGGCGCAGCTTGCGTATCTCAAAGCCCTGGATGTCCACCCTGCTGCCTTTACGCAGCTGGATTTAAGGCCTGGCAGCGCAAGTTCCAGCTGTTCTTGATGCCCAGTTGAACATTAACGTAAATTCACCATATTTACGAAAATAAAGTGCGAAATGTAGGGGTTAATATAAGATATGAAATGTTTATCTGCACCATGACCCGTCATATATGGCATTTATGCTAGATATGGCAGATTCTAATGACGGTTTTTCCTTTTACCCGCACCCTCTCTTTACATTTTCAAGTTTAATATCAACCAGTTGCACTTCCAGTTTCCACAGGTTTTATCTGGCTCGATAGTTGCGTTACAAGTATAAATAAAAGTAGATATCAAGTTTAAGGGGAAGCGATGAAATTCATTAAAGATCATGAAATAACCTGCAATGGGGAACATAGTGGGTTGGCAGACTTGGCTCGACAACTCTACCAGTTCGTTTATTGTATGATCTGCGGAAGTAATCTCGGTCATGATACTCAGTCCGACATTATATTTGCTTGCCGATTTGGAAAAGGATTGGTGCTGTTGGCAGAAGAAAGAATACATTCGGAATTTCAAAAAGTTTAAAGTATATACCAGTAAAAATGTCAATACGAAATTTGGAATTTACAGTTATATGCTATGCATTGCCGAAGGTCAGAGGAAGTCACTGGAATGCTCCGCAATAACAACTGATGATCCTCAACTGGTGCAAGGCAAAGGACATGTTTCCTGTAGAGCAGTCGAGATGTTGAACCTCAAAGCAAAACTATTCAAATGCACCGAATGCCTGATAAATTGTTTTATATCTAGATACTTGGCAAGTTGCCGGAACCACTTTGACATAACAGTTTTTGTTGAAGAGCCAAAAAAGAAGAAATCAACGGAAAAGGAGAACAAACAAATGGACTACGGAAAAGAGCAACTCAAATTAAATGCCTCCTGTATCCTGCAAAGAGAACTCAACGAAAAAGACCCATGCAAAGGAAACAACAAAGAAAAATCTCCTTGCACACAGCAACAGAAAGTGCATTTCTCTCGCAGAGGGCACTACAAAACTAAACCCATGGGAGTTTGAAACATAAGAAAGTCTCCAGCATGAAAGTTGGAGGCTTCCTTTTTTGGAACTAGTTTTCCGAACTCGAAATAAGAGTTAATCTTTCGATATCTGATCGGTACAAGTAATGGTTCTTACAACTAAGTTAGATTACATATTTTTTTCAAGCATGTAATTGTACTCATCCTGATAACCAAGCATCCAAAATATCGGCAAGGGGCACAAAATACTTCCTATTATGGGGCCGACTTGCGCTTTCTCTTTCCGTATTACGGTTTCAAGCGGTTTGTAACCTTCCATGACAATCTTCACTGGCTTGGAAGTCCCCATAATTGCTGAATCTGAATACTGACAAGGTGTCTTTCCTATCCTCACATTGTCAATATAAACATCTGCACCGATAGGTTGAGATTTAAATGTAGTCGTGCTGGCACAGCCGATCAATGCAAACAATGACAATAAAACTATAATCTTTTTCATGACCCCTCCTATTTTTTTGAAACCATAACACCGATAGACTAAAATAGCGAGAGTATTATAGTTAATCAATAATAGAACGGAACCACTTATACTTAACTGCCCCATCACATTTTTGTCTATGATTAGAATGGTATCTTGGTATTCTTAGCTACCTTGGGTTTAGCAACTTTAGCAGGTGCAGTTTTTTTTGCAGCCTTGGGTTTTGCAGCTTTTGCCAGTGCAGCTTTCTTCGCATTTATATTTGCCATCCTTACTTCTCTAGCTTTGGCAAGATTTTCAGCAAGACCTCTTTCCTCTGCCATTTGCCTTCTTGCCTCAGAAAAGCTTTTGGCAGTTAAAGATTGTTTGCTCGGAATACCATACTGCTTCCGGTACTCCCTAGGCATCATGTTGTGTACTATATTAAGGTGACGGGTCAAGGTCTTGAATCCACTTTTACCACATTCCAAGCAGATTACTTCATTCTTCTTGAAAGCCTGTTTTACGGTGATAACTGGCTTGGCTTCTTCAGGAGCAGAGACTATCTCTTTACCAGTTTGTATACCTTGAAGTACAGCATAGACTTTTTGGATTTCCTGTACCAGTTCCTCTGAGGACATCGGTGTTGTGGATGCATGTGATGAAACAATGTCAGATGCTAATTCGAGTAAGGTTGCCATGTTGATGCCTCCTGTTTAAATGAACTGAATACTTCTTATCTTCCACAATAACATGATGTAGAAGCCAATGGACAAGAAATTCTATTAGTTCTTCAGTAACATTAGGTTTATTCTTATGGGCGACCTGTTGGAGTTGTATTGTTCTCTGCTTAAAATTTCTATGCTCTATAATATGCTTATCAATATGTTTATATCCTATATTCCTCATGTGCTGTTCTTCTGCTGTAAAATGATAATTTGAATAGGATACCAGTTCCTCTATTAATGAATCTAAGCAATTGGCCTTGTCATGACCCGACCAAGTATCATACAATCTATTGACAATATCAAATAACGTTTTGTGGTGTTTATCAAGATCATTATTATTGACTGAATACCTCTTATACCATTTAAATAGTGACATCTTAATCTCCTTAGGTTTTATATGGCTAATGCTTAGTTATAGTATTAATATACTCTAATCTTATTTGCAACTCAATTCTTAAGATCAATATCCCAACTTAACTTTCCATCGGTCATGACCAAATGCTTGAACCCATTTTCCCTTAAATCCTGTATTGCCTCTACATTATCCTTCATTCGATGCACTGATGGATCGTTTACTACTTTACCTGATATTGTAAGAATATTCTGTTGATCTCCATGTGTGGTAACCGTTGCATCCATACCTTTATCATGGAACTGCTTTTGGAAGTCTTTGGCAAATTTGATTCGTTGCTCAGATGGTACACTTTGGACTATGGCCGGTGAGCTTGCGGTTATCTGGAGATAAATTACCTGCTCATCTTTGGTATTCATTTGGTTATATCCCCTTGAGTTTTTACTTCTTGGATCATCATTCCTAACCCATCTTTAACACCCGGACGCCATATTTGACCATAATTCCGGACACTCGTAACTAAAATCTCAATAAATTCAAGGGCAGTGCCTTGGAAATTGATATGTAGTGCCATAATTTAATATAACAGTGTTATTTAGCTTGTAATTATGTTTTTTGGGCATAAAATATATTCATCGTAACTCAGAGGTAGCAAATGCAAGCAATGCAACGCAAAAAACACTAAATGTAGTGCCATACGCGATTTTTTATAGCTGTAACATCCTGTATTTGTTAGAGTTATTTTTGTGGGTGTTAAAAATGGGCTAAACAATTCTCAATTATGTTTTCGATCACCATTGGTCATAATGGAACAAGGATTCAAGATTTGATCGTGTCAACCAGCCAGCTTTTTCCAACTCAGGTTTCTCATGAAAGAATGTTACGTACCCAATGCATAAGTATGCTATTGGAACAATGCGTTGTGGTATCTTAAGAGCTTCACGCAGAGTTTCATTATGGATGATGCTTACCCATCCAACACCAAGATTTTCTGCCCTGGCAGCTAGCCATAGATTTTGAACTGCCCCTCTGTGTCAATATAAGCGAGACATTTACCTCCCAATAATTTACTGTAGAGGGTGGGGAGGTAAGAAAGGAAATGAGTATCAAAGATTTAAAGAACGTCACGGAAATTGGAGGAGCCCGGAGGGCGACGACCATTACCGCGCTAAGCCCCGAAAAACATATTCAACAGGAATCTGCTCCACCAGATCCTGAGGTGCCTGAAAAACCTGTGCGCAGGCGTTTTACGGCAGAGTACAAACTCGATATCTTACGCAAGGCCGAGCTTTGCACGGGACCTGGCAGCATGGGGGCCCTGTTGCGCCGGGAAGGACTTTATTCGTCCAACCTCACTACTTGGCGCCGGCAGCGAGACGAAGGGACACTGGCTGCGCTGAAACCCAAGAAGAGAGGCCGTAAGGCAGCTTTACCCGATCCTATGGCTCTTGAGAACGAGCGGCTGCGCAAAGAAAACTCCCGTCTTGCCAAGCGCCTCAAGCATGCGGAATTGATCATAGACGTTCAAAAAAAAATTTCACAGATCCTGGGGATCCCCATGGAGACCCCAGAAGAAAGCGAGAACGACTAATGGAAGCTGTCGAGAAGCTAGCCCCTGATATAGGGACCAAGCCTGCTTGCGAAGCCATTGGCCTTTCCCGTGCCGGTCTCTATCGCCAGCCCTATAATATAAAACTCTTCCCAACGAAAATTCTCGTTACCGGTCAGTTCGCAAGGAATAACGATATTTTTCTGAAGATATGAACGATACACCTCCAACAGCAACATTTTCTTCTCAAGTAGAGACACAATATCAGCAAACTCGTAAGATTTCAAAACTAACAATTCTTCAACCGTAACGGTTTCCTTTTTGTCGAGTCGTTTAGCCATGCCTGTTATTCCTCAGATATCCATTCAGCATCAACCAAGTCAATTACGACAGAATGGAATTCAACATCAAACCATTTCTGAAAAGTACTTAGATTTCGGTTCTTAGGCCAAACGGTTTGATCTTCCCACCAGTCGTCAAGTTGCTGTTCAAAGATTTTCTTGTAATACTTCTTTAGCAGTTTATCCTTCTGGCTATCGTCTTCATATTCTGGAATCAGGTAAACGGTGTTATCTTCATTAATCTTTTCAAGATTGGCATCTGAAGGGCCAAGAAGGGATATTAGCCACTGCCTGAATGGTTCCTTTGCTCTGAGTATCATGACACTACGATTGACGACCATAGTGGCTATTTCCTCTCTTGACATGGTTCTGATTAAGCCATGTGCTCCACTAGTGTCCGGGGTATAATTGTATAATTACAGCTAGTTGTAAGCAATGGCCAGTCTACTTTTGTAACAGCATTTTGTAACTATTTATTTTAGCAAAACTTTTTTATCAACATAGGCATAATAAATTTGCATAAAAGTGTAGAGACAGCTTTTTCATGTTGAAATATAAAGTTATGATTGCAACTGTTATTTAATAAGCATAATAAGTTTGTTTAAGCTATATATTTATACTCTTAGCATTTTATCATGTGCGTTATGATTTACTATTTCAACGCTATGTTATATTAGATATCTTTCTTATACAGTTAATTGCTATTTGTGACAATGTGTTCACGATACTAGTAGATTCGGTCTAGACGTACCGGATAGTGCGTGCATGTTCGGAATAAGATGATGGGGTGAGCCCAGATCAGTCCAGTTGTGCATTCGCAGAATGAATTCTGAGACAAATTCAAGTAGATAACAGAAACAATTGGTCTATTGTATCTGTAATATTAGCTAGTTATAGAAATACATCCGAATTTTACCGGACAGCAATGCATGTGCTCCTCAAAGTTCCGAGTATATCTGTCCACCAAAGACTCATTACCCTTTACCAGCATATTCCCTGCATTCTTCTCTTCTGCTGCTTTGTAATTGTGGAACCCAATAACTGCCACCATTCTTCCAGCCACCTATCTTCTGATTTGACATCGCCTAAAGTAATCATTGCATCTACGAGTCCATGTATGGATTTGTTACCTATATATTGAACCTTCTTAAGTTGGATCAGCTTTACATTCTCTACAATCTTTTGTGGGTTCTCAAATATATGTTCATCCTTAAAGCATATGATAAGCGTATTCTGCATTCGAGTGGATAAAAGCTTTTTTAGTGGAGCACAAAACTCACACATTTCTTTTTTATCCTTTAACCTGATGTATATCTGTCGTGCTCTTTCAGCACTTATATACATCATCCCTGATATTTCATATTTCGGGAGCATTCCCCGTTTGTTACCAAGGTCGAATTTCTCGATTTCTATTCTCGACATAGGATTTGAACACGTTATCCAAGGTACCGTTATAGATTGCACAGTGTATTCGGAGCATGGCATTGCCATTTTCCTCCAGCCACCAAGTACCTGAGAGCTTCAATCTGGCATGGCTTATGTACTTATTAGCCGACTCTATGCCACCGCTGCCGATGGGAATCCCTTCATCACGGCATTCTTGATAGCCGAGCCGGTTGATATTTTTCTTGAGATAGACGATAAGCTTGCGGATTTCTTCCTTGGTTTCGTTTGATGATGGTTCCATGCGGCGCAGGCCGCCTATGACGTGCCCGGTTTTGTCCAGGTAAAGCCGAGCAATGGTCGCTTCTTTCCACTCCAGGGCATCAAGGGTGTCACCATATTGCAGTTTGGCTACTGTGCTTATGTGTTCTGACAAGTGGTAGTAATCGAGTACTTGCCGCGCTTCTGGAAATGATCGCGTCATGACATTCCACACCCAGTCGGCCCCGTCTCCCAACAGGGCGACCCGTACTTTTTCCTTGGGGATACGCGCTGCTATGAGTTCCAGGTCTTTGGCAATTTGTTCCCATTCTGCAATCTGATGCCAGCCGGCTACATGGATGATGCGATCGTCTTTGCCAATGAGGTAAAGTCTGACCCCTTTTACTTCGCGCCACTTTCCCTTACCCCTTTTGCCTCTTCCCCCTTTGGGGCGGGTGGCGCATGGGCGCCGTCACAGGCGACAGCAAGGACCGGCAGTTCGTCGGAATCGCCTTTCGCCTGGTCAATGCGCTGCTCTATCTCATCCTTGTCAGGTATAACGATTTCCAGTTTTGTCACTTCTCCGATCCGGTTCAGGTTGTCATGTCCGAAGTGCTTGCCGGGTAATTTGAGACCCGTTGTTTGGGTGAACAGTTCACTGGCCTCATCATACGGCATTTTGGCGGCAATGCGGGCGATCGTCTCCTGCATGTCGTATTGATGAACCTCTTGGGCAAGTTCAAGGGCTTCGTCCAGCGGATGGAATCCTGTCTTGCAGCTCTTGCAGTAGAAATAGGGACGGTCCAAATCAAAGGCGCCGTTTAAGGTGGATACCTTCTTCGGGTCAATACGCATCATCTGCACTCTTTTGTGGCAACAAGGGCAGGCCGCATGGGTTGCTTCACCGTATTGACGGGTGACTTCCAAGGTGAGCGCCTTCATGATCCCGCCCAGTAGGACTGAGCGCGTCTGCATAAAGTGATCGCTCATTTCCCGAAAATGTGGGAGTGGGCTTTTTATCAAGCAATGGAGCAAGCCGGTCTATGAATTTGTCCACTTCCTTGTAGGCCATGGCGCGTAGACTTTCGAGGTCCGAGTAGGAGTCGGGAACCGGCAATTTCAGGAGGGCGCATCCCATATCTACGCATCCTCTCTGAGCCGCTTCACGGCGTCTTTTGTCAATGGATAAAGAAATACCGTCTTGGGGTTTTCCCCATGACGTTGGTGCTGCCTGTCATTTCTGCCGCGTCCCGTTGTTTGTCCTGCTTCTATCCAGTTGGCCGCCCGGTAGCATGTCCCGGAAAACCGGGCAGGATCGACAAGCGTTTCCAGAAGGAGCGGTCGTACAGAGAAGCGGCTTTCCCAGTCGGAGGCGATCCGTGCGGCTGCAAGGGAAAGGACGCTTGATGCCAGGTTTTTTATCCGCACCGTCGGCAGTATGAGGAATCTGCTGTTTGCAACTACTTTTTGCAGGTTCGCTCTGCGCGCGGTGTCGTCCCATCCCAGGTAACGGTCTCGCGCCTCCATGCGCCACGCCGGACTTGAGAATTGCAGGCAACCGACTATGACCGGTTCGGGATGATGGACTCGGATGAAGTAGCGGATGTGAGCGCCATAAGGAACTTTGTGCCCGAGATAGTGGTGCCGATCCACCATGGCACGCCACCGGGCATTGTCTTCTTTACTGGAAACAGCAACTATTCCAGCCGGGTCGAATTTGCTCTTGCTGCCACTGATGGTTTTTTCCTCGATGTCGCTGCTTACAACAGAGGTTCGGGAACCACGCGGCCTACCAGATCGGCCTGCTGGAAGCCGAAGTATGGATATTGCGTCCAGCTCTTCAAGAAAAACTCGGCATTCAACGGTCTTGAGTTTGCCGGTAGGTCGTTGCCAAGCCAGGATTTCACAGATGGTGTTGGCCAGTTCCGTACGGGATAAGCCGACGCAGTCGCTTATTACGGATTTGATGACTTCCATCTCATCTGTGCTGACCGGCTGCCCACAAAATAGAAGTCTCGTCGCATGAGGTGTTTGCATTTCAGCCCCTCCTAAATTGCCCTCAGGCTACTCTAGAGGAACGGAGGTGAAATGTCCAGCTTTTTTTAAACATCAGCCGATTTTTGTGGTAACAAACGGGGAATGCTCCCGATATTTCAGTGTATGTTATACCCCTCTTCCTTAGCTCATATATTTTTTCATTCCGGTCAAACATGTCCATCTTAATCCAACCTCAAACTAATTGTGTTATCAACACTGTTTACTAATCAAATCATTTAGATAAGTTACTATTCATAGTCCTGCGATTTTGAATCTACCTCTAAATCCGTATAGTCTCTGGAGGTTCAGGTAAGTAAGGCAAATGGCCTAATAAAAAAAGGAAATAGGCTACAATCATCAATACAGGGATAATGAACATACAAAAGACTACAAGCTTACCGACAGGGTGATAAGTTATCCTTTGGTTACGTCCTATTAGGAAGTAAAGTATAGTTCCCAAAGGAGGAATGAAGCAAAGATTTATTACCCATACTATCTTCGTAGAGATATGTTTGAAATCATTCCGAATAACATCTGCCAGAGCATAAAGCCAAATTACAGAAGGCAGAGCAATAAGAGCAATGAATCCTATCAGTATGATAAATGCCATCAATATTTGTCCTTAGGGATACGTGCAACAAGTTCGTCTTTGATCATTGATTCCTCAACCTCCTGTTTAGTAAGACGCATATTTCTTATCTTCCATTAAAATGTGATTCAGTATCCATTTCGCAAGATATATGAATAGCTCTTTTGTAACTTCAGGATCTTTATCGGCTACCTATTTTATATCCGAACTAGCGAGAGTACCTTATTGTTTACCCACCCCGTCTTCCCTTCTCCGAATCCAATTCGAAACCAATTATCGTATTGTTGAATTACCTTAACCTTAGTCCCAATTGGCAAATGAGTTAAGATTCTGGATTCTGTTGTCGGTTGCTGCCTAACATTTGCTTTAGCTACAGCTATATACAATGATTCAGGAAGGCTCTGAATATTCTCTATGGTGGATGTTTTATTGGTCGATGCACAGCCGATGAAAGGCATAATTAGCAGCAAATAAAATATATTTTTCATGTCGTTCTTTTACCCTGCTGAACTGCCTGTCATGGTTTTATGTAAGCATTCAGTCCTATAGTAACAGGCTTGCCATCAACTAAGGCTTCAGTTACAACATTCCCCCTAGTACTCGCAACCACAAGAGTTTTTCCGGATGCTGACGGAGTAGGTTTCTCCACGTCAATTTCGATGCAGAGTTTGTTTCCTTTGATTTCAACAGTCATTGCCATGATGATTCTCCTTTATGGTCGGAATTAATATTCCTATCCATTGTTAATGGACATCTTAAATATCCTACTTGGCTTGAAGGTCCATACTCTTCGTGCTGTTATGGTAACAGCCTCTCCTGTCCGAGGGCTCCTACCTTTACGATCCTTCTTCTGTCTTACCTCAAAGCTACCAAAACCTGAAATCATGATCTTCTCTTTGACCTTAATTATATTTCTTCCGAATCATGATTATGATGAAAGTTGATATATATCTTTATCAATACAGACAATTCTCATTGTAATGATTTGAATACTTCTTATCACTTCCAAGTATATGATTTTGTAGCCAGTCCTTGAGATAATTATATATTCCCAATGTTAATACGAAACCGGCCATTTCCAGCCGCTTTTTTAAGTCAAGAGCTTTCAGTACGAATTGATCGTGTTCTTTCTTATGTAAGTAATAACCCATAATGTTGTATTTCTGCATATACATTTCTTCTGTTTCAAAATGCGTTTGTGCATAATTTACCATCTGATTAATTATTTCTTTCTGTACTTCAAGGCCCTTATGTAAATTCATTGCATCATTTAAGGTATTAATCATTCCAACCAGCATTTTATGTTGATCATCAAGTTCCTTTATATTAACACTGAAAGTATCCGACCATTGTAACATAGCCATTTACACCTTCCTCCTTTTTATGATTTACTTTCTAATGGAGATATTCAGTGGAAAACTACGGATTTCTCCCCATATTACTATTACATGGAATTCCATATAATAGATTCTATGTGCACGAAATATAGAACTACGCTTGTCTCCTGCTTCAGTTGTCATGGGGGGGGTGTAACAACCTCTAATTATTCTGTAATCAGCTGAATAAACTACTTTATATATGCCATGTCAAGATTAAATTATGTTACAAATATATGATACATGCTTAAGCTCTTGAAATCATATTGATCCAGGGAGGGAAAAACAAAAAACCCCAGTAGTGGCCAGGATTCTCGAAATGCAACTTATCCTTTACTTCTATTTTGATGCATATCAAATACTTTATCAATATTGTTCCTATCCAATATTTTCAACTTCCAGACAAAAATTTACCAATAGAATAATTGCTTCTACTTCATTCCAATAATTCTTTTCCAACCATTTAATATATTTGGATTCCATTCCTGTATCATCCATAACTCACCGTCCGAATCCTACTTAAATCATTTGTTTCATATAACAAAATAATACAGGTCAATTTTATCCCCATAATCCAACTTCACCAAAGCATCAAGCAACACCTTTGGCTGATACCTCTTTCCATATCTACCCATAGCAATTGAATCATGAGCATGACCCATGTTCACGAGTAATTACCTCAGTATTCCATGCAATTATCAATGTGCAACCACACCATTCGGGTTAATAGCCCGATGGTTATATAATAATATCATGCAGTTAGGTGCTGCTGGTACGTTTTATGTCGCATAATGGTTGTATTTTGATACCAGTGACTTCCTGCAATCTCAGTATCTGGCAAGGGTTTAATGGTTTTTATATCGGATGTTCCCTTTAATAAAATAGTGCAAGGCATCTGAATAAACTTTATTAAACGATACGTTTGCGTCTTTCTGACAACTTTCTTTTAGTGGTTACATTAACCCCTTTGCATGGTAGTGAATCAGGC
>Ga0326728_10015833_pt1 | contig 15559 bp, 12 predicted proteins | sample MB3enrmetagenome_FD_207602 | JGI IMG/M metagenome (GOLD analysis project Ga0326728, IMG submission 207602) | Lab enriched peat soil microbial communities from McLean, Ithaca, NY, United States - MB31MN | ecosystem: Environmental > Terrestrial > Soil > Wetlands > Peat | place: USA: New York...
TAGTAACCAAGGGGGCGCCCTGGAGCGGTCTTGAAAAGCACGGGGCCGGATGGTGGATCGACATTGGCGTTGATCCTCTGGTAGCTTGTCTGGAGGATGCTTTGTCTCAGTCGAGAAACGAACTGATGAGCAAAGGACGGGCCGGACGCGAGTGGATGATGAGAGATTATTCGTGGCCAAGGGTTGGTCAAATGATGCATATGACATATAGATGGCTCCTTTCGGGCGGCGAGGCGCCTGCCTGGGTGCGGTTGAATTAAGGAGACACCAATGGTGCGGAGTTTGCTGGAAAGGCTAAGCCGGCGTGTAGTCGTTAAAAGACGTTTGCCTGAGCAGTTTAAAAATGGTGCTCTCTTAGTATCCCCCGACAGTGCTCTCAAATTTTGGCGGTTTAACCTGGCAACAGTTGACCAAAGTCTGTTGGACATTGCTTTAGAACACGTTGGAATCGGCGATATCGTATGGGACATAGGCGCCAATGTCGGACTTTTCACTTTTGCAGCAGCCAATCTTGTCGGCTCTACAGGTTCCGTATTATCCATAGAGGCTGATACATGGTTGTGTGATTTGCTATCACGGTCAAAGCGACTTAACAGTAATTCTCATCTAAACGTTGACATTCTGCCAGTTGCTGTATCTGACTCAATCGATATACTGCAATTCAATATAGCATCGCGAGGCAGGTCTGCCAACTTTCTCGACAAGTTGCACGGATCATCGCAAACTGGTGGATATAGGGAGACTAAGCTAGTCCCTTCGTTGAATCTTGACTTCATTATTAGTAGATATAAGGCTCCGAACTTTATAAAGATCGATGTTGAAGGAGCAGAGGCATTAGTCCTGAAAGGTGCGCAAAAGCTCCTCACTGACATACGTCCAATCATATATTGTGAAGTCTTTTCCGAAAATATAGACTCGGTATCACGCATCCTGCATGATCACAAGTATCAAATATTTGATGGCGAGGCAAAGAAATCGGATAGAACCCCCTTAGAGAAAGCTACATATAATACTCTTGCCTATCCACAATCATAGTTTTCAACTCAACAACCGCGACGTGTCCGCCACAAACTATGACTCCCCAGCCCGCCGCCCCGTCTACTTCACATTCCGGCCCATCTCCGGGCAAGGCTGAGGCTGAGCAATGTCACTAGATATAATCCCGGATTTAGGCAAATTATGACAGTACCCGTTTCTGTCCTGATCCCAACGAAGAATGAATCTGCAAACATAAGCAGATGCCTGGAAAAATTGCATGGATGGGCTGATGAAATTATTATCGCCGATTCGCAAAGTGCCGATAATACTATTGAGATTGCCGGATCATATGGAGCAAAGGCAATTCAGTTTTATTACTCCGGCGGATTGCCCAAAAAACGTCAATGGGTTCTTGATACATATCCATTTCGAAATGAGTGGATTCTTCTGCTGGATGCGGATGAGATCCTGGAAAAACCGGTAAAATTCGAAATCGCGGAAGCAATTCAAACAACGGACTACGATGGCTATTGGCTGAGATTTGAGATCTATTTTCTAGGCCGCAAGTTGAAACATGGCGATACCCAGCTTAAGAAATTGGCCCTTTTTCGCAGAGGAAAAGGACGCTTCGAGAAACGTCTCGATGCGCAGGACAGTTCGATGTCGGATATTGAAGTTCACGAACATGTTGTTGTGAATGGGAGAACGCGGCATTTAAATAATCCTGTCAGACATGAGAACTTTAACTCAATGTCTCGATTTATCAGCAAACACAATGAATATTCAAACTGGGAAGCACGCGTGTTCACTGAGTCATGTATCGGAGAAATAGAGCCACGTTTATTTGGATCCCAAGCCCAGAGAAGAAGGTGGCTTAGATTTAAGTTTCTCGGTTTGCCTGGCTCTCCTCTACTTCTATTCTTATTTAAGTATTTCTTAAAGGTTGGATTTATGGATGGAAAACAAGGATTCATATATTGCCTGTTACAGGCAATGCAAATATTTCATACTAAGACAAAGATGTTTGAGATCAGAAACGACAATTCGTGAGAGCGACTCTGAAATCGAGGTTTTCGAAAATGATCATTGGGGGCGGTTTAGAGGATAATCAGGTGAGTTTCCGGATAGGTATTGATGCGGCCGGGATTGGCATTGATGCTACTGGAATAGGTATCGATACGACCGGGATTGATGTTGATACCATCGGGATAGGTGCAGATACTATCGGGATAGGTGTTGACGCCGTTCAGTTCCATGATAACTTGGCGAAAGATTGGGACCTGAAATACCAGAAGGCTTCCTTTCGGGAACGCATCAAGGCATTTCTCTCTTTGTTGGATGGAGATGATTTGGATAGACAGGAATGGCTTGATGCCGGTTGCGGGACAGGCATTCTGGCGCGTGCGCTTGCTGACAGAGGCTGCAGCGTGACCGGCGTGGATGCCTCATCGAGGATGATCCAGGAAGCCCGAGGTTTAAAATGCGATCAAGACCGTGCCTTGGCCGATGGTCCCGTATTCGAAGTTGTCGACACTATTGAGCGGCTTGGTTTCGATCAATCCAGTTTTGATGGAATTGTCTGTTCCAGCGTGCTGGAATATCTGAAAGATCCCAACAAGACAATCGCGCAATTTTATCGCATACTCAAATCGGGAGGAGTTCTTCTGGTTTCAGTACCTGACAGGACATCCATATTAAGAAATATGCAAAAATTAGCATATGCAGCACTTAAGTGGCCAACCTACTTAGCTTTTTCCAAGCATTCCTATACCTACAGAACATTCAGCCGTTTGTTGCATGATAACGGCTTCACGGTCACATCTTCAGTGCGCTTTGGTCCGTATTTACCGAACATGATTTCCAGGGTCGGATTCTTTTCCTCCCTGATAATCTTTCGTGCAACAAAGGAAGGCCCTACATCGCCTTTGCACTAACCTGCATCGAGGTATGGGAATCATTGCCTTTGCCCCCTGCGGGAAATGGTAAGCGTCTCACAGGGCGCGCCTGTTACCCACCCATGAGTTTCATTAATGGCCGATCTGTTCCAATTCACCAAATATTGGAATACAGTGCGCTATCTTAAACCCGTGCAGGTCTATGGGCGCCTGTGGTTCAAAATTCACAGGCCCAAGCCTGATTTACGGCCCAGCCCTCAATTGCGCATTCAGAAAGGGACGTGGAATGACGGCATAAGAAAACGGCAAAGTATGTTCGGTCCCTCCCATTTCAGGTTCTTGAATGAGGAGCATGAGCTAAGCAGTTCATTTGACTGGAACAATCCAAGCTGGGACAAACTCTGGCTCTATAATCTACACTACTTTGACGACCTGAATGCCGTCGGAGCCGAACATCGTCGCGAATGGCAACTTGCATCGATGAGGCGCTGGATATTGGAAAACCCGCCTGGTTTCGGGAATGGGTGGGAACCCTATCCGACCTCGCTTCGGATCGTGAACTGGATCAAATGGTCGCTAAAAGGTGAGGTCCTTCCCGAAGACGTAGCGAGGAGTCTTGCCGTGCAGACGCGATTTCTCAGAGATCGACTTGAGTACCACCTGCTGGGGAATCATTTTTTCGCCAATGTGAAGGCTCTGGTTTTTGCCGGCCTTTTTTTCTCCAACCTGGAGGCTGAAAGGTGGCTTAAAAAAGGATTATGCAGTCTAGCCCACGAAATTCCCGAGCAGGTCCTCACTGACGGCGGACATTTCGAGCGGAGCCCGATGTACCACTCGACGGTATTGGAAGACCTGTTGGACCTGATTAATCTCACGAGCGTTTACAGTGCGGCATTACCCGGAGATTGGCGCAAAACCCTGGACGAGTGGAAGAAGACGGCGAGGCGGATGCTCTTCTGGCTGAAGGTTATGAGTCATCCGGACGGCGATATTGTTCTGTTTAACGATGCCGCCCTCGGAACAGCTCCTCCTTGGGGAGAGCTCGAGGCCTATGCCGGCAGACTGTCAATCAGTCCGGTATCCGGAACAGGACCAGCGCTGGTTCATTTACCGGATACAGGGTATGTTCGAGTCCGGAATGGACCTGCGATTGCTTTTTGCGATGTGGGGCCATGTGGACCGGACTATCTTCCGGGGCACGCGCATGCAGATACACTGACTTTTGAACTCTCGATTCATGGGCAGCGCGTTGTCGTCGATTCCGGCACCTCATGTTACGGCAATGGTCCCGATCGAATAAGACAACGGTCGACGGCCGCCCACAATACGGTGACAATCGACCGCCGGGATTCCTCCGAGACTTGGGGAGGGTTCCGCGTAGCACGGCGCGCGCGTCCATTTGATCTGGAGGTTTGCAATAGAGGTGAGGAAATCGCGATCTCCTGTTCCCACGACGGGTACGCTCGTTTACCCGGCCGGCCGGTCCACAGGAGGCAGTGGGATTTTCGGAAAAATGAGCTCTCGATCAAGGACACCATTTCGGGAGTATTCTCCGAAGCGACTGCACGTCTTCATTTTCACCCTGACATTGGAATAAAGCTGGTTGGACCTGGAAGAATTTCCGCGGATTTGCCTTCGGGGCGGAAACTCGATCTCGGGTTTGCAGGCGGCATTGGCGATTTGAAGTGCTCCACATACCATCCCGGCTTTGGCAAAACTCTTGAGAACAAATGTCTTGAAATAAAATTCACCTCACCGGAATTACATACAATATTCAAGTGGGCCTAGATGCACATACTGTTTCTGAGCGATAATTTTCCACCCGAGGTCAATGCTCCGGCCAGCCGCACCTTCGAACACTGCAGGGAGTGGGTGAAAGCCGGGCATCAGGTAACGGTGCTCACATGCTTTCCGAATTTCCCGGGGGGCAAGATATTTCCCGGGTACCATAACGGGCTCTGGAAAATTGAAACAATGGAAGGCATCAAGGTGGTTCGCGTTTGGAGTTACATAGCGGCGAATGAAGGTTTTCTGAAGCGAATTCTGGATTACCTCAGCTACATGGCTTTCAGCGTTTTACTGTCGCCTATTGTAAAAAAGCCGGATTTAGTAGTCGGAACTTCACCACAGTTTTTCACTTCTTGCGCGGCATATGTAATCAGTTTGATGAGGGGAATCCCTTTCACGTTCGAATTGCGCGACCTTTGGCCTGAATCGATAAAAGCAGTCGGCGCGATGAAGCATCCGAAGATAATCGGGCTGTTGGAAAAAATAGAGATCTTCCTCTACCGCAAAGCAGCAATGATTATCTCCGTTACCGAGTCCTTCAAGGAAAATCTAATCGGCAGGGGTATTGACGGCGGAAAGATCAGCGTCATTACAAATGGCGTCGATACGTCTCGTTTTCGACCGGGACCCAAAGATCACGAACTGGAAAAGAAATATGGTTTGCAGGGCAAGTTCGTCGCAGGCTACGTAGGTACCCATGGGATGGCGCATGCACTTGAGACTATACTCTACTCTGCAAAGCAAATCAGGTCTTTTCCCGATGGGGACAGCTTCCGTTTCATCCTCCTGGGTAATGGAGCCGGAAAGCAAAGACTGGTGGACCTGTTCCGATCACTGGAGTTGGATAACGTCATTTTGATCGATTCCGTGCCAAAGGATCAGGTTGCACGATACTGGTCCTTACTGGACGCATCGATTATTCATCTCCGAAAGATTAAGCTGTTCACCACGGTCATACCGTCTAAACTTTTTGAATGCATGGGAATGGGAATTCCGATCCTTCATGGAGTCCTTGGAGAGTCGGCCTGCATTGTCGAAAAAGAAAAAATTGGAATTATTTTCGAACCCGAAAATGCTGACGATCTTTGCAGAAAGTTGATCAGACTAAGAAACGACAGGGAACTGTATCATCAACTGGGGACGAACTGCACACGTGCCGCGAAAAATTACGACCGCCGGGAACTGGCTGCTCGGATGCTGACTGTTTTCAGCAAATTACCTCTGAATGGCAATCAACCGATAAAACAAACGCTCAAAACCTCGGTTGGCTTTTCCGCTCCTCGAACAACCCATGCCCGCCTTCTTCATTAAAATCCGATATCGTTAGACTTATTGATTCTTCTTGTCCAGCCAGCCAACGGATGAAGGGATCGAGGTTCCCCTCAAACTCATCCAGCACGCTGGCCGCGAGGTGACCCCTGTCTCGATAGGCAATGACGCCTTGGATGATGGGTGGACAATACGTCTGGTTGCAAAGGGAGGGGACGGGATCAAAGATGCGAACGTTGGGTCTCCCATGTACTTGAGCATACATGATGTTGAGGATTTTTTCCCGCCGCGCTTCGAATTCGTTACGCGAAATCCCACACCTATCTGCAGGCCTGCGACCCAGGCACATCGGGACAGAGATGGGGAACTCCGGCGACGGGGCTATCAGAAGCACCCTGAAACCATAAATCCCGAGTTCGTCCAGGGTTTTACGCAGCCCTTCCGCAAAATGGGCAATCGCCTCATGAACTATCTCCGGCTCAACTTCACCGGGAGATGGGTCCTGCATAAGCCAGTCGGATGAAAGAATAATAGAGTCTATCCCCAAGTCTCGAAGGCTGGCCATCTCCGTCCGGACTTGCGTATTGAACTCGGCGCAACCCATATTAGGTATGCCGCCTTTCAAAGGAATGATCCCTAAAGTAGGGGCGCAGCCGCCCATCAAGCGCTGGACCAGCCCCAGCGAATATTTACGCCCCAACCTGTCGAGAAGAGGAGCATATTGCTCGAGAAATGAGTCTCCCCACAGAAGGATACGAGGTTCGGCTCCGCCGAAGCTACATTTTTTTATACTCGGCAGAGTCCCTTGGAATGCTCCCGATTCAAGCTCGTCCATACATTCCGGGCAAAAAATTTTGTGATCGCGGCCCGCCGCCAGTAGGGACTTTTCCAGTCTGGATGAACGAACCACTGATTTGGCGTGCAAACCCATGCCCGCACCGCATAAAGCAATGGCTGCGAGGAGGCCCAGCCCTGCGCCCAGTGCACCTCGAGTGCTGGAAAACATTCCTTTTCTGGCATGCCGAATGGGGTTTTCGACGAACCTGTAAGTGAGAAGTGCAAGTCCTAACCCGGCAAAAGCCAGTAGAGTGTCTCTCAGCAGGTTGGGCTCACCATAAAAATATGCACGCGCAATGGCCATGAGCGGCCAGTGCCACAAATACCAGGAGTAAGAAAGCAGGCCGGTGGCGACCAATCCGGGTAGGGCAAGCACTGCGTACGAAAAGCTTCGAGAGAGGCTGCCGCTGAAAATCACCAGAGCTGCCCCAAGGGCGGGGACGATAGCCGCAGCCCCCGGGAAAGATGTGGCCCGAGAATACGTCGTAACCGACCAAATGATCATGCCAAGACCGGCAAGCCCCAGTGCGGAAATCGCGTGAGCCCTTAGGGTCCGACTGTCTAACGTGGGCGAAGGGAGTATGGCGACAATGCCGCCCAAAGCAAATTCCCAGGCCCTCACCGGTGTCATGTAAAACGCTGTGGCCTGTGAATGGGAGGTCAGCCACACACTGCTCCACAGTGACACTATAACAATGAGTATCAGCACAAATAGTGTCAGCCAAATCTGCTGTCGCCGGGACACCTTTAGATTATTAGAGAGTCGCCAAGTGCCAAGCAACAAGATCGGCCAAACCCAGTAGAACTGTTCCTCCACCGATAGGGTCCACATGTTGAGCAACGGTTTCAGCTCAGCCGGACCATCAAAATATCCGCTCAGCGTCCAGAAATAGATGTTAGAGGAGAACAACGATGTCGATATGGATGACTTGGCAAGCTCCTGTTGCTCACCGAACGGCAAGAGAAACCAGAAGCCCAGAAGAAGAGTCGCCAGACTCACGACAGTAAGCGCCGGGAAGAGCCGGCGGGCTCGCCGCGCATAGAAATTGAAGAATTTGATGTGGTCCTTCTGATGAAGTTCGTCCCAAAGAAGCTGGGTGATCAAAAACCCGGAAATTACGAAGAAAACGTCGACCCCTACAAAGCCGCCTCCGAACATTGGCAGACCGGCGTGGAATGCCACGACGGGTATGATAGCCACCGCGCGCAGACCATCCACATCCGGTCGATAATTGGAATGCTTAGGAATAGTGGGTTTGACAAAAAAGAATGCCATGCTCGCTTAAAAGCTCAAATCTGAGATCGTCCTGCGATCTTTCTTTCGAGAAATTCTTTTTGTCACATTTCATGAAGGGCCACCAGTGAGCCGATCTATATCATCAGGCGTTTAGTACTGCTGAGTCACAAACCTTTGAAGGCCAATCAGTAATCGTCTGCTTCCCGCGCACCCCAAAGGCCGAATGGATGTTTTAGCAAAATTCATGCCATACCTAGTTCAACCGATCGTCGTTTAGCGGCAGGTGGTGATTTGAATCCGTTATCGCCTGCGACTTCCTTCCGTGTTTTGCCATAATGCTTCTCTGCTTCATTACCCCCGCCACCTGTTTTTTCCCGCGCCAAATCCACCAACGGCAAAGCCCCGCATGAATGCGGGGCTTCCGTAAGTTTTCCTGATTTCTTCGAGAACGCCTTTTGCGCCCTCACCTTTTCCTTTTCTCTTTTGCTGCCGGGATTTCTTCTCCAAGCCAGGTAATCGCTTGCATCCGGAGAACCACATTTTATCTGACAGCAGTGACTTGCGCCAGCAAAAGCCCAAAACATGAAAGGCAAACTGTGCTTGCATAAATAATCAGGACAACGTTTCGCTGGGTCAGCCCCAGGCTTAACAGCTTATGGTGAATATGCCCCTTATCGGGACTGAAAAGTTTTTTCCCAAATATAAACCTTCTAATGGGAGCTAGAATCGCATCGAACAGCGGCACCCCCAGAGCGATCACTGGAATCAAAATCGCAAAAGCAGTCTGACTCTTGAACGAACCTAAAAGGCTGAGAGAAGCGATCAAGAAGCCCAGCAAATAACTGCCGCTATCGCCCATGAAGATCGATGCCGGACTGAAATTGAAAAACAGAAAACCACAAGATGCGCCTGCAATTGCTGCAAGGCCGATAGATGTCAGAAAATTGCCGTTTATAACATTCAGCAAAAGCAACGTGAGCGAAACAAACAGGGTAATGCCCGCAGCCAGGCCATCGAGCCCGTCTATCAAATTGATGGCGTTCACCACGAGCAGAAACCAAAAAACCGTGACCGGCACGGCTAACCAATCAAGTAAGAATGTAGGCCCCCAAGGGAGTGTAACCGCTGAAATTCTTAAGCCCCCCTGGCAGGCCAAGAGTGCGGAAACGATCTGAACAGCAAATTTAACGTTCGGACCCAGCCCTAAAATATCATCCAACAGCCCCATAAGAAAAATCAATGTAGCGCCTGCGAATAACCAGAAAAAACGGCCGGTGAAGAATTGTTCCGAAAATGGGTTAGAGTAGAATAAAAAACCTATGAACGGCAAGAAGAATGAAATGTAAATCGCGACCCCGCCAATACGTGGGATCAGCCGATTGTGCACCTTTCTTTCCGAAGGATGATCAACAAACCCGTACCGAGTACCAAGCTTTGACACCGAAGGCGTTAGTAGAAGGCTTAGGACAAGACTGGAGAGAAACAACGCTATTGTGATTCCCATAGTTTTAGTCTCCCATAATACTACGCTGAGACCTACTTGACGAAACGATGAATGGCTATTCAGCATAAAGCATCACTTTGTGCCTATGCTTCCGAACCGAGCTCAGGAATCGGATTCCATTCTAATAAAAGCTTTCCAAATTCAAATATCCGACAGATTATTCGGTATCCTCATCGAGCTACTTGAATGGAAAAGATCCTGTCAGACCACTTTGGGTAGTCTCAGGGCCGGATATCTGCCCGCGATTACACCATCGGTCCGGAAATGACCCGAAACTGGACATTTTCCCCGGGATGGTTGTGGTGGCATGATGGTTGCTGTGTCTTCACGCCTAATGGATTCTCGACGGCGCTGACGCGGTGTGCAGATCCAGGCGTAGAGCAGTAGAAGAACTGAGGGAAGCGATGGTTGCCTGTTGTTTTGAAGAACATATGCGACATTATTTTGACGCTACTGGGGGAAACAAACTGACAATTTTCCGGCCATACCGGGTCAAAACGTATCTGCATATTCGACGGATAAAGGGTCTGCGCGAAATGAAGGCCATGACACTGTTTTTTTCGGATCAAATGTCGAGGGATCTACAACCGGGACTTAGCTCCTGTAATCGAGTTGGCGGAGCCGTCCATCGGATGACGAGCAACGCTTGTGTCAGCATAGCCATAGAGGAAGGTTAGGCTTTGAAAAAACCAAATCAAACGTACTTGCCCCCTCAATTTTCCAAGAACAGCTTTCTCCCTTCGTCCGGGCACGCATATGCAAAACGAGTCAACCACCGAACTGGACGATTCAGTGGATGTTCGAGACTATCGGGAAATCATATCCGGACAGAAACGGCTGGTGCTGGTCGCAACCTGATGTCAGTACTGACTGCCTTTGCCGTCACCCTGATGGCGAAACCTCAATATGGAGTTCGTGGAAACATTGAACCGACAGCCCTGACTTGGCGAGTCACTGGATTTTCCAGACATGTGCCCGCAAGGAGTCGAGTTGATGTGTTATTCAGGGGTGAACAATGAGCGATCAACTTGATAAATCTATGCTTCCGAACCATTCGGCGCGTGTGGACAACTGCAATGTGCCGTCGCTGGAAGTACATGAGTCCGTTACGGACTTCGATGACTCTTTCGATATACGTGCGTACCTGTATGTGATCTTGAAGCACAAGTGGCTTGTGCTGGCGGTAGTTCTCATCTCCTTTCTCGGCACCTTGGCCGTGAACCTGAGAATCACCCCCCTGTACAAGGCAACCGGGCGTGTGGAGATAAGCCCGGTGCCGGCCAAGATCACCAAGTTCGATGAAATGCTGGGTCCGCAACGTGACACGCGAGAGATCATGCTGACCCATGTGACGCTGTTCGAGAGTGAGACCTTGGCCAAACGTGTGATCAAAAGGCTGAATCTTGAGACAAACCCTCTTTTCAATCCTTCCGTGGACCCGAAAACAAAACAGTCCAGTCCGTCTCAGTCGGTGCCTTATGACTGGATAGGGACCGTTGTGAGTGTTATAGATCAATTGATCCCTTGGACAAGCAGAGAGAGCGAGGCATCCCCCAACGCGGAGGCCGCGCTGCAGCAGAACATCGCAGCCCAAATCATTCACAGCCTTAAGGTGCAGCCTCGGCGAGATACCACCGTGATTTCAATAGACTTTAGCTCGCCGGATCCGGTCCTGGCGTCCGATATCGTCAATGCAATCATCGAGGAATCCAAGTTATGGCAGGTGGACAAGAAGATTGACTCGGCCGTCATCGCCAAGCAACATCTGGAAAAACAACTCGTATCAGCCCGCAATCAGTTCGAAAAGGCCGAAGGCGACCTGAATGCATTCGCTCAGAGGGCCGGCATTGTCTCGCTCAATTCGAATTTGAATCTCGTCTACTCCCAATTGGAAGACATAAACAAAGCACTCTCGGCCGTGCACACCGAACGCATCAGCAAAGAAGTGCTTTACCAAAGTGCCCAGGCCGAAGGGATCCACTTATTTCCGTTAGTCGTCGATAGTCCGATGATGCAGAAGCTCAGGTCGGACTATATAGCCCTGAGCGCTGAATACAGCGACGGGAATGAGACCTTCGGGGATGCCTACCCGAGACTCAAGAATCTTAAGGCCAAGATGACGGATGTTGCAAAGCAGATCCAAAACGAGGAGGATCGGATCTATGCGGCGATCAAGAATGATTATTTAACCACCCTCAAGAGGGAGAAAAGCCTTACACACGAAGCCGAAGAGAAGAAGGCCCTTGCGATGAAATTGAACGATCGGGCCACGCAGTACAAGGTCCTCGAAAGGGAAGTCGAGACCAGCAAATCAATTCATCAGAGCCTCCTTGAGCGCTCCAAAGAGATCGACGCAACGTTGGGGATAGAACTTACGAATATCCAAGTGGTAGATTATGCCACTCCTCCCCTCGCGCCTTTTCAACCCAATATTCCGAGAAACCTCTTTCTCTCCATAATTTGTGGACTCGTGTGCGGAATCGGGACTGCATTTCTTCTTGAAAATCTGGTCGATAATACTATAAAGCGAATAGACGAGGTATGCGAGTGTTTCCATATCCCCGTGCTCGGTGTGCTTCCCCTTGCAAAGGCGGATGATGAATTGAACGGGATCGCGAAACTTGTCCTGTCAAAACCAAAGGCGGGGTTCTCGGAAGCCATAATGTCCGCAAAGCTCTCAATTCAACTGTCGAGTACTCCCGAAGAGCCGAAGAAGTCTCTGGTAATTACAAGTACAAACAACGGGGAGGGAAAGACAACCATTGCAGCCAACCTCGCGCAGGCCTTTGCTATCTCGGAGGAAAAGGTTTTGATTATCGATGCCGATCTTCGAAAACCTCGCCTCCACGCAGTATTCGGTACGGGCGAGAATGGAGCGTGCCCTGGAAAAGGCCTGAGTCAATACCTGAGTGGAACGTGCGAGATGGAGGAAATCATTCGTGATACCGAGCTTCCCAACCTGCACTTCATAAGCGCCGGTCCGCGCCCGTCCAACCCGGCCGATCTGCTCGCATCCAGTAAGATGAAGCTGCTGATTGAAACACTTGAAGAACGGTTCGATAGAATCATAATCGATGCGCCGCCGGCTGCGGGGTATGGTGATGTGTTAGGGCTTGGCAATTATTCCAGCGGGGTTTTATTCGTCAGTACGCTGGGACAAACGCATCGCGAATCGCTTCGCATCTTACAAAAAAGGCTCTACACCGTACGAGGACGCATCATAGGGTGCATCATAAATAAACTCAACGTTAGTAGCAATTATTGCGGCTTTTATTACAAGTATTTCTCTGATTGTGGTTGTCAAATGCATGAAGAAGATGCTGGTTCGATCCATCAAGGGGAGGGAATGCAAGGCCATGATGGCCACTCGCATCATCAGAAGATCGTTAGCGGGCTACATAAGCCGGACAAACCGGAATTACCAAAAGACACCCATTAACGGGATTCTTTGGCGAGTCTTTTTCATCAAAGTAATATTGGCGTGAGAGGATGAATTCTCACATGTGTGAATGATACTTATAAGCTCCATATTACAAGGTGAAGGTCATGTTGAAAAACCAACGTGGTTTCTTTTTCTCTTTGCTTGCATGTCGGAATAACTTATAAGTATATCTTGAGGACGGCAGATGATTTATCATATCAGATATTTGTGTGTTTTCTTTATTATCTGTGGTATATCATTGTCCGTTCTTGGGTGCGGGATTCGAAAAGGACCTGAACCGAATGCCAGTCTGGAAGACGTAATGGCTCAGGACAGCGAGACAAAGCAGGACGTCAAAGCCATAAACGATAGACTATTTGCTTCAGTAAAAAGTGCCCCTAATGTTAAAGATTACATATTGGCTGAAGGAGATTTACTCCAGGTTTCTGTATTTGAGGCCCAGGAGCTTAAGACTGAGATCAGGGTCGGAGCACGAGGCTTCATCAGTCTGCCACTGCTGGGTACTGTCGAGGTCAAGGGCTTAACAGCATACGAGGCTGAGCAGACAATCGAAGAACTATACAGGAACAAAAGATTCGTAAAGAACCCACACGTGAATATTTTTGTGAAAGAACAAGTGGCCGGGAAAATAACCCTCCTCGGGGCGCTGAAAAAACCAGGCACTTTCCCCTATCTGACACGACAGAATCTGTTCGAATCTCTGGCTCTTGCTGAAGGTCTTTCAGATACTGCCGGCAAGATTGTACAGGTCCGCAGGGCCAGCATGGATTCTGACCGACCGTACACATTTCTTATTGATCTGAATGACTTAGCCAATGGAAGCGGGGAAGAGTTAAACATAGAAATCAAGGGCGGCGATGTTATATATGTACCCGAGGCCGGAATGGTTTATGTCGACGGCGCGGTACGAAAACCGGGCACCTATCCGATCAAGAGAAAAATGAACGTCGTCGAAGCCATTGTCGCCGCCGGCGGTTTCGCTCCATATGCCGAATCGGACTCGATCAAACTTGTCAGGTCGAGGGGAAGCAAGGAGCCCGACATCGTTCAGTTGAGCTTCAAGGACCTTCAGCGGCAAGATTCCAGCTATAGTGTCCAGGTCAAAGATAGAGACATAATCTTTGTTGAAACGAACAGAACCGAAGCGCTTATTTACGGCCTACAGATATCCGGACTTGGTGGAATCGTTGGGGTAGGCTATCGGCCTCCGCCTGCGCAATAGTGATTTTCCAAGCCTCTCCCTACTTCTCCGCCCATGCCTCTGGTTTTGATGCCACACGGAGTGAAGCAAACGGACCCGCCAAGGACAATGGCAACAGATTCACGAAAAGGAGGCCCGTATGAAGAAGGTTGGTATTTTTCTGATCCCGTTATTTCTGCTCGGTGCTCCTCACCTTTTTGCCGACGGGGGGCTCATTTCCTTGAAGCGTGGCGTCCAGATGTTCAAGCCCAATCAGCGGGCCATGATCGCCTGGAACGGCTCGGAAGAAATTCTCCTGCTCTCCACCGACATGAGAGCTTCTCAATCCACCCGGGCTCTTGAAGTTGTTCCCTTTCCCACGGAGCCCAAGGTGAAGAAAGGGGATGTGGAGACGTTCCGAAGAGCTACCACTCTTATCAATCGCAAGATTCGCAAACCCTCGGTCGCGAGGAGGGGCGGTGGTAGAGGCGGCGCTGGAGCTGCCCGTCCGGCCGGCGAAGTAACTTTTCATAAGAAGATCGGCGCGCACGATATATCCGTCGCGCATGTTCTGAGCTCAGATGGATTCATCGCCTGGGTGGAGAAATATCTCGGGGCTTTGCAGATACAAAATCCGGTCATCCCGCCGGAAATGAAAAAGATTATTGAAGAATACCTTTCTGAAAAGTTCACTTGGTTTGTCTTCGACGTAATTTCCCTCGATGAGGTACTGAGCACCGGCGAGGCCGTTCAATACCGTTTCCAAACGAAATTTCTCTATTATCCCATGAAAGTCACTCAAACGGTTGCGGGATCCACTTCCGTCGATTTGCTGATCTTGACTCCCAGACTTCTGTCCAGTTTCTCCGGCATTCCATCCCACCAGGTAGATCTCCGACACGAACCTGTCCACATAACCTCGGGGGAATTGCGCAGCCTGAATCCGGAGATGGACGCTCTCCTCGGACATCGAGAAGACATGAAGTTGCGTATCTGGCGCCTTCAGGGGAAAACATCATCATTTCAGCAAGATCTGATCGCTCAATGACATCCCCCTTTTCCAGGGCATCTCAGGTTCGACAAGGCAATATCCAAAAAAAACCTGCACATGCTCTCGCTCACCCATAGACGCAAGTTTTCGAGCCGAACGGAACAAGCCGCACCATGAGGCTTGCTCGAATACAGTTTTGATGCAGTCGAAGACCCGAACTCAGTTTCTCCGGGGTGGCGGTCTTCCGATGGCGGAGCATCTTCGCCGGAACAACCTGCCGTTTCTGTAAAGGTGTGCCGGGCCGGGGAGAGCATTTTTATACGGATTCGCATTCAAGATGATCACAAGGCGGCGAGGAGGAGGCGACGCAGGCGTACACGGTAGTACGTCGAGGAGCCGACGACGAGGGCGCCCTCACAAAAGATCGGGCGCTGGACT